>Ga0065721_10049813_pt1 | contig 26863 bp, 25 predicted proteins | sample Mesricmetagenome_FD_59108 | JGI IMG/M metagenome (GOLD analysis project Ga0065721, IMG submission 59108) | Mesophilic microbial community from rice straw/compost enrichment Sample: eDNA_1 v2 (version 2) | ecosystem: Engineered > Solid waste > Grass > Composting > Bioreactor | place: USA: Davis... | reverse complement strand
CGCCGGCCGGCGATGATCACCGTTGCACCCGCCGCCACGAGCGCATCGGTTCCGGCCCGGCCTAAGCCGGTTCCGCCGCCCGTGACGAGGGCGATGCGGCCGTTGAGATCAATGGATAGCGACATTTCGAAAGTCACCTGCATTTTGAAGACTGATACGACGGCCGTCGCTTTCAACAACCGCATGCGCCAGCGTCAGCGCCGCAATACCATCCTCGATGGATGGCGTTACAGGCTGGCCGGCGTTGAGAGACGCCGCGAGGTTCCGCATCTCTCCGACATAGCCCATGTGGACGAGGGAAGCATTCTCCTGGGAAATGTTCGTCATATTCGGCTCCCAGACAAGCCGCTCCCGCTGCGGCGAGAAGGCGCGCCCCGGCACCATGGGTTCGGCGTCGCGCGTGTAGGTAACGCGGGAGACGTTTTCGACCGTCACGCTCGCGCCTTGCGACCCGGTAACCTGAACCCGCTCGTTCGGCACGCCACGGCTCTCGTAGTTTGAAATTTCCAAAAGCCCGGCTGCACCGCTTTCGTAGCCGAGCAATATGGCGAACCCGAAACGCTCCTCGGAGGCCTGCGTCTTCACGGCCGAGACCCACTCGATGGGCCCGCCGAAAAAGCGCATCAAATCGAGGAAGTGTACACTGTGGTCGAGCACGAAGGAGAACGGCGTCAGCGTCTTCGACCATGCCGGCGTCCAGACACCGGAGGTAATCCGGGCGCTGACCATTTGAACCGCGCCGAAATCTTCCTCCTCGCAGATCTCCTTGGCCATGCGATATCCCGTCGCAAAGCGCTTCATGAACCCAACGCCGAGTTGCTTGCCGGCCTTTTTCGCGGCCTGCCCCATGGACTCGGCTTCCGCTGCAGTGAGAGCCGGCGGCTTCTCCACGAAGACATGTACACCGTAGGAAAGGGCCTGCTCGGCCAGCTTCGGGTAGATCGTAGGGCCGACCGCCATGACAACGGCATCGACCTTTTCAGAAGTCAGCATTTCCGACATGTCGCGATAAGCGGCGCAAGCGTTTGCAGCTTTCATCGTCGCGTTCGCACGTGCTGCATCCGGATCACAGACCGCAGCGATATCGATGTCCGCCATCCGCATGGCCGGCACGAGCGCTGCGTTGGCAAACGCCCCGCACCCCACCAGCGCTGTTCGCAGACGGATCTGCTGGATCATGAATTCCTCCAGTATGAGGCCGCCCCTCGCCCCAAAAACGTTTTTCGGAAAACGGTTTCTGTCTTCTTGCTTAAACTTGGAGCACAGCTGTGTCAATCTTTGGAATCCACTATTTCTGGCAACAATTCTGCGTTAGAATCGCTATAAGGAAGCCGGATCGCAAATCGGTTCTGCAACTGGAGTTTGAAGGATGACCGACAAGGGCCGGATTACGATCAGGGATGTGGCAGCGGCCACAGGCCATGCGGTTTCCACGGTTTCAAACGCACTCGCCGGCAAGCGGCACGTGAACGAAGAGACGCGCCGGCAGGTCAAGGAAGCTGCCGAACGGCTGGGATATCGCCCCTCGGCGGTGGCGCGTTCGCTTCGCATGAAGCTGAGCTCCACGATCGGCGTTCTGGTTCCGGATGTCAGTAATCCGGCGATTCCCGAGTTCATCCGCGGCATCGACGATGTGGCCGTACGCGAGGGCTGCACCATCCTGCTCTGCAATACGGACGAACTCATCGAACGGCAGGTCGACCAGATGCAAACACTGCTGGACCGACAGGTCGATGGAATGATCCTGATTTCGCAGCATTGCGACACGCCCCAGGTCCGCGAACTGCTCGACGGCAAGACACCTTTCGTGCTTATCCAGCGCCGCAGCTCCCGCTTCCGCGACGATTACATCGGCTCCGACAATCTCCAGGGTATGCGCGACAGTGTGACGTATCTCAATGAACTCGGCCACCGCCGTATCGGCCTCATCACCGGCCCTTCGACATCCAGCACTGCCCAGGAGCGCCTGGAAGCCTTCGAAGCGGCCGTCGCCGAACTCGGATGCGACGACGATGCGGATCTCATCTACCGCGGCGACTACACCGTGGAAGCCGGCTACGAGGCGATGCACTACTTCGCAGCGCTCCAAAGGCGGCCGACTGCGCTCATCGCCAGCAACGACGTCTGTGCGCTGGGGGTTCAGGATGCGGCCAGCGAACTCGGCCTCTCCATTCCGGCAGACCTGTCGCTGCTCGGTTGCGACGACATCGATCTTGCGAAGCTGCGCCGCATCAATCTCAGCACCCTGCGCCTTCCCAAGCGCGAAATGGGGGCGGCGGCGGCCGAGCTCCTGATGCGGCGCATTCATTCCAAGCGACCACCGACACCGCGGGAAATCATCATTCCGACCAAGCTCGTTCTGCGTGAGTCATGCGCTGCACCGGGCGACGCCTCCCATGCGAAAAGGCCGGCGGAGCGCCGGCCTCTCGTATGGCCCGGTTGAAGAGCCTACCCCGCCAGAGCGGCGGAAAGCTCCTTGATCGCCAGCATTCCCGGATCGTCGATGCCGATCGTCTGATCGCCGAACATACGCGCACGGCCGATGCGGTTTGGCCGGTTGCGGAAGGCATCGAGCGCATCCGCCGCCGCCTTCGCGGCCGCCTTTGCGGCCTCTCCCGGCGTTTTCACGCCCTTCAGCGCCTCGGCCACGGCATCCAGCGAATCGAGCACCGTCTTGTCGCCAAGGGCAGCTCCGCCCCGGGCGATCATCGCATCACGCGCCGTCGCGACGAGGCCGGACAAGTCACCGGCAACAATCGTCTCGCGGCCTTTAGCCTCACGCCCGGCGGCAAGCAGGCCGGTCGCAAACAGCGTGCCGAGGCTGGATCCGGTCGCGATCGTGGCAGCTTTGGCGAGCTGCATCAGGGCGACGCCGGGGTCCGCGGCAGAGGTCAGATCGACTTCCGCCATCTTGCCTATGACACGAGCAAGCATGCCGCCCGTGTCGCCATCGCCAAGCTTGGCATCCGCGTCGTTCAGCACCTGCTCGAGGCCGCGCATGGCGTCGTCCGCGCGGGCAACGGCTGACGCAATCGTGGAAACGGCGATGCTCATGCCGATACCGTCCAGAAGGGGCAATGGGCGGGGGCTGCAAGCAGAGCCTCGATCTCCTCATCGACGAAGCAGAGCGAAATCGAGGCGCCAGCCATTTCCATAGATGTCGCGTAGTGACCGACGAGCGGCTGGACGATCTCGATGCCCGCGGCCTCGAGCTTCCCCCGAGCCCGGCGATAGAGGATGAAGAGCTCCTCGAGCGGCGTTGCGCCGAGGCTGTTGACCAAGATCGAAGCGCGCTGCCCTGCACCTTCCGGCTTGTCGGCCAGCAACCGCTCGATCATCTCGTCCGCAATGGCGTCTGCTTCGCGCAAGGTGTCGCGCCAGATCCCCGGCTCTCCGTGGATCCCCATGCCCATTTCGATTTCGTTTTCGCCGAGCGTGAAGGAAGGCTTGTCGGAGCCCGGCACCTGGCAGGGAGAGAGCGCCACACCGATCGTGCGCGTGCGATCCACGGTCTTCTGAGCAATTGCTGTGACGGCGTCGAGATCGGCGCCGGTTTCCGCCAGCGCACCCGCCGCCTTGTAGGCGTAGATGATGCCCGCCACTCCACGCCGCTTATGCCGTTCGGCCGGGCCGGCGCTCGCGACGTCGTCGTTGCCGACCACGGTCGTCGTGCGGATGCCCTCGTCTTCCAGCATTTCGCCGGCCATGTCGAAGTTCATTCGGTCGCCGCCGTAATTGCCGTAGAGGCGCAGCACTCCTTGGCTGCCGTTCGCGATACGGATGGCTTCCATGCATGATCCGACCGTCGGCCCCTCGAAGACGTTGCCGATCGAGCAGCTGTCGAGCAGCCCTTCACCAACATAGCCGGTGAAGAGCGGCAGGTGACCGGAGCCACCACCCGAAACGACCCCGACCTTGCCGCTACGGATCGGCTTGGCGCGATGCACGACGCGGCCGGTCTCTCCACTCAGCGCCAGCGAAGGATTGGCGGCGACGAGACCTTCGAGCATCTCGTCGACGAAGCCCGAAGGCTTGTTCATCAGCTTTTTCATGCCATCGCCTCCCTCAGTATTGCAGGACGGAGTTGTCGTTGAACACGGTGATCGGCGGATAGGCGCGCTCGTCGGTGATGACGTCGAGCACCGTGGTCGCGGTGACTGCAAAAGCCGCCTTCAGCGTGGGCAGGAAGTCTTCCGCCTTCTCGATGCGTATGCCTTCGCAACCGGCACCACGGGCGATCGCCGCGTGGTCGACCGGGGTGAAGTCGCAGGCATCCGAGTATTCGTTGAAGATCACCTTTTCGGCATGCTTCTCATAGCCGAGGATGGAATTGTTGAGGACTGCGACGACCACGTTGAGACCCATGCGGCGCGCCGTCTCCAGTTCCGACCAGACGTGGGCAAAACCGCCATCGCCGACCAGCGCGAAGACTGGCGAATTGGGACGGGCGCATTTGGCTCCAAGGGCATAGGGAAGGCCCCAGCCCAGACCAGCGAGGCCGCGCGGGGTCAAGAAACGCATGCCCGGTTTGCGCGATGTCAGGTGGTTGGCAATCCAGATGGAGGAATAGCTGGCATCCGATACGACGATGTGATCCGGCGTCAAAACACTGTCCAGATCGCGCATCAGCCGCTCGGGACGGATGGGACTGGCGCTTGAGGTTTCGACCTCCACCGCATCCTTGCGGCCTTTAGCAAGGCCATCGGCGATCGCCTTTTCGAGCGCGGGACGCGCGGCTTTGCGCTTGCCGCCATCTTCCTTTTCAAGCGCGGCGGAAAGAGCCTTGATCCCCAGCTTTGCGTCACCGACGAGACGAAGCGCCTCGTAATTGCGGCCGATCTCCTGACCGTCGACGTCGAGATGGATATACTTCGCGCTCTTCGGGAAAAGCGACCAGCTATCGGTGCCGTTCTGGTTCGTCCGGTTGCCGATGAGCATGATGACGTCGGCCTCGGTCACCATCTCGCGCAGGTGCTTGGTGCGGCTGCGCGTCGCCATGAAATAGCCGACGATGCCGACGGAAAGAGGGTGGGTCTCGTCGATCGCGCCCTTGCCCATGACGGTGGTGGCGATCGGGAGAGAGAAGCGTTCCTGCAGGGCGGCGAGTTCTGCCGCGGCATCCGAAACGTGCACCCCGCCGCCGGCGATGATGAGCGGGCGTTCGGCCGAGGCAAGCAGCTTGGCTGCTTCTGCGACACGGTCCGGATCTGGCCCGCTCCGGTCAAGCGGGAAAGTGCCGAGCGAGGCCACGCGCTCATCATTGCCGCTTGCCGCGGTTTCGACGAACATGTCGATCGGCGCGATCAAGACGGCCGGGCCGGGGCGGCCGGAAGCTGCAGCGGTAAACGCCATGTCGACGTAGTCGTCGATGCGATTGACGTCGGCGACGCGCTTGATCCACTTCGCCACGCCCTTGAAGAGATCGAGATGGTCGAGCTCCTGGAACGCGTTCTTATCGGCGAAAGGCCGGGCGACGTCCTGAACGATCGCGACGATCGGGATGGATGCCTTGTAGGCTTCCGCCAGCCCCGGCACGAGCAGCGTCGCCGCCGGACCGTTCTGCGCGGTGACGACCGCAACCTTGTGCGATATGCGCGCATAGGCATCCGCCATTACCGCGCCGGCATTCTCCGTCCGATAGCCGATCTGCCGAATACCATAATGGGGTGCCGCCAGGAAAAGGGCCGCGGGGATCGATTGGCCGAAGATCACCTCAACGCCGTGCCGTTTCAGCGCCTGCGCCATCACATGCGCGCCGCTCATATTACCCTTGCTCAAGTGCTTTCCTCCCTCAATCTCGGAAATGGGATAATTCTCGTCAGATGATCGTGGCCGTGCGGAGCTTGCCGATGTCCTCGTCAGGCATATCGAGCCACTCGTGCAGCACTTCGTCGGAATGTTCGCCCAGCATCGGCGGCGGCCGGCGGACAGCGGTCGGCGTGGTGCCGAGGCCGACCGGAGGCCCCTGCATCGGCACCACGCCAGCCTTGGGATGAACGACATCGACGATATGGCCGGCCTCGCGCATGTAGGGGTCCTGGGCCACTTCCTCAATGGTGCGGATGCGGGCGGACGGAAGCTCCGCTGCACGCAGCGCCGCCAGAACCTCGTCTGCCGTGTGCGCGCCGATCCACTCGGCGGCGATCGCCTCAATCGCCTCTACATTTGCCATGCGCTGTTCCAGGGTCGAAAAACGCGGGTCTTCAAGAAGCTCCGGCCGATCGATCATCTTCACGAAGCGCGGGAAATGCGCATTGTTGCCGGCCACCATGTGGATCCAGACATCGTCCTTAGCCTTGAACGTGTTGGCCGGGGCGGCGTAGCGGTCCCGGTTGCCGGCCCGCGTCATCCTGCGGCCATTCACCAGGAACTCGGGGATGGCGGTCATCAGCATGGAGGTCGCGCCGCCGATCAGGCTGACGTCAACCACCTGCCCCTCTCCTGTCTTGTTGCGGTGGTTGAGCGCTGCGAGGATGCCGATCGTCGCATGCAGGGCGGTCGCATAATCGACGAGGAAGGTGCCCGCCATCATAGGGCCGCCCTTCGGGTCACCCGTCAGGTCCATGAAGCCGGTGATGGCCTGCGCGATGCCGTCGAAGCAAGGTTCGGCGGCAAGGCTGTTGTTCTGGCCGAAGCCGGAGAGCCGTGCCATGATGAGCCTGGGATTGATCTTGCGCAGATCCTCCCAGCCGCAGCCCATCTTCTCCATCGTGCCCGGCCGGAAATTCTCGACCAGCACATCCGCTTCCAGCACGAGACGGCGCAGGAGATTCTGCGCATCGGGATTGCGGAAGTTCAGCGTCAAGCTGCGCTTGTTGCGGTTGAACATCATGAAATAGATGCTCTCGCCGGCAATATAGGGCCCCAACGAGCGGGTGTCGTCACCGGCGCGGGTGCGCTCGACCTTGACGACATCGGCGCCCAGATCGCCGAGCAGCATGGCGCAATGCGGGCCAGCAATGAAGCGCGAGAGATCCAGCACTTTCAAGCCGGAAAGGGATGAGGCGGTGGATGAAGATGGTGATGACATGGTCAGACTTTGAGAAGAATACGGTTGGGATCGATGTCGTTGCGGATGCAGTCGAGCTCTTCGGCGGTCGGCGTCGCGGTTTCAGGAACGGCTTCCGGAAGCAGCGGCCTGAATGACATCAGGCCCAAGACCTCGTCCTTCGTCACGCCCGGGTGTAGCGACTTCAAGCGCATTTCCCGCGTGTCCTCGGCAAAGTCGAAGACTGCCTTGTCGGTAACGACGAGCGAGGGGCCGCCCTCGCCGAGCCCTGCCTCGCGGCGGCTGTTGCCGCCGGAAAGGTGGCCGGCACTGGTGATGAAATCGACCTTCTCGACGAAGCTTCGCGGATCGAGGTCCATCAGAAGGATCGGACGGCGCACGAAGGCGAAGTGCTCCGGCTGCGCCAGGCTCCCGACGAGACGAACCCTCGGCCTCCGGTAGTCGCCGATCGCCGTGATGTTCATGTTGCCGTAGCGGTCGAGCTGGGCCGCCGAATTGAACGAGACGTCAAACTGCCTGCGCGCCAGCATGTCGCATTTTATGCCGGTATCCGGCGGGCAGGCCGCTGCCTGCCACTGGGTGAATGCATCCTGCGTGAAATGCTCCGGAATGACGGAAAGATCCGGCTCCAGCAGGTTACCCCAGTAGACCGCCGCGCTCGGCGCGTGGCGCATCTGCGCGAGCCGGACGGCTGCGAGCGGCATGCCGACCGCGAGCGTGAAGGCGCGGCCGTTCGTGCCGACGCCGACGAAGCAGAGATCGTCGTCGCGTATCTGGCGGGAGAGATAGGCGGTGATGAGTTCGTTGTTGGTGAACGTCGCCATGGCTTACGCCCTCCCCTTGACGTCGAGGGCAGCGAGCGCATCGAGGCCGCCGCATTTTTCGAGATAGGCCGCGTGGTCCGGCAGAGTATTGGCGAACTCGTCGAGATAGGCCTTCACGCCGTCGGCGGTCTTCGAGCGCGCGATGTAGTCACGCAGATGCGCGTCGTCCTCGTCGTAAAGCGTGTCGCAGGCGGCGGGATGGGCGCCGTAGGGCACTTCGACGATTGCCTCTACCCAGTTGCCGGGGATATAGGTGAGCGACGGCTGCTTCTTGATCTCCTCGTGCGGCACGATCTTCTCGACCGTCACGATGAGCCGCTTCGCACCGGCGGCCATCGGCTGATCCATGTCGTCGGTGTCGCGAACCACCGGCCACTGGACGTTGCCGTACCTGTCGCCGGCATAACCGTGGATGATCGTGAACTCCGGCTCCGCGGCGGCGATCGCCTGCAGCTTCTCGCCCGTAAACGGGCATTCGAAGGTGCGGATCTGCTCGGGATTGACCTTCTCAATGTCCGAGCCGAACAGGGTCCGGATCGGCAGGAAGGGCATGGCTTGAGCCGCGGCACGCAGGCGCGCCACCATCGCCGTTTCCGAGAAGTCACGAACCTCGATACGGCCGCTTTCGACGGCGCGGCGGAAGTTCGGAGCCAGCCCGTAGTTGAACATGCCGACATAGATGCCTTCCCAGCGGCGGATGGCGTCCGCGGCGGCCAAAAGGTCGACCGCCGTCGTGCCTGCCCAGCTGAACAGGGTCAGATCCCGCACGCCATTGCGGATCAGCTGGCGCACGGCCGCATTCGGCTGGCGTCGCAGAAGGCTGCCGCCGATCATGACACTCGATCCCGACACGATGGGTGACAGCGCCTTGTCCAGGGTTGTCAATTTCTCTTTCACTCGAAGTCCTCCCGATGGGTAGAACCGGGTATAAAAACGTTTCTGGATCTTGGCAACAAAAAACGTTTCTTGCTTCGTATTTTTCTGTTAGGCCGAATTTCGAAACAGGTTTTTAGGAGGAGGCGCATGGCGGACGAACACACACTCTACGGCCTTGTCGGCTACCCGATCACCTTCGTGCGCTCGCCCGGCATATTGAACGCCTACCTTGCCGAACACGGCTTGCCCGGCCGTATGATCCCGTTCGGCATCAGGCCTGAGGCGCTGGGATCGGCTCTTTCCGGCCTCCGCCACCTGGAAAACCTCCGGGGCTTCTTCGTCACCATGCCGTTCAAGGAGAGGATCCTTGCGCATCTCGACGACGTGAGCGATACCGCGCGGATTGCCGGCGCGGTAAATATCGTGCGCCGCACACCCGACGGGCAGCTCTTCGGGCACCAGCTCGATGGCGCGGGCTTCGTCGGCGCGATGAAGGCGGCCGAAATCCAGATCGCAGGCGCGTCCGCTCACGTTGCGGGCGCCGGCGGCGTCAGTGCCGGCATATGCTGCGCCCTTGCCGAAGCCGGGATCGGCCGAATCGCTATCGCGAACCGCAACCGAGAACGGGCGGAAAAGCTGGCCGCCAGACTACGCGATGCGTTCCCGAAAACCACGTTCACGGTCACGGCCAGCGGGCCGAGCGCAGAGGTGGACATCGTCGTCAACGCCACCAGCCTCGGACTTTCCGCCGATGATCCGCTGCCCGTCGATCTTTCCGCCACGCGCCGCGGCATCTTCGTCGGCGATGTGGTCAACGTCCCGCATATGACGCCTCTTCTGCAGGCGGCTGAAGTCCGCGGCTGCCGCACGCAGCACGGCAAGGCCATGTTCGGGCCGCAGATCGAGCTCGCGCTTCGATTCTACGCGAATGGCCTGTGAATATCCGGCCGCGCTCAGTGCACGACCAGATTGCCGCCGGTGATCAGCTTGACGATGTCGTCCGGATTGGTCTCCGCCTTCTTGCGAACGCCAGCCGTCCGGCCCTGCCGCAGCACGTGGATGCGGTCGCAGACCTCGAAGATGTGGTGCAGGTTGTGACTGATCAGGATGATCGAGAAGCCGCGCGAGCGTAGGTCCTTGATGAGGGACAGCACCTTTTCCTGCTCCGGGACGCCAAGCGCAGCCGTCGGCTCGTCGAGGATGACGACCTTGCGGCCAAAGGCGACGGCGCGGGCGATCGCCACGCTCTGCCGCTGGCCGCCTGACATGCCTTTTACGGTGAAGTGGGTCGAGTGAATGTGGATGTTCAGGGATTTCAGCAGTCCCGTCGAGCGGTTATGCATCTCCTCGGCCTTCAGGAATTTCGCGCCGAACACGTTTCGGACAGCTTCACGCCCGGCGAAGATGTTTTCAGCCACGTTGGAATCGTCGAACAGGGCAAGATCCTGGTAGACCGTCTCGATGCCGAGCTGGCGCGCATCCTCAGGTTTACGGACGCTCACCTCCCTGCCCTCGAACCAGAACTGGCCGCTATCTGCCGGCTGGGCCCCGGAAATGATCTTGATGAGGGTGGACTTGCCGGCGCCGTTATCGCCCGCAAGCGCCACGACCTCGGATTCGTAAAGTTCGAAGTCTATGTCGCTCAGAGCGCGCACCGCGCCGAAGGACTTGCAGATATTGTTCAATTTCAGCAATGGGGTCATCACGCATATCCTAGAGGGCGGTCGAGGGAGAACCCTCGACCGCAACCGGTTACTTGCAGTAGGTGTCGTGCGTTTCTTTGGTGATCATCGGGGTGTCGAGGAAGGTCACCTTCTCGACCTTTTCGCCGGCAAGCACCTTCATCGCGAGATCGAGCGATTCGGGGAACATCGTCGGGTAATAGACCGAACCCGTGAGGCGGCCGGCTGCAACGCCGTCGCACCCTTCCTTGGCACCATCCATGCCGACCGTGACCACGCCCTCGAGCCGCTGCTCCTCAAGCACCTGCGCTGCACCCAAAGCCATGGTATCGTTGTGCGCGAAGACGGCCTTGACGTCGCGGTGAGCGGTCACTGCATCTTCCATGGCAGCAACGGCTTCCTGCAGGCGATAGTGGCCAACATAGGAGACCACCTTGATACCCGGATGCTTGGCCATTTCCTCTTCGAAGCCCTGCTTGCGATCGACCGTCGCGGATGCACCAGGGGTTCCTTCGAGCTGGATGACCTTTCCTTCCTCGCCGATCTCCTCGATGACGAATCGGGCGGCGACCCGCCCCATTTCCACGTTGTCCGAGCCGATGAAGGCTGCGAAATCCGTTTCCGGCACATCCAGCTTGCGATCGAAGATGATCAGCGGAATCTCCGCACGCTTGGCGGCATCGGCGATCGGTGCCAGCGCTTTGGAATCGTTCGGCGACATCACGACCGCCGATACGCGCCGCGTGATGAGATCCTCGATGCCGGAGAGCTGGGTTGCGCTATCGCGGCGGCCGTCGACGATCGTCAGCTTCACGTCCGGGTGCTCGACTCCCCAAGCCTCCGCCCGCTCTATGCCGCCCACGCGATAGGGGTGCTCGAGGTTCGGCTGGGCGACGCCGATCTCCACCTGCTGGGCGTTCGCGGCAACCGGTGCGGCAAGCACCGTGCCGGCCAGCATCGTCAGATAGAACATCTTTCTGCAAGTCATGGTTTCCTCCCTTTCGACTTGATCCGGCGCCTGCCGGAAACGTCAATCCTGTCGGTCTGTTATTTGCGGGCTCGGCTCTTCGCTTCGCGGCGGATGCTGAACATCACGGCGACGACGATGATCACGCCGCGCGCAAAGTCCTGCGCATAGGGCGATACGGAGAGAAGGTTCAGGATGTTGTAGGTGAGGCCGATCACCATTAGGCCGACGAAGGTGAGGAGCACGCTTCCCACGCCGCCGACGAAGGGGGTACCGCCGATAACCACCGCGGCGATGCCGGAGAGTTCGAAGAGCATGCCGCCCGTCGGCTCGCCTACGCCGAGACGTCCAAGGAAGAGCAGTCCGGCCATCGCCGCCAGCACCCCATGCAAGGTGTAGACGCTGCGAATGACGCTCTGGACCTGGATGCCTGAACGATGCGCGCCAATCGGATTGTCGCCGACGAGGCAGACATGCCGGCCATAGACCGTGTATTTGAGCGTCACGGCCGCGACGATGAATACGATCGCGGTCAGGAGCACGGGCACCGGAATCGGGCCGAGATAGCCGCGCCCGAAGGCAAAGACAAATTCCGGTGCGAGTTCCGCCGTCACCGTGCGCCCTTCGCTGAGGATGAGCGCAAGTCCTCGCGCCGCCGTCATCATGCCGAGGGTGGCGACGAAGGGTGGCACCTTGCCCCAGGTGATGAGCGCGCCGTTGACGTAGCCGCAGGCGGCGCCGACGAGGAGCACGATCACGATCATGCCCACCGATCCGACGGCCGGCGCCACGAGCGCACCGACGACGGTTGCAAGCGCAAGCACCGCGCCGCCGGATAGGTCGATGCCCCCGGAGATGATGACATAGGTGAGGCCAATGGCGATCAGACCCACCATGGTCCATTGCCGGAGCACGTTGAAGATGTTGTCCACCGTCAGGAAGTACGGCGACAGGAATGTCGAGATGACGATGAGCGCCAGCAAACCGGTCACGGCGATATTGCGCAGCATCAGGTCCTTGGCGGCCGCCGTGAGATTGCCCTTGGCGAACATGGGGGGCCTTTCGCTGAGTTTGGTTCCGTCAGACATGGGCGTCCTCCTCACTCGGCGACTTTGGCGGACGCCCAGCCGGCGGCGGTCATCAGGCCATCCTGGTTGCGGGTCCAGACTTCGAGTTCGAGGCGACCTTCGTCCGTCCGGCCCGTGACGAGGCCGTAAGTCGTCAGTTCGTCGCCGGCATAAACCGGCTGAAGATAAGCGTTCTTCATCCAGCCGGACGAGAACCAGGCTACCGGGCCGAAGAAGTTCGCCAGCATCTCAGACATCCAGCACGTCGTCTGGACACCCTGCGCAAGACGCGCGCGAAATCCCGCCGCGCTGGAGACATTGTCGTCGGTGTGGATGTTGTGCCGGTTGAAGTGAATGCCTGAGAAAACAGCCATCTCGTCGTTGTGCGCCGTCTTCTTCAAGGAAGGAACCGGCGTGCCGGCAGGGATGTCGAGGCTGGCTCGCGCGAGTGGAGAAACGTTTTCGGAGATGATGCCGGAAACGCGCCCGGTTGCCGGCATAGAACTCCCCTCGCCCATACGGATCCCTTCCGGAATGCGCATGATCTCCGTGGACTTCTGGCGCACCAGCAGCCTGCCGTTCTCGTCGTGGACGCTGACATCGAGCACACAGTAGCCCTTGCCGCGCCGCTCGTACTTGTCGACATACTCCCCCGTGAGGGTGACCTTGCCGCCGAACGGAACCGGGGCGTGATACCAGAACTCTTCTGACTGGTGCAGGCCAACCACGGTATTGGGGTTGTACTTCGTCAGAAACAACGCAACGCCGTCGCGCACCAGCGCCGCCGATGGCACGATCCGGTAGCCGATAGCGGGATCGGCGTTGAAATAGCAGTCGGAATAATCGGACAGGGAAAAACAGGCCGAACGCAGGTAGTGCTCGTCCATGTTGAGGACCTGCGGGCCGAAAGTCTCGCCTACCTCGACGGATTCGAAGGTCGGATCCTTATATTGCATTGAACTCCTCACCGCTATGTGAACCGGCTCAGCCGGCTTTTTCAAGACAGCCGGCGAACGCGAGGCCTCGCCGCAGGGCGGGTCATCAGACGTATCGTTTTCGTCAGGCAAATCTTCTCCCAACCCCGAGGTTTTCATATAAAAACGTTTCTGCAAACGTTTTTATTGGTCATAGTACAAAAACCATCAGCGGGAGGAGCAAGATGGGAACAAGGCGGCGGGCAAAGCGCGGGGTGACGATTGTCGATGTGGCCGAGGCATTGGGCGTCGCTCCCTCCACGGTGTCGAATGCCCTGCATGACAAGGATATCGTTGCGCCGCGCACGAAGGCGAGGATCCTCGCCATGGCGAAGGAAATGAACTACCAGGCTTCCGCTGCCGCCCGCGCGCTGGTGACGCGCCAGTCCTCGTCCGTCGGCGTCATCCTGCCGGATTTCGCCAACCCGGTCTTCAACGAGATTATCAGCGGCCTCAATTCCGTACTCGTCCCCGCCGGCTATGCGACGCTCGTCGCCAGCACGTCGAACGACGGTCGCACCTGCAAGTCGGCGATCCACGCCTTCGTCAAACGGGATGTCGACGCCATCGTCGTCATTTCTCAAAGCCTGGATGTCGATGAAACCGCGCAGCTTGCGGGTTGCGGTTTGCCGGTCATTCTCGTTCACCGCACCCCTGCCGACTGGCAGACGGCCCATGCGCCGAGCTCGACATTCGACTATGTCGGTATGGACAATACCGGCGGCGTGCGGGCCCTGGTCGATCATCTCGCCGCGCTCGGCCACCGACGCATAGCGTTCATCACCGGGCCGCTCAAGTCTTCCGCCGCCTCCGAGCGCACCCGCGGATATGCCGAAGCCGTCAAGGCGCTCGACCTCGACGCCGCGCCGGAACTCATTGCGGAAGGCAGCTACGACTTCATTGCCGGCATACGCGGCGCGCGCGAATTGCTGTCTCTGCCTCAACGTCCCACCGCGGTGATCGCCGCCAACGACCTGATGGCCTTCGGAACGATGGACGTCGCCCAGCAGATGGGTCTTTCGGTTCCCCGGGATTTGTCGATCGTCGGCGTCGATGACGTCTTCTTCTCGGCCTTCCCGATGATCTCGCTGACGAGCGCCCGCCAGCCCGCCATCGAGATCGGCGAGAGTGTCGGCGAGCGCCTGCTGGAACGGTTCTGCAAGGACGATCTGTCGCCGATCGCCGTCACCTTGCCGGTGGAGGTCATCGTCCGCCATTCGACCGCCCCCGTGCCCGCCAGCATCGATCCGGGCCGGCCCCTCTCGACGGAGAGCCTGGAAGCATATCTCGCAAGCCGCTGGAAACCTTCGACCATCATTGTTGCATAGACTGGAGCAGACATGTCAGCCAAACCGCCGCTCGCCGGCCTTCGCGTTCTCGATCTCTCCCGGTTCATCGCAGGGCCCTTCTGCGCCATGCAGCTCGGCGACATGGGGGCCGACGTCGTAAAAATCGAGAAGCGCGGCAGCGGCGACGATACGCGCCTCAACCATCCGCAGATCGCAGGCGAGAGCACCTACTTCCTGTCCTTCAACCGCAACAAGCGCAGCGTCGAACTGGATTTCCGCAATCCCGCCGATCAGGAAACCTTGCGCCGGCTGGCGGCGACAGCAGACATTCTTATCGAGAATTTCCGGCCGGGCACCCTTGAGAAGATGGGCTGCGGGTGGGAACCCCTGTCGGCCATCAATCCGCGGCTCATCCTCGTGCGCATTTCCGGCTTCGGCCAAGACGGTCCATTCGCCAATCGCCCGTGCTTCGACGTCATAGCGCAGGCCATGGGCGGGATCATGAACCTGACCGGTCAGCCGGACGGGCCGCCCACCATGGCCGGCACATTCATGATCGACTATTCCACCGCGCTCTATGCCACCATCGGTACACTCTGTGCGCTGGAAGCCCGCCGTCAGACCGGGAAGGGCCAGGTCGTGGAGGCGAGCCTGCTTGAAACGAGCGCCAGCCTGCTGATGAGCGCCATCCCCGATTTCGCGCAACTCGGCCAGTCAATGAGCCGCATGGGAAGCCGCGACCGTTACACCGCGCCTGTCAACAGCTTCCGATGCAGCGACCAGGAATGGGTCTATCTCTCCGCCGGCACGGACCCGCTCTTCCGCCGCTTCGTCACGGCTGCCGATCTCCCTCACCTTCTCGGCGATCCGCGGTTTGCAACTGCCGGCGCCCGGCTTGCCAATCAGGATGAGATCGAGGCGATCGTCCAGCAATGGGTCGGACTTCATCCGTCGAGCGCCGTCGTCCAAGCCATGGAAACCGCGGGCGTGCCGTGCGCCAAGATCGCAGGCATAGGCGAGGTCACTGAGAACCCGCAGCTGCGCCATCGAGGGCAGATAGTTGATCTCGACCACCCGACGATCGGCACCTATACGACCCATGGAGTGACCGCGAGGCTGCACGACACGCCGGGCCGCATCACCCGCCCCGCTCCCCTGCTTGGGGAACATACGGACGAAGTGATCAAGGAGTGGCTTGCGGAGGCGGCCTCCGCAAGCCAGGCGGGATGACGGAGCGCTAATCCTTTCGTACAGGCCCAGTCGTGTCCCTGATACGCAGCTCCGTCGGCAAGATGACCTTGCGGCAGGGCGCGTTCGGATCGTCCAATCGTTCGAGAAGCAGCTTTCCAGCCGCCCTCCCGAGGTGCCGCTTCGGCTGGTTCACAGTGGTCAGCCCCTCCACCCTCAGGGCGTCGGTTTCCATCAGGCTGAAATCGAAAATGTCGTCGAAGCCGGTGACTGATACATCCGCCGGAACATTGAGGCCGATGCCGTGGAGATAGCCGACGATGCCGAGCGCCACGAAGTCGTTCGCAGCAAGGATTGCGGTCGGCCGCGGCGTCACGGCCAGGAAGGCTTCCGCCGCCTTGGCGCCGCTTTCCTTGTAGTAGTTGCCGGAAAAGACGAGGCGCTCGTCCACCTCCATCTCGCAGGCCTTCATAGAAACTAAGAAATGCGCAAGGCGCTCCCGCGAAGTCGAGGAATGCGCCGGGCCCGCAACATAGGCGATACGCCGGTGGCCCAGCCCACGAAGATGGGCGAGCAGAAGCTCGATGCCTTGCTCGTTGTCCGGCCCCACATAATCGACACCCTCATAGGGCCGGCGGTTGACGAAAACGCAAGGCGGGCCATGTTCGAGCAGCTTCAGTGTCTCGTCCGCAAGCGTCTGCGATACCATGACGATGCCGTCCACCTGCCTGTCGAGCAGCGAACGCACGATCGCCACCTGCTTTTGCGGATCTTCGTCCGTATTGGACAGAAAGATCGTATGTCCGCCGCCTGAGACGATCTCGTCGATGCCCTTCACGATCTGCGGAAAGATTGGATTGGTGATGTCGGCAATCAGCACGCCGATGGAGGAGGTGCGTTGCGTTCTCAGTGCGCGGGCGATCGTCGAAGTGCGGTAGCCGAGCCTGTCCGCCGTCTCCTGGATCAGCCGCCTGCGGTCGAGATCGACATAGCCCTTGCCGGAAAGGGCACGCGCCACGGTGGCGCGTGAAAGCCCGCATTCCCGCGCTATGTCTATGAGTGTTGGCCGTTTGGCCGAAGAATTGGGAACGACGTGCTCCACCATGAAGCGTAACCTTCTCCGCGCGAATTCTGTGCAACTCCAATCACGCTTTGAAAAGCGAGGCAACCACGGCCGTTGACAAGTCTCGAAAATTGTGAGATCGATCCCACATGAGATCGATCTCACAATACGATTCTCCGTTGTGAAGATCAATCGCAAATGGCCGTCGAGGAGGATGGCCGGGAGGACAATCCGTGGGACGAACGTCCAAACTGACCTCGTTGCAGGAAGCTGCCGCGACCGTGAAGGATGGCCAACGCCTGACGCTTGGGGGCTTTGCCATCTATCAGCGCCCGATGGCCTTCGCGCGTGAACTCGTGCGTCAGGGCCGCCGCGACCTGACGATCGTCGGCGTCGTGAACGCCATCGAGGCCGATCTCCTGATCGGCGCAGGCTGCGTCTCGCGCATCGAGACATCCTATGTCGGGCTGGAAAAATTCGGGCTGGCCCGCAACTTCCGCCGTGCGGCGGAGGCGGGCTCGCTGCATACAGTCGACTACCCGGAACTCATCGCCTGGGACCGCTTTCGCGCCAGCCAGGAAGGCCTGCCCTTCTGGCCCTGCACCTTCCTTGGCGGCAGCGGCATCGTCGAATACAACAAAGATATCGTAGCCTTCGATTGCCCCGTTACCGGCGCTAAGCTCTGGGCCGTGCCGCCGGCCGCACCCGACGTGGTCGTGGTCCACGCGGTCGTGGGCGACGAATACGGCAACGTAGCATTTCCTAACCGAAAGATGCTGCCACAAAGCGTCGACATTACACATACCCGGTCTTGCGACACCATTATCGTGACCGTGGAAAAAATCGTTTCTGGAAAAGAAATGCGCCGCCGGCCCGACCTCGTCGAGATTCCGGCTCTGCGCACCACTCATATCGTCGAGGTCCCCTTTGGCGCGCATCCGACATCGCTGCTCGGCATCTATGACTGCGATGACGACGCCTTCCGCGACTATGCGGCCGCCTCCGCCGCACTCGAAACCTTCGCGCACTACCTCGACAGCACCGTGCACACGCCGGGCGGCCACGCCGGTTATCTCAAAGCACTCGGCGTAGAGCGCCTGCTTGCCCTTCGCAACGTGGAGCTTCCCGCATGAGCACCCTTTCCTACACGGTCGAGGAACTGATCACCGTCGTGCTCGCAAAAAGCTTCAAGGACGGTGAGGTCGGCTTCACGGGTCTTGCGACGGGCGGCGCGGCGGCACTCTACATCACCGGCATCCCGCTTGCTGCGATGGAGTTCGCCCGCCAGACGCACGCGCCGAACCTGACGATCCTGCTGGCCGGCTGGTCGATCAATCCGGACTTCTCCGAAATCCGCGAACTGCCCTCGGCAGAGTTCGACAGTGCATTACAGGACCTGCCCTGTGAAGCACAGATGGAGGCTTATCCCGGCCCCTATGCGGTGCGCCGCGGCGACGTCGATTTCGGCTTCGGTTCCGGCGTCCAAGTGGATCGCACCGGCAACATCAACAGCACCTGCGTCGGCGATTTCAACACGCCGAAGGTTCGCCTCGTCGGCTCCATCTTGCTGCCGGAACACATGACCTGCTTTCGCCGCGAGTACATCATGATGCCGCACCACCAAGTGCGCAGCTTCGTCGAGAAGGTCGACTACGTTTCCGGCGTCGGCTATCCCGGCGGTGAAGCGGGGCGCCAGGCGCTCGGCCTGATGCTCGGTGGTCCGGAATGGATCGTAACACCGAAATGCATCTTCGAATTCGACCGCGCCGCCGGCCAGGCCCGGTTGCGCAGCATCCACCCCGGCATAGACCCGCACGACGTCCGTGGCTCGACCGGCTTTGCCATCGAGACGGAGGGCGTTCCCACGACACAGGCCCCGACGGCTGAGGAACTGGCGATCCTGCGACACAGGGTCGATCCCCACGGTGCCCTCATTCCGCACGGCGGCGAATGACTTTCTGGAGGAGCTCAGACCACCATGTCCAACATCGAGATCGGTTCGAAGCCGGCGGCGAAATCGTCGTCCACCACTAACCTGCGCACCGTCGGGCTGTTCATGCTGAATTACAGCCACGTCATCACCTTTCTCGCCCTGGTGATCGCCGCCAGCATCGTCTCGCCGCACTTCATGAACTCGACGAACATCCTGAACGTCGTGCGCGGCGCCAGCATGGTTGGCGTGGTGGCAATCGGCATGACAGTCGTCATCCTATGCCGCGGCATCGACCTTTCCGCCGGCTCGCTTGTCGGCGTTGCGGCGGTGACGGCGGCGGCCCTTGCCGGCAATGGTTCCCCGGTCGCCTGGGGCGTGGCCCTTGCCATCACGACGGCGCTCGGCGTCGTCAACGGCCTGCTCATCACAAAGCTGAAGCTCCAGCCTTTCATCGCCACGCTGGCCATGATGATCTTCGCGCGCGGCTGCATCTATCTCTATTCGGATGGCGGGGACGTCTATGCACAGGGCGCAGATCCCGCCTTTCGCTGGCTGGGTTCCGGCTACATCTGGATCATTCCCGTGCCGGTGGTGCTCTTCGTCGCTCTCTGGGTGACGCTCGCTTATGTCATGAAGCACACCCGCTGGGGCCGTCATGTCTATGCCGTCGGCGCCAACGAGGATGCTGCCCGCGTCTATGGTATCGGCGTCGATCGCATCAAGATCCAAGTCTATGCGCTGTCCGGCCTCCTGGCAGGAATTGCCGGGCTCATTCTCGTCAGCCGCGTCAGCGTCGCAGAGCCTAATGCCGGCAACCTCTTCGAACTCGATGCGATCGCCGCGACGCTGATCGGCGGCACGTCCTTCGATGGCGGTGTCGGCGCGGTCACCGGAACCATGCTCGGCGTGCTGATCCTCGCCATCATCACCAACCTGCTCAACCTGCTCGGTGTGTCCCCCTTCGTCCAGATGCTGGCGATGGGCGTGATCATCGTCGTCGCCGTCGTCATCAGCGACATGCGCAACCGGCAGCGGTGAACACCCGGAATTTTATCAAGGTCCAAAGAGGAGGAGACTCGAATGACCAAGATACTGACGCTGAAAGATGCAGTGGCATTGAACCGCCGCAACCTGTTGAAAGCAGGCCTTGGCGCCGCCGCCCTCGGCGCGTTCGGCGCACCCTACGTGGTGACGAGTGCCCGCGCCGAGCAGCCGCTCGCCGGTAAGAAGATCGGCTTCTCGCAATCCTACGCAACCGATGAATGGCTGAAGGCCCAGCGGCAGGATCTGCTGGCGCAGGCCAAGAAGCATGGCTTCGAGGTCACCGTCACCGACGCGCGGGAAAACCCCGCACAGGAAATCCGCAACCTCGAAGACCTCGCCGTGCGGGGCGTCGATGCGGTCGTCATGATCACCTACTACGCGGAGGCGGTACAGCCGGGTGTGCAGGCGCTCAACGATGCTGGCATCCCGATCATCGTCATGAGCTCGGCTCTCGCCGGCGACGGCGATTTTACGGCCCATCTCGCCGCCGATACGCTCGGCACCTCCCGCACCGCCGGTGAGTATTATCTGAAAGCGCTGAACGGCAGCGGCAAGGTCGCCCAGATCGAGGGCAAGCCGGGTTCGCTGGTTAACCAGGCGCGCGGCAAGGGCTGGCGCGAGGTTGTTGAAGCCAACAACGGCCTCGAAATCGTTGCGCACGGCATCGCCAACTACAGCCGCACGGAAGCCCTCACCCTCATGCAGGACTTCCTACAGGCCAACAAGGATATCGACGCCGTCTACTGCCACAACGACAACATGGCGAAGGGCGCCCTCCAGGCGATCGAGGAGGCCGGTCGCGCCAAGGAGATGTGGCTGACGGGCTACGACGCCATTACGACCGAAACCTTCGAGATGATCGCGGCCGATCGCCTGCGCGGCTCGTTCCTCTACCCGACCTTCGGCGCCGAAGCGATCGAGGTTGCAGTTGCGATCCTGCAGCAGAAGGACGTGAAGAAGGAGATCGTTTTCGCCTCTCCGATGGTGACGAAGGAGAACCTCCCACAGTTCTTCGACGGAAAGGAACGCATTGTTCCGCCAGTCGACATGGCCGCTCTCGGTCTCTGATTCCCCCCGCGGTGAGAGGCGCGGCACGGACGCCGCGCCTCTCACGATACAACAAAGAGGATTTAGCAATGAGCGTTCCCCAAGCGATGCAGCCCGCCGGCGTGGGCAGCGCGGCAGACGCCGTCCAACCCCTGATCTCGATCCGCGGCCTGACGAAGCAATATGGCGGCCATATCGCCAACAGCAACATCGACCTCGACATCTTTCCAAACGAGGTCATGGCGCTGGTCGGCGACAACGGCGCGGGCAAATCAACATTCATCAAGATGATCTCCGGCGTCATCACGCCGACGAGCGGGACCATCAGGCTTTCCGGCGAACCCATCATCATGACGGCACCTGCGGTCGCGCGGGAAAATGGCATCGAGACGCTGCACCAGAACCTTGCGCTCGTCGATGTCTTCACCCCGCAGGAAAATATCTTTATGGGACGCGAGATTCAGCGCCGCGTGCTCGGAGCTATCCCCTCGCTCGACCACGCGGAAATGCGCCGGCAAACCGTCTCGCTCTTCGAAGAACTCGGCCTCAAGGCGCCGGACCTGACCAAGATGGTGCGCGCGCTTTCCGGCGGCCAGCGCCAGGCAATCGGTATCGCGCGCCTGCTGCTCGACCGCAACGTCAAGCTCATCATCATGGACGAGCCGATGGCGGCCCTCGGCGTCGAGGAGTCCCGCCTAGTGCTCGAACTCATAGAGCGCCTACGCGACAAGGGCTATGCCGTCTTCATCATCAGCCACAATCTGGAGCACGTCTTCCAGATCGCCGACCGCATCGCTGTGCTTAAGACCGGCCGCATGGTCGGCACGGTGCGCCGTGCGGACGTCGAGCACGACGAAGTCGTCTCAATGATCGTCGGCGGGCGTATGCCGCGGCGGCTGGCCACCCAATAACCGCAAAGCAAGCAAAACCGAAGGCAACGCCTTGCGCAACCGCAGGGCGCCAGCTTCGACCGATAAGGACATTCCCCATGATCTCCCCGCTTCAGGGCATCAAGGTGCTCGACCTCACTCGCTTCATCGCCGGCCCCCATTGTGGCATGATCCTCGGCGACATGGGCGCCGACGTCGTCAAGGTGGAGAAGAAGGGCTCGGGTGACGACAGCCGGCACTTTCCGCCGTTCCAAGGCGGCGAAAGCCTCTACGGCATGGCGCTGAACCGCAACAAGCGCTCCATCACGCTGAACTTCCGCGATCCGCGCGCGCAGGATCTACTGCGAGACATGGTAAAGCAGGCCGACATCCTGCTCGAGAACTTCCGCCCCGGCACGATGGAGCAGATGGGGTGCGGCTGGGAGGAACTTAGCGCCATCAATCCCCGGCTCGTCATGACGCGGCTGTCCGGCTTCGGCCAAGATGGCCCCTATGCCCAGCGTCCCGGTTTCGACGGCATCGCGCAGGCCATGAGCGGCCTTATGGGGCTGACGGGCGCACCCGACGGCCCGCCCTATCTCGCCGGAACCTTCTATATCGACTACATGACCGCCATGTACGGCGTGACGGCGACCCTCGGAGCACTTAACGCCCGCCACCTGACCGGCAAGGGCCAGATGATCGACGTGTCGCTGCTCGATAGTGCGGTCTCCCTTCTCACTACAGCCCTTCCGACGCAGTTGAACAAGGGCGAAACGCTGACCCGCACGGGCAACCGCGACCGATACTCCTCCCCCGCCAACGTGTTCAAGACCGGGTCAGGCGACTTCGTGCTCCTGCTCTCAGGCACCAATCCGCTCTTCCGCCGTCTCGCGGAGGCCATGGGCAAGCCGGAGCTTGCGACCGATCCCCATTTTGCTACCGTCGATGCCCGCCTGCAGAACGCCGCGGCCATCGAAGAGATCGTTCAGGCATGGATGGCAATCCGGAATACAGAAGAGGTGCTGTCAATCATCGGCAAGGCCGGCGTGCCCTGCACCAAGGTGGCGACGATCGACGAGGTTGTCGCGAACCCGCAACTTCACCACCGTAACCAGATCGTCGAGATCGACCACCCAACAGCCGGGAAGGTCTCCACCGCCGGCGTGACTATGAAGCTCTCCGAGACCCCCCTGTCAATCCGCCGACCGTCTCCGACCCTCGGCCAACACACATCCGAGGTCCTCTCGGAATGGCTTGCACTTACAAACCGGCAGATTGAAGAACTGACAAAGGAAGCTGTCATCTAAGAGTTCAATCTCAACGCATTCAGATGGTCCGGTTGGGGCGATGAGTTGGCGTGTTGATCTATGAGGGTAACCCTGGCGGGAGGCAGGGACTTGACGTCCACGGTTTCACGCAATTGGAAATAACGACGGTTCACAGAATAGGGAGTTGGGTGAGTTCTACCTGAGAACCTGCAAGTTGAACTGTTAGGATTCCTTGACATCTGCCACGACGAAGTGACGATGGACCCGGAGGAGCTGAACTACATCGCAGGCTTCCCGATCTTGAGGCTTTGAGTGCAACCGAGCTGTCGGATTTCACGGTTTCAAGATTACGACATCGCGTTACCAGCTAACGTCTCCGCCATTCGGCGAAATCGATTGTCCGACCATGAAGCTTGCTTCCTCGGATGCCAAAAAAACGTAGGACGATGCTATCTCCTCCGGTCTCGCTATTCGCCGGATCGGTAGCTGATGCTGTTTCCACTGCCGCCATTCAGGGTCACTGGCACGCCAGGTGGCCGTGTCCGTCGGACCCGGGCATACGCAATTGATGAGGACACCTTTGGCTGCAACCTCCTGTGCGACGGCGGTGGTCAGCGCGACCACCGCCGCTTTCGAGGCGCTGTAGACAGCCGCCCCTGCCGCCGGCTTGTGCGCCAGTTGAGAGGCAGTGTTTATGATGCGACCAAATCCCTTTTCCAGCATCGGCGGCAGGCCGTGCCGTAAGCCGAAGGCGACACCGCGCAGATTGACGTCAAGAACCCTTTGCCAATCGGACCAGTCCAGCGCGGTAAAATCGCCCGGCGGCTGCCCGATTCCGGCGTTGTTGACGAGGATGTCGATGCTTCCGTATTGCGCGAGGGTCGTTTGCACGGCGGACGCGACGTCAGATTCGACTGTCACGTCGCATTCGAGGGAGAGCGCTTCGACGCCGCCCGATGCGATCTCCGCCGCGACGGCCGCGCGTTCGGCCTCATGCCCCCTGTCAGCAACGACGACGTTTGCGCCCTCGCGCCCCAAGGCGAGCGCCACGGCGCGTCCGATACCGATCGCGCCGCCGATAACCAGCGCGTTACGTTTCGCAAGCCGCGGCATGTGAGACCTCCTTCTGCCGCAGTCAGGCCGCGGCCGCGGCCGTGACCATGACCTCCACCGTGTACTGCGGGGCTGCCAGCCGCGCCTCCACGCAGGCTCTCGCGGGTGCGCAGCTCTCCGGCAGCCAGGCGTCCCAGACAGCATTCATCTCATCGAAGGTGCCGATATCGGTGAGCCAGATTGTAGCCGTCAAAATCTGCCTCTTGTCCGTGCCTGCTTCCGCGAGCAATTTCTCGATGCGCGCAAGGATATCACTGGTCTGCTCGCGCACGCTGGCGCCTGGGGCGCCACTCGCCACCTGCCCAGCGAGGTAGACTAAGCCTCCATGCCGGACGATCTGGCTCATGCGCTTATTCGTGTGTGTACGTTCGATGGTCATGTTTCTGCTCCTAAAAGAACTGAGTTGTATGGTTAGGTGAGGGACTCTTCGCGGCCCCGCACAAGCTGGGAAAGCGCCACGGCGATCACCAGCGCGCCGCCGTAGAAGAGGTCTTGCACGAAGGTATCGATGCCGAGGATGGACAGGCCCGTGATGCCGGTGACAAGGAGATAAACGGCGATCATGGAGCCCACAGGGTTGAAGCGTCCCGGCGAGATCGCGGTCGCCCCGAGATAGGCGGCGGCAAAGGCCGGCAACATTAGCTGCGTTCCTGAGTTCGGGTCCGCCGAGCCGGAGGTGCCGGCGTAAAGCACGCCCGCGATGGCGGCGAAGACACCTGAGGCAGCGAAGCAGATCAGCCGGACGCGCGTCACGGGAATTCCCGAAAGCCGCGCCACCTCCCGCCCGCGCCCGACAAACAGCGCCTTGCGGCCGAACGATGTGAACTCGACCACGTAAAGAAGGAGCAGCGCGAGAGCGAGCGCATAGTAGAACGCAAGCGGAATCCCCAGGAACCGCGTCAGGATTACTGCGTTGACCAGCCCCCAGTCAACGCCGCCGATCGTCCGCGAGCTGCTGATCCAAAGCGTTAGTCCATGCAGAAAAGTGCCCGTGCCAAGCGTGACGATCAGCGAGTGGATTCGGAAGTAGAGCGTGAAGAAAGCATTCAGGAGCCCGGTAAGGAAGCCCGCAACAATCGCAGCCATGATCGCGAAGCCGATCGGCCAGCCGTAATTGACGTTGAGGACGGCGATGATCATGGACGAAAGCGTCAGCACCTGCGCGATGGACAAATCGATGTCGCCTGACGTCAGCGGAATGATCAGCCCCAGCGTCAGGATTACCAGGACTGCCTGGGAGCCGAATATGCTGGAAAAATTCGGCCAGGTTAGAAAGGTTTCGGGTGCGATCGCACCGAAGATCGCGATGATCAGCAACCAGGCGATCAGGAGCGCGAAGCGCTCGAGCTCCACGAGGAAGCGACGCCGACCGTGGCGCGGGACACTATGTGCCGCAGGGGGATTTTCTGTGACTGCTTTGCTCATCGGAGATTCTCTTCCAGAAGGGCGGGTGCTGCCTCTAGCGTGCCTGCAAGGCTGTCGAGGCAGCTTTCCGTGATGGTGGTCTTGTTCACGTCCGCGCCCGTCAGGCTCGCCACGACGCGACCATGGCTGAAGACGAGGACTCGATCGCAGATCATCTCGAGCTGCTCGTGATCGGAGCTGGCGCAGATTACCGCCGCGCCGCGGGCCGCCGCATCCCGGATGAAGCCGTAGACCTGATGGCGGGCGCCAACGTCGACACCTTGCGTCGGTTCGTCCAGGAGGATCACGGCGGGCTCGGTCTGAAGCCATTTTGCGAGGACGACCTTCTGCTGGTTTCCGCCGGACAATTCACGGATGAGGCGATTGGGATCCCGGGGCCGGACGTCGAAATCCTCCACCAGGTGGGCGGCGTGACGTGCGACCTCGGCGGCGCGGACGAAAACGCTCGGCAGCAGCCGGCCAAACGCCGGAAGAGCGATGTTCTCGGCGACCGTTAACCCTTCTGCGATGGCCGCCTTCTGACGGTCCGCGGGAACGAGCACCATGCCAAGGTCGATCGCCCGCGCCGGCGTCATGGCGGATAGGCTCGCCGTCTCGCCCGAGATCGTGAATGTACCGCCTTCGGCCTTCTCCGCGCCATAGAGATAGTAAGGGAAGCGATCGTAGCCCGATCCAACGAGGCCGGTCAGCCCCAGCACCTCGCCGGCCTTCACCTCCAGGTCGAGCGATGCCAGCTCCGCCCCGCAAAGGCCGTGAACCGATATTGCCTGCCTCCCTTGCGGCTTTGCTGAAACGGGCCGTTCCGAGGTGAGATGGCGCCCTACGATCGCGGCGATGAAATCGGCCTTGCTGGCTTCGTCCGTCGTCAGGGTGGCGGCGATGCGGCCGTTGCGCAACACCGTCGCGCGGTCCGTCAGTTCCTTGACCTCGTCCACGTCGTGCGAGACGAAGATGATGCTGGTCCCCTGCTCCGCGAGGGTACGGACGAGCGCGAAAAGCCGCTCGACATCGACGCGCGACAGGAAAGGCGTCGGCTCGTCGAGAATGAGGAGCCCGCCCTTGCCGCCCGTCATCTCCATGATCTCCCTGAAGGCGCGGATGATGGCCACCAGCGCGCGCTCGACTGGAGCAAGATCGCCGACCGGCAGGCGCGGATCGATCTCCAGCCCCGCCTCGGCGAGAATGGCCGAGGCCTCTCGTTGGGCCGCGCCCCAGCGGATGA
>Ga0065721_10049812_pt1 | contig 26878 bp, 28 predicted proteins | sample Mesricmetagenome_FD_59108 | JGI IMG/M metagenome (GOLD analysis project Ga0065721, IMG submission 59108) | Mesophilic microbial community from rice straw/compost enrichment Sample: eDNA_1 v2 (version 2) | ecosystem: Engineered > Solid waste > Grass > Composting > Bioreactor | place: USA: Davis... | reverse complement strand
CAGCCTATGACGGCGTGATGACCGACCGTCCGACCTTCGGCGATGGCCCGGCGCCCGCGGCCGCCGACCTGCGCCGGGCGCTGAGTCTCTATGTCCGGGCCTGCGGCCTGTTGTGGGCGCTGATCGCGATCGGAGGCCGTTCATGGCGGCGCTGATGATCCAGGGGTGCGGCTCCGACGTCGGCAAGTCGGTGCTGGTGGCGGGCCTGTGCCGCCTGTTCGCGAACCGGGGGTATCGCGTGCGCCCGTTCAAGCCGCAGAACATGAGCAACAACGCCGCCGTCACCGAGCCGGACGAGACCGGCCGGCGCGGCGAGATCGGCCGGGCCCAGGCGCTTCAGGCCGCCGCCTGCCGGACGCCGCCGACCGTCCACATGAACCCCGTCCTGCTGAAGCCGCAGAGCGACGTCGGCGCCCAGCTGGTCGTGCGGGGCCAGGTCGAGGCCAACTATGCGGCCCTGGCCTATCAGGCCCGCAAGGCCGCCCTGCTGGACGTCGTGCTCGACAGCTTTCGCCGGCTGGAGGCCGAGGCCGACCTGGTGATCGTGGAGGGCGCGGGCAGTCCGGCCGAGATCAACCTGCGCGACGGCGACATCGCCAACATGGGCTTCGCCCTGGCCGCGGGCGTGCCGGTGGTGCTGGTCGGCGATATCGACCGAGGCCATGTCATCGCCAGCCTGGTCGGCGCCCAGGCCGTGCTGGATGCGGCGGACGGCGGCGCGATCCAGGGCTTCATCATCAATAAGTTTCGGGGCGATCCGGCCCTTTTCGAAGCGGGGCGGCGGGAGATCGCGGCGCGCACCGGTTGGCCCGACCTGGGCCTGGTTCCCTGGCTGGCGGCCGCTCGGCGGTTGCCGGCCGAGGACGCCGTGGTGCTGGGGGAGGCCGGGAAACCTGCAACGCGGCGGGTCACGATCGCCGTTCCGATCCTGCGCCACATCGCCAACTTCGACGACTTCGATCCGTTGCAGGCCGAGCCGGAGGTGAACCTGGTTCACGTGCCGCCCGGGACGCCGTTGCCCGCCGATGCGGACCTGATCGTGCTGCCCGGCTCCAAGGCGACCCTGTCGGACCTGGCCTTCCTGCGCGCGCAGGGCTGGGACATCGACCTGAAGGCGCATGTCCGGCGGGGCGGGCGGGTGCTGGGCATCTGCGGCGGCTTCCAGATGCTGGGTCGGACGATCGCCGATACGAAGGGGCTGGAAGGTCCGCCGGGCCGGGCCGAGGGCCTGGGGCTGCTGGAGGTCGACACCGTGCTGGCGGGGGACAAGGTCCTGGAGCCGTGCCGGGGCGAGGTGGCGGCGGGCGGCGGCGCCTATGAGGGGTTCGAGATGCACATGGGGCGCACGACCGGCGAGGGGCTTCAACGCCCGCTGCTCCGGCGTAGCGACGGGCGCGGGGAGGGGGCCACGTCCGCCGACGGGCGGGTGGCCGGATGCTATGTCCACCGGCTGCTCGACGCGGGACCGGCGCGGGCGGCGATCCTGGGCCAGTTGGGCGTCTCCGCGCGGGCGGAGGATCATCGGGTCGCGATCGATGCGGCTTTGGATGAGATCGCCGCCGCGCTGGAGGTTCATCTGGATGTCGTCGCCCTGGCGCGGCTGGCCGGACTGGAGGATGCGGGATCGTGAAGACGGTGGTCACGGAAGCGGACGTGCGGCGTCATCTGGACGCCCAGGCCCGGCCGCCCGGCTCTCTGGGCCGGATCGAGGATCTGGCGGTGCGGCTGGCGCTGATCCAGCAGCGGGCGCCGCCGCGGGCGGAACGGACGACCCTGCTGCTGTTCGCCGCCGATCACGGCCTGACCCAGGATGGCGTCTCGCGCTATCCGGCCGAGGTGACCCAGGCGATGGTCGCGACCCTGCTGGCGGGACGGGCCACGGCCAACGCCTTCGCCCGCGCGGTCGGGGCGCGGGTGGTGGTGATCGACGCGGGCGTGAACGCCGATCTGCCCTCTCATCCGGGGCTGGTGGAGGCGAAGGTCCGCAAAGGGTCGCGCAACGCCGCGCGCGAGCCGGCGATGACGCTGGACGAGGTGAACCTGGCGTTGCGGCGCGGCCACGAGCAGGCGCAGGCGGCGATCGACGCCGGCGCGGACGTGCTGGCGCTGGGCGAGATGGGCATCGGCAACAGCGCCTCGGCCGCCCTGCTGATGCACCGGCTGGCGCCCGCGCCGCTGGCCGATTGCGTGGGCGTCGGCGCGGGGCATGACGCGGCCGGGCTGGCGAACAAGCACGCGGTCCTGGCGCATGCGGCGGCGCGGTCCGACGCCACCGAGCCGCTGGAGGTGCTGCGCCAGTTCGGCGGGCTGGAGATCGCCATGATGGCCGGCGCGATCCACGCGGCCGCGGACCGGGGGATGCCGGTGCTGGTCGACGGCTTCATCTGCACGGCCGCCGCGCTGGCCGCTGTCCGCCTGAGGCCCGAGACGCGGGCGGCCTGTCTGTTCGCTCACCGCTCGGCGGAGGCCGGGCATGACCGGATGCTGAAGGCGCTGGAGGCCGAGCCGCTGCTGGACCTGTCGCTGAGATTGGGCGAGGGCACGGGCGCCCTGCTGGCCGCGCCGCTGCTGCGGGCCGCCGCCGCCCTGTTGTCGGACGTGGCCGGTCTGGACGACGTGCTGGCGGGGCGGCTCTGACATGGCGCGCCAGTGGGCCCTTCTCCTGGTCGCGGTGCAGTTCCTGACGCGGATTCCCATGCCGGCGCTGAAGGATTTCCAGCCGGACTGGACGGCGCGGGCGGCGCGGTATTTTCCGCTGGTCGGCGCCGGGGTGGGCCTGGTCTCGGCCGGCGTGCTGGGCCTGGCCTCCCTGGTGTGGGCCGGGCCGCTGCCGGCCCTGCTGGCGGTGGCGGCGGGCGTCCTGGTCACCGGCGCCTTCCACGAGGACGGCCTGGCCGACGCCTTCGACGGCCTGGGCGGCGGCCGGACGCGGGAGCGAAGGCTGGAGATCATGAAGGACAGCCGGATCGGCGCGTTCGGCGTCCTGGGGCTGGGCCTGAGCTTGGCGATCAAGATCGCGGCCCTGGACCAGGCGCCGGTCTGGCTCGCCATGCTGGCGCTGATCGCCGCGAACGGCGCGGGACGAGGCGCCGCCGTGCTGGCCATGGGGGCGTTTCCCTATGCGGGCGACCGGGCCTGGGCGAAGGTCAAGCCCGTCGCCGACGGGATGACGCCCACGGAGACCCTGATCGCGAGCGGGTTCGCCCTGCTTTCGCTGGCCCCGCTCGCGTTCGCGGCGCCCCTGGCGACGGGCGTGGCCCTGGTCGTGGGCGGAGCGGCGGCGGGCGTCATGGCGATTATGGCGCGAAGGCTGATCGGCGGCTGGGTCGGCGACACCCTGGGCGCGGTGGAGCAGGTGTTCGAGGCGGCGTTCCTGCTGGCCTTCGCCGGCGTCCTGGCGGTCGCATGATCCTGGTCGCGCCCCTGCACGATCTGGACGAGGCCCTGTCGAGGCGGCCGTCGCATTTGATCAGCCTGTCCTCGCCGGGAGCGGAGCCGGTGGAACTGCCGGGAGATGTGAAGACGCTGCGGCTGACTTTCCACGACATCGTCCGTCCTCGGGAGGACCTGATCCCCGCGAGGAGGGAGGACATCGTCGCCCTGGTCGGCTTCGCCCGGGGCTGGCCGGCGCGCCGCCCGATGCTGATCCACTGCTGGGCCGGCGTCAGCCGATCGCCCGCCGCGGCCTACATCACCGCCTGCGCCCGAAGTCGTCCCGGGGGCGAGCAGGCGCTGGCAGACCGCCTGCGCACGGCGGCGCCCTTCGCGACGCCGAACGCCCGCATGGTGGCGCTGGCGGACGAAATCCTGGGCCGGAACGGGGCCATGTCAGCGGCCGTGGAAGCGATCGGGCGCGGCGCGGAAACGACAATCGGGCGGATGTTCATCCTCGACTTCGAGCCGCCTCGCGGAGACTGCAGATAAAAGAGGGGCCGCCGTTTTCGACGGCGGCCCCGTCCTGCGCCAGGGACAGGGAAGGGAAGCCTGGCGCAGGACAACAGCGCGGCCGGGGGGCTGGGGAAGGCCGCGCCGATCCGGATCAGAAGCGGTAACGGGCCCCCAGCCGCAGGCCGGCCCCGCTCTGGCCGTCGCCGAAGCGGCCCTCGCCCTGGAGATAGGTCTGGACGCCGAAGCCGGTTTCGAGCTGCACGCCCAGCAGGGCGCGGCCATAGGTTTCAGGCCCGGTCAGGGCGACTTCGTCCGTCTGGCCGTTGCTGCGCAACGTTCCCTTCTGCTCGGCGTCAAAGTCGTGGACCAGCTCCAGCCCGGCCGAGAGGAGAACCGCCGAACCGCTGGCGAATTCGCGTCGGCTCAGGGCCTGGCCGCCGATCCGGCCGGAGAAGCCCTGCCGGTCCTCAAAGGCGACCGACTGGCCCAGCACGTTCAGGTCGTCCAGCGTGGTGCCGAGATAGTCCAGGCCCACGACCGGCTCCAGCGCCAGACCGCCCAGGTCGATGCGATAGCCGGCCTCGAACCGCGCGCCCCAGCTCAGCCCGTCCAGGTCGGCGGAAAAGCCGGCGGCGGGATCCTCGATAGTCAGTTCGTGCTGGTCGACCTTCAGCAGGGCGGTGGCGAACAGGTCGTCGCTGCGCCAGGCGCCGTAGAGGCCCAGGTTGATCGTCTGCATGTCGATGGACTGGCCCTCGTCCTCGAATTCCAGGGTGGAATCGACATAGCCGCCGGTCACGCCGTAGGCGGCCAGACCGCCGGCCAGCGGCCGCGCGCCCAGAGAGGCGCCCATCTGGCCGCCGACCAGCTCCTGCTCATAGCCCAGGGCGAAGTCGTCGCCGTCCGCGTCCCTGTCGATGCGGGCGCCGTGGGCGACGGCCCAGACGCGGCCGCCCTCGCCGCCGGCGGCCCGGGCGGCGGCCTGTTCGAAATCGAAGGCCTCCGCCGAGGCGCGCCAGGCGAAGCGCATGCCCTCCACGGCGCGCACGCTGCGATGCACGGCCAGGCCCGCCGAGGTGTTCAGGCGGAAGACGCGCGTCTTGGAGTCATAGGTCAGGCCGTAGCGGACCAGCCCCTGATCGGCCCGGGTCAGGCTGAAGGCGTCGGACCGCGATCCCGTGCCGACGGAGATCAGGTCGATCGGCTTGTCCAGCAGGACCGCCTTGGCTGGCGACACGCTGTTCAGCAGGATGGCCGTCTTGCCCGTCGCCGCGCCGGCGATCACCAGGCGGTCCACGACGTTCCCGTCGACATCCAGCCCCAGCCGGGCGTCGTCGGAGCCGACGTAGGCGCCGGACAGGGTCAGCACGTCGCCCGCGCGCTCGTTGCGCAGATCGACCAGGCCGCCGGCGTTTTCGAACCGCTCCAGGTTCAGGAAGGACAGGCGCCAGGGCGTCGCCGCCTTGTCGAGGCGCACCACGCCCTTGTTGGTGAAGACGTCGAAGCCGGCGCCGAAGTCCCGGTCGGTGGTAAGCAGCAGGGTGTCCGCATTGGTGACCCGGTCGTCGCCGGCGGTCTGGGCGCGGGCGGGGGCCGACAGGGCCAGCAGGACGGAAAGGGCGGCGCCCGCCTGGAGAAGCGTGCGGTGGGTCTTGGGCATTAGAGGTGTTTCCCCGGAAGGTTGGCCCGGCGGCGGTCTGACCGCGCCGGCGTTCCTGGCGATGACGCCGCGGGGGAGCGCTCGCCTTACGGCGGTCGCCGCTTTTTCAGAACGTCGTCTCGAAGCCCAGACGGATCGTCAGGGGACGCAGCGGCGCGCCCTGAGGTGCCCCCAGCTGATAGGGCGAGCCGACGCCGTAGCGGATGGCCCATTCGTCCAGCGGGTTGGAGACGCGGAGCAGAAGGGCGCGGCGGTCGTCGCCCCACCGCGCGCTGAGGTCCGTCTTCAGATAGCCGCCCTGGAGTGTGTCCAGTCCTACGCCAAGGCCAGGGCGCGAACGCCCGATGTAGCGCAGGTCCGCCGCCAGACGGAGCGGCCGATCCAGCAGACGGCCGGGCTCCCAGGCGGCGCTGAACTGGGCGCCAGTGCGTGCGACGTTCGGAATGTCGCCGCCGCTCACGCCGATGATGCTGGGGCCCGACAGCGTCAGGCGGCTGTCGTTCAGGAACAGGCCGCCGGAGAAGGACAGGGACGAGGTCGGCGCCCAGGCGGCCTTGGCCTGGAGGAAGCGGATGGTTCCGTCGCCCGCATTGCCGGTGACCAGGTCGCCGCCCTGCGTCACCATGTCCGCCTGCACGTCCCGCCAGTCGATCCAGCCGATCGAGGCTTCCAGGGTCCAGTCCTGAAGGTCGCGACTCCGCAGCCCCGCCTCCAGCAGGGTGACCCGGTCGGAGCGGAAGCGCTGCAGGGCGCCGTCGCTCTCGCTGACGCTGCCGGGGCGGATGCCGCGCTCCAGCCGGGCGAAGACCAGGGGGCCTCCGGGCGGGGTCCAGCGGATCGCAGCCGTGGGGCTGAAGACCGCCTCCGTGCGATCGGGGGCCGCCCCGCCGGTCAGCTGGTATCGGCCGATGGGCGCCAGATTGTGCTCCGCGCGCGCCAGCAGCAGCCGGCCGCCGAAGGCGAGGTCAAGGTCGGGGGCGGGGGAGGCGATCGCCTCGGCGAACAGGGCGGCCTCCGCGAACCGGCGGCGAACGTCGACGCCATAGGCCGGCTCGCCGTCGAACAGCGGCGTGCGTTCGCGCGGCGCGTCGGTTCGCCCCACGGCCAGAGCCGCGCCGCCGTTCCAGGACCAGAAGTCGCCGGGATCCGTCTCGAACCGCGCCTCCAGCGACAGGGCGGTGACCGTCTGGCGTCGGTCGACGACCTCGGGCGCGTCGCCGGGCGGCTGGGTCGCGTCGAAGCGCTCGTCCAGCGTCTGGCGCGACAGGCTGGCCGAGCCGGTGAAGCGGCCGCCGGTGAAGCGCCGGTGGGCGCTGAGGCCGAGCAGGGTCAGGGTGCTGTCATAGGGTTCGGCGACGGCGCGATCCTTGACCGGCGCCTGGGCGGCGACCGAGACGGTCTGAGCGTCGTCGGCGGAGATGCGCTGGACCAGCGCCATGCCGTCGACGGTCCAGCCGTCGTGCAGGGTGCGCACGGAAAGGCGCAGGCCGCGTGCGTCCACATGATCGGCGTCGTCCACGCCGCGCACGGGATTGTCCAGAAAGCCGCCCTCGCGCCGGCCGTAGGCGACCAGACGCAGGGCGGACGTCTGGCCCAGCGGTTGGTTTAGCACCACGGCGGCGTCGCCGCCGGGCGCCCCGCCCGAGGTCGCGGAGGCGCCAGCCGAGATCAGTCCGCTGGTGCGGCCGAGCTCCGGCGGCGTCGGCTGGATTCGGACCACGCCGCCGATCGAGCCCGCGCCGAAGCGCGAGCCCTGGGGACCCTCGAAGACGTCGATCCGCTGGATGTCGATCAGCTCCAGATCCGGATCGGGCGAGCCGTAGTTCAGGCGCAAGTCGCCCAGATATTGGCCCACCGTCGCCTGGAGCGGGCCGTTGAAGGCGGAATCGGCCATGCCCCGGATGAACAGCTTGTTGCGCCCCGGCCCCTGGCGGGTGGAGTCGACGGTGGCGGATAGGTCCGACAGGGCCTCGCTGCTGGCCGCCCCCTGGCTGCGCGCCAGGGCGTCGTCGTCGATGGTGCTGCGGCCGTTGGCGCCGTCAAGGCCGCCTCGCCGGACGGGCGCCGTGACAATGACTTCTTCAAGCTCGACCGGACGCGGGGCCGGCGTGACCAGGGGCCTCTGCGCGGCGCGGCGGGGGATGGCCTCGATGCGATAGAGGCGGTCGGCCAGACGGACGGCGCGGGCGCCAGCGGGCCGCAGGAGGCGTTGAAAGGCCGTGTCCACATCCATGCGCCCGCGCACGGCCGGGCTGCGACGGTCCGACAGATCGATGGTCACGACCACGTCCACCCCGGCCTGGGCCGCGAGGCGATTGACGCCGTCGGCGGTCGTGCCGGCGGGAAGGTCGATGCTGTGGACGGCCGGCGGCTGGGCCAGCAGGGCGACGGCCAGAATGGCGACGGGCGTCACGGGGCGCGGGGCGTCAGACGCCAGCCGTCGGCGTCCTCGACCACGGCGACGCCCAGCAGCAGCTCCAGCCGCGGCCGCAGGGCCTCGGGCGCGCCGGTCACGGAAAGGCTGCCGGTGAAGCGTCTGTCCGCCACGGTGGGGGCGACGGCGACCGGGCGGCCCAGGGCGATCGCCAGATCCTGGGCCACGACCTCCAACCGTTCGGCCCGGTAGATCAGGCGGCCGGTCCGCCAGGCGCCGGCGTCGGCCGGCGGCAGGTCATGGGGCGTCATGACTCCGTCGTGGGCCGACAGGGCCTCGCCCGGTTTCAGGGTCACGGCCTGGTCGTCCGCATCGACGCGGACCTCGCCTTCCGACACCGCGACGCGCCAACCGCCCTGCAGCCGCGTGACGTCGAAGGCGGTTCCCAGGTCGGTGAGGGTCGCCTCGTCCACGGTCAGCACGAAGGGGCGGCGGTCGTCGTGGACCACCTCGGCCAGGACCCGCCCCTGGTCCAGCCGCGCTCGGCGAGGATGGGCACGGTCCAGGCTCAGGCGGGTGGCGCCCGCCAGGTGCAGGCGCGTGCCGTCCGCGAGGGTCAGGCTGCGAACCTGGCCCGGCGCCGTCTCGACGATCCAGGGCTGCGGACGTTGAAGCCAGGCGGTCCAGGTCCCGCCCAGCACGACGATGGCGACGGCGGCGGCGACCGCCATCCAGAGACGGCGCGGCGCGATCGGCCGTATCGACGCACGCGAAGCGGCGACGGGCCGGGCCGGCGCCCGGGCGGCCAGTTCGGCGACGATGTCGGCCTCGGCCTCGGCGAGCCGCCAATAGGTTTCCGCATGAGCCGGGTCGCGCGCCAGCCAGGCTTCCCATTCGTCCCAGGCCGCGAAGGCAGGGTCGTTGACCCGGACCAGCCAGTCCAGGGCCGCCTGTTCGACGTGTGTGCGTTCTGCGCTCATGTCCATGACCTCAGGACGCCGCGGGCGGGCCTATGCCTCATCCTTGTCCTCCAGGCCGAGAAGCGCGGCGTAGGCGCGCCGCAGGTGTTTTTCCACGGTGCTGAGCCCCATGCCCAGGTCCTCGGCGATCCGGCGCTGGGTTTCGCCCCCGATGCGGTGGCGGCGGAAGATGGCGGCGGCAGGGTCCCCAAGCGCCTCCAGCCGCGCCTCGACGGCGGCCAGGGTCTCGCGCGCGATCAGGCTGCGTTCCGCGTCCGGCGGGGCCGCCTCGCCCAGATCGTCCGGCGCAGCATGGACGATCCAGGCGCCGTCCCGCGCCGCGGCGCGTCGCGCCCCACGTCGCCGGTCCAGCACGGCGGTGTAGACCATGCGAAACAGATAGGCCTGGGGATTGCCGACCGGCGCCGTCGTCGATCGCAGTCGGAGCCAGACGTCCTGCACAACGTCCTCGGCGTCATCCGCCACGCCCATGGCGCGGGCGCGGCGCACGAGCGCGGGGCGGAGGTCGAGAAAGACCGCCTCGAGACCGGCGGCCGTCGGGGGCGGGGGCGTCATCGGCGCGCAATACACTCCCAGGCGGGCCGGCTGGCAACTGTCGCCGTTCCGCCTGGGACGATCGGCGAAGACGTAAGGCGTTTCGCGGGCGGCGGCGTCTGAAGGATGGGGGCGCGGATGACGACATGGACCATCGACCCAACGACCTGCCCACTCCTGCGGACCTGACGACCATCGCTGAGCCACGCCCGAGACCGGAAGCCTCCTACGCGCGACGCCTGGCCCAGGTGATGGCGCGCGATCCGCAGGCCGACGGCCGCTTCTGGTGTTCGGTGGTGACGACGCGAATCTATTGCCGGCCTTCCTGTCCTTCGCGCCGGGCGCGGCCGGAGCATCTGCGGTTCCATGACACCCTGGAGGACGCCCGCCGGACCGGCTTTCGTCCCTGCGCGCGGTGCCGCCCGGAAGACCCGCCCCTGGACGAACGCCGCCGGGGACTGGTCGAGAGGGCCTGCCGGGTGCTGGAGGCCGAAGGGCCCCGTCCGTCCTCGCAGGAACTGGCGCGCCGGCTCGGCGTCAGCGCCGGGCATCTGCACCGCGTGTTCAGGGCCGAGACCGGCGGCACGCCTGCCGCCTACGCCCGCGCGCTGAAAAGACAGGCCATCGACTAGCGCGGAGGACCCGACGCGGGCTAAAGCAGCCGTTCGGGGCGCGTCTGTCGGAGTATGCGGTGAAGATTGCCGAACGCTGGTTCGTCTGGGCGGGAATGGCCCTGCTGGGCGCCATCGCACTGGCCGGCCTGGTCGTGGCGGTCTATGCGGCCTGGCTGTTCCATGACCTGCCGGACGCGTCCGAGCTGGCCGACTATCGCCCGCCGACGGCGACGCGGGTCTATGCCGGGGACGGCACCCTGATCGGCGAATTCTCCGACGAGCGGCGGATCTACGTCTCCTATGACCAGATCCCGGACACGGTGATCCACGCCTTCCTGGCGGCTGAGGACCGCAGCTTCTTCCAGCACGGCGGCATCGACGTGTCGGGCATCGCGCGCGCCTCGATCAAGAACGTCTTCAACTTGGCCTCGGGCCGGCGGCTGGAAGGCGGCTCCACCATCACCCAGCAGGTGGCCAAGAACGTTCTGCTGACCAATGAGTCCAGCCTGAACCGCAAGCTGAAGGAAGCCATACTGGCCAACCGGCTGGAGGCGACCCTGTCCAAGGAGCAGATCCTCGAACTCTATCTGAACGAGATCTTCCTGGGCTACCGCTCCTTCGGTATCGCCTCGGCCGCCTACAACTATTTCGGCAAGTCGCTGGCGCAGCTGACGCCGGACGAGGCGGCCTTCCTGGCGGCGCTGCCCAAGGGCCCGAACAACTATCACCCCAAGCGCCACCCCGGCGCGGCCAAGGGCCGGCGTGACTGGGTGCTGGGCGAGATGGAGCAGGGCGGCTGGCTGACCGAGGCCGAGCTGCAGCAGGCGCGCGCCCGGCCACTGACCACGCGCGACGCGCCGCAGCGCGCCGACTACAAGGACGCGGACTTCTTCGTGGAAGAGGCGCGTCGCCAGGCCACGGCCAATCCGCAGTTCGGCGAGCAGTTGCGCGCCGGCGGCTTCTACATGCGCACGACCCTGGACCCGACGCTGCAGACGGCGGCGCGCGAGGCGCTGATGCAGGGGCTCGAGAACTATGACCGTCGCCACGGCTGGCGCGGCGCCTGGGGCACGACCGACTTTGCCGAAGGCTGGCAGAAGGCGGCGCTGGAGCAGCAGAAGACCCCGCCGGAACGCCGCGCCTGGGAAGTCGCCGCCGTCGAGAGCGTCAGCGGCAATACGGTGCGCATCCGCACCGCGCGCGAGGACGAGGCCGGCACGCTGGTCGTCGCCGACGCCGCCTGGGCCAACGCCAACCGGCCGCTGAAGCGCGGCGACCTGATCCATGTGCAGAAGACCGGCGGTCAGTACGCGCTGAAGCAGGTGCCGCGCGTCAACGGCGCCCTGGTCGCCATCGAGCCGCAGTCGGGACGGGTGCTGGCGATGGTCGGCGGCTACTCCTACGCCCTGTCCAGCTTCAACCGCGCCACCCAGGCCAAGCGCCAGCCGGGTTCGGCCTTCAAGCCCATCGTTTACGCCACGGCGCTGGAGGGCGACTTCACCCCGGCCTCCATCGTGCTGGACGCCCCGATCAGCTTCGCCGGCGGGCCGAACGGTCAGCGCTGGTCGCCCGAGAACTACAGCCGCGAATATTACGGCCCGCAGACGCTGCGCCGGGGTCTGGAGCTGTCGCGCAACGTCATGACCGTGCGCCTGGCCCAGCAGGTCGGGATGAAGAAGATCGTCGACCAGGCGGACCGCATGGGCCTGCCCGGCATGACGCCGAACCTGTCGGTGTCGCTGGGCGCGGGCGAGGTGACGCCGCTGGACATCACCGCCGCCTACGCCGCCTTCGCCAACGGCGGACGCCGGGTGAACCCCTATCTGATCGACTATGTCCAGGACCGGAACGGCGAGACGATCTTCCGCGCCGACGCCCGCCAGTGCCGCGACTGCGGCCGGGGCTTCTCGGGCCAGGAATCGCCGCGCCTTCAGCCGCGCGGCACCCAGGTGATCGACCCGATCACGGCCTATCAGATCAGTTCCATGCTGGAAGGCGTGGTCCAGCGCGGCACGGCCGCCAGCGCCCGGGGCCTGGGCCGCTGGATCGGCGGCAAGACCGGCACGACCAACGAATACCGCTCGGCCTGGTTCGTGGGCTTCACCACCGATATCGTCGTGGGGGTCTTCGTCGGCTTCGACGACAACCGGCCGCTGGGCTATGGCGAGACCGGATCGACCGCCGCCGTTCCGGTCTTCACCCAGTTCATGCAGACCGCCCTGCAGGAAAGGCCCGCGCGCCCCTTCGTGCGGCCCAAGAACGCCGTCTTCCGCATGGTGAACGGCATCGAGGAGGCCTTCCGCCCCGGCACCGAGCGGCAGGCGCCGCCGCCCGTCCAGGCGCCCGTGACGCCCGAGGGTCCGCAGAACTATTATGACGTGATCCGCCGTGAGCAGGAGGCGGCGGCCGCCGCCGCCGGAAACGCGCCGCCGCCGACTTCCGCCCCGCCGCCGCCGAAGCGCGAACCGGCCGAGGATCTGAGCGGCCTCTATTGAGGCCGGCTCAGGCCCTGAACAGCAGCGAGCCGTCGCCGTAGGAATAGAAACGGTAGCCCGCGCCGACGGCGTGGGCGTAGGCGGCCTTCATCGTGTCCAGCCCGGCGAAGGCGCTGACCAGCATGAACAGGGTCGACTTCGGCAGATGGAAGTTGGTCATCAGAACGTCGACGGCGCGGAAGCGGTAGCCCGGCGTGATGAAGATGGCCGTGTCGCCGTGGAACGGACGGATCACTCCGTCCTCGCCCGTCGCGCTTTCCAGCAGGCGCAGGGAGGTGGTGCCGACGCAGACGATGCGACCACCCGTGACATGGACGGCGTTCAGGGCGTCGGCGGTTTCGGCCGACACCTCTCCCCATTCGCTGTGCATCCTGTGGTCGGCCAGATCGTCAGCCTTGACCGGCAGGAAGGTGCCGGCGCCCACGTGCAGGGTGACGGCGTGGGTCGCGACGCCCTTCGCCCGGATCGCGTCCAGCAGGGCCGGGGTGAAGTGCAGGCCCGCCGTCGGCGCCGCGACCGAGCCGTCGTGTTCGGCGAAGACGGTCTGGTAATCGGACCGGTCGCGGTCGTCCTCGGGCCGCTTGGCCGCGATATAGGGCGGCAGCGGCATGACGCCGACGTCGCGGATGGCGTCGTCCAGCATCGGGCCGGACAGGTCGAACTTCAGCGTCACCAGGCCGTCGTCGCCCTTGGCCTCGACCGTCGCGTCCAGCCGGCCCAGGTCGCAGGCGGCGTCGGTCTCCCGGCCGAACCGGATTCGGTCGCCCGGCCTGATGCGCTTGCCCGGCTTCATGAAGGCGGACCAGACATCGGGGGCGTCGCGGTGGTGCAGGGTCGCCTCGACCTCGACCGTCAGGGTCCCGCCTTCGGGACCCGGGCGCTGGCGGACGCCGGAAAGGCGGGCGGGGATGACGCGGGTGTCGTTGAACACCAGGGCGTCGCCGGGCCGAAGAAAGTCCGGTAGGTCGCGAATGATCCGGTCGTCCAGCGCGCCGCCCTCGACCACCAGCAGACGGGCGGAATCGCGCGGGTCGGCCGGACGCAGGGCGATGCGGTCCTCGGGCAGGTCGAAGTCGAAGTCGGCGGTCTTCATCAGGCGGCGCACAGGCCACGAGGCGGGCAGGGGGTCAAGAGGCCGGCCGTCGGGCGGGCAGGTCGGGCGCGTCGGTCGGCGGGGGATCCTTCGAAAGGTCGGCGATCAGGGCGTTCATCTGGCCGATCTCCCGCACCTGGGCCTCGATGATTCCGTCGGCCAGGTCGCGCACGCGCGGATCGCGGATATGGGCGCGTTCGCTGGTCATGATGGCGATGGAGTGGTGCGGGATCATCGCCTTCATATAGGCCACGTCGCCGACGGTGGCCTGGCTGCGGACCAGCCATAGCGCGCCGGCGAAGACGATCACCGCACCGGCGACGATCATCTGGTTCACACGCGGCTTTTCGTACATCGACCACATGAAGCCCATCATGATCGCGGCCATGACGGCGCCCATCAGCAGGGCCATGTAGAGACGCGTCTCGCTGAAGCGGACATGGTCGATCTGATAGGTGTTCAGATACATCAGTCCGTACATGACGAGGGTGGAGACCGCGATCATCGCGGCGAAGCGGCGGTAGCTCATGGCGACCTCTGGGGTTGTCGGAGACCTGAAGGGAATGCGAGCGCGCAGGGAATGATCCGGGACGCTGAACCGCGGGGCGGCATTCGGTGTTGATGCGGAATGAAAACCCTCTCGCTTCTTCCGTCCGTCCTCATCGGCGCCGTCGCCAGCGCCCGGTCCATGACGCCGATGGCCGCCATCGCGGGCGCACGCCTGGCGCATCGCAAGACGCCGGGGCGCCTGGTTCTGCTGGATCATCCACTGTTCAAGGCGGGCGCCCTGGCGATGGGCGTGGGCGAACTGTTCGGCGACAAGATGAAGTCCGCGCCGGACCGCACCGTCTTCCTGGGCCTGCTGGCCCGGATCGCCAGCGCCGGCATCGCCGGCTCGGCCCTGGCGCCGCGCGGGCGCGAAAGGCTGGGCGCCGGCCTCGCCGTCGCCACGGCCGTGCCGCTGGCCTATCTGACCCTGCGGGGTCGCCGGACGGCGATGCGGCGGATCGGTCAAACGAAAAGCGGTCTGATCGAGGACGCCCTGGTGGTCGCCTCGGGCGTCGCCACGGTCGCGGCGGCAGTGAGACGGCGGCGCTGAAGCGTTGACCGCGGCGCTCTGGCGGGCCAAACGCTCGCCCCATGCTGCAGAACCTCGAAACCCTCGCCCGAGAGGCCCGCTCGTGGCCTTTCGAACAAGCCCGCAACCTTCTGGCCCATGTGCTGAAGAAGCGGCTTTCGGATGCGGAGCGGGATGCGGCCAAGCTGCTGATCGACGCCGGCAAGGCGGACGAGGCGCTGGCGACCTTCGAGGCGCTCAATCGTCCGGTGGTCCTGGAGACGGGGTATGGCCCCTCGGGCCTGCCGCACATGGGCACCTTCGGCGAGGTGGCGCGCACCACCATGGTCAGGAACGCCTTTCGCGCGCTGACCGGCGACCACTGGCCGACGCGGCTGATCGCCTTTTCGGACGACATGGACGGGCTGCGGAAGGTGCCGGAAGGCGTTCCTAATCCGGAGATGCTGGCCGAGGATCTGCACAAGCCCCTGACCGTGGTGCGCGACCCGTTCGGCACCCACGACAGCTTCGGCGCGCACAACAACGCCCGGCTGCGGGCCTTCCTGGACTCGTTCGGCTTCGACTACGAGTTCATGTCCTCGACCGAGACCTACAGGTCGGGGCGGTTCGACGACGTGCTGCTGCGCCTGCTGGAGCGGTTCGACGCCATCCAGGCGATCATGCTGCCCACGCTGGGCGAGGAGCGGCGCGCGACCTATTCCCCCTTCCTGCCGATCAGCCCGATCACCGGTCATGTGCTGCAGGTCCCGACGCTGGAACGGAACGTCGAGAAGGGGACCATCGTCTTCGACGATCCGGCGGGCGGACGCACCGAGGTCCCGGTCACCGGCGGCCATGTGAAGCTGCAGTGGAAGCCCGACTGGGCCATGCGCTGGACCGCGCTGGACGTCGACTACGAGATGTCGGGCAAGGACCTGATCGAGAGCGTGCGCGAAAGCTCAAAGGTCTGTCGCGCCTTGGGCGGTGTCCCGCCGGAGGGCTTCAACTACGAGCTCTTCCTCGACATCGAGGGCAAGAAGATCTCCAAGTCCAAGGGCAACGGCCTGACGATGGAGGAATGGCTGCGCTACGGCACGCCCGAGAGCCTGTCCTGGTACATGTTCCAGTCGCCGAAGTCGGCGAAGTCGTTGCACTTCAACGTCATTCCGCGCGCGATCGACGACTATCTGGCCTTCATCGAGAGCTACAAGACCCAGGAGCCGGCCAAGCGGATCGACAACGCCGTCTGGTCGATCCACGCCGGAAATCCGCCGTCGCATACCTCGCCGGTGTCCTTCGCCCTGCTGCTGAACCTGGTGGGGGTGGCCAACGCCTCGACCAAGGATCAGCTGTGGGCCTATTTCGCGCGCTATCTGCCGGAGGCGACGCCGGAGAACGAGCCGCTGCTCGACCGGCTGATGGATCATGCGCTGAACTATTACGAGGACTTCGTGAAGCCGGCCAAGGCCTATCGCCTGCCGGACGCCAAGGAGAAGGCGGCGCTTCTGGATCTGGCGGGACGGCTGAAGGCCCTGCCAGCGGACACGACTGACGGCGAGGCGATCCAGAACGAGGTCTATGCGGTGGGCAAGGACCACGGCTTCGAGCCGCTGCGCGCCTGGTTCGGCGCGCTCTATGAAGTGTTGCTGGGCGCGAGCCAGGGGCCGCGCTTCGGCTCCTTCGCCGCCATCTACGGCCTGCCCCAGACGATCGCCCTGATCGAGAAGGGCGCGAACGGCGAGTTGGCCGCCTAGGCTGGCGATCTTCCCTCCCGCACCGCGCGGGGAGGATCGCTCCCGCGCCTCAAGCAGGCCGAAGGCCGATAGGCGCAACAAAAAGGGTACCCTCCGCGCCTCAAGCAGGCCGAAGGCCGGTAGGCGCAACAAAGATGAACCGAAAATAACGGCGAGGCTCCGGGAGCCTTCAGCTTGGCGGCGGCATTCTCTCCTCCATCGACAACGGGATGACAGGAGAAGAACCATGTCGAACAGGATCATCAACACCGGCTTGGCCACCGCCGCGGCCCTGGCCGCCCTGGTCACCGCCGCGCCGATGAGCGCGCAGGCCCAGGCCAACGGCGTAACCAACTGCGATGCGCCGGGCGGCCGTCAGCAGGTCGGCGCCCTTCTTGGCGCGGTCGTCGGCGGCGTGGTCGGGTCGAACCTGGCCCGAAACGAGCGGACGCTGGGCACTGTGGTCGGCGCCGGCGCCGGCGCCGCCGCGGGCTCCTACATCGGCTGCAACCAGCAGCGCGCACGCGCCGCGGCCCAGTCGAACGCCAACATGTATCGCGCCAGCTCGAACCTGCGCATCCGTAGCGGCCCCGGGACCAACTATCGTCAGGCCGGCAGCCTGTCGGCGGGCCAGCCCTTCACGGCCGTCGGCTCGCAGGGCGAATGGATTCAGATCGCCGGCGGCGGCTGGGTGAACGCCCACTACGTCAGCGCCTACTGAGTGACGCCGATCGAACGGCGGGGTCTTCGTCGCCCTGTCCAGCCCCGCTGATCGATCGTCGGACCGGGCGTCCGGTTCGCCGAGATGTCCGAAGGCCCCGTCCGGTTCGCCGGGCGGGGCCTTTCTATTGGCTGACCCACAGGATGCGCGCCATCCACTCGATCTCGGCGCGCGGCACCTGGCGCGGCGGATAGGCCGGGTTGATCGAGGCCAGGGTCACGGTGCGGGCGGTCAGCCGGGCCAGCTCCTTGGCCACCACCTCGCCGGACGACAGCCGCGCCACGATCCGGTCGCCCGGGCGAACCTCGGCGGCCTCCCGGTCCACGATGACCCGATCGCCCTCGCGATAGAGCGGGGTCATGGAATCGCCGCTGATCCTCAGGCTGAACAGGCCGTCCTTGGGACGCGGCAGGTCCGTCTGGTCCCAGTCGTCGCCGGTCGGCAGGCCCGCGTCGTCGAAAAAGCCGTCCTCGCCCGCGCGCGCCAGGCCGAGCAGGGGAATGCGCGTCGGCGCCTCGGGCGCGTCGGCGGCCAGGGCGGCGAAATCGCCCAGCGAGACGCCCGTGGCCTCGAGAATTCGGGTCAGGCTCTCCGTCGAGGGCCAGCGGGGCCGGGGCGGTTCGCCGGGGCCGAAACGCTTGGACGGATTGAAGGCGGTCGCGTCCAGCCCCGCCCGCCGGGCCAGACCCGACGCCGACAGGCCCTCGCGCCGGGCCAGATTGTCGACGGCCCGCCACAGCTTGGCATGAGACAGGGGCATGCGCCCTCCGCGATGATTCGCGGCAGTTTACGGCAAGGGGATAGGAATGTCTGCCTATTCCAGACCAGCGGCCCGTCGCTCCTGCCAGGCCCAGAAGGTGCCGACCGCGATACAGAGGATGATCAGATAGCTGTTCAGATTCATCACGGTGTAAAGCGAGGTGATCGGCAGCCGGGTGTCGATCATAATGAGGATGTGGCTCATCACGGTCAGGAGTTGCAGGCCTGAGGCCCAGACCGGCCAGGTTCGGCGAGATTTCCAGGCAAGGGCGGCGAAGACGATCAGGATCACCAGATCGATCAGGAACATGCCGTAAGGGACGGCTCCGCTGTCCACGCTACCTTGCACCAGGATCGTCGCGAACCAGCCAAGAAGATAGGCGCCAGCACCGACGCGTTCGGGTTCCCCGCCCTTGAGGAAGGCGAAGATGCACATGGCGATCATCACGACCGCGCCGATTTGAGAGTACAGCGTCTGGAACATGAAAATCGCCCCCAGGCCGAAGCCTGAGGGCGATAATGACCTAAAAGGCCCTAAACGGGTACTGGGTACCGCTTAGGTTACCGTAATTTCACGCGACGCGCAGGTGGTTCTTCGTCTGGTCGCGCGGCTTCGGGTCCAGCCAGTCGTCGGGCTTGTCCACCGGCCCGGCGTTGAAGGTGCCCCAACCCAGGCGGCGGTGGTCCTTCTGCATCTCGGCGTGGCAGGCGACGATGGCTTCGCGCGCCGTGGCGAGGGCGGCGATGGCTTCCATGGCCTTGGCCTGCGAACCCGTGGCCGCGACGGGCGACAGGGACAGGGCGGCGCGAGCGCCGATGAACGACTGGACCAGGGTGGTCGCCTGGGTGATGGCCGCGTCGATCGCGTGCTCGGTGGCGTAAAGATCGCCGGCGACGCTGGCGACGACTTCAGTCCGATCCATGGAAAGCCCCTATGGGTATGGTCAACAAGGGCTTAACCCTAACACATCTTAACCGTACTTGGTAGGGTTTTGTAAGTCGAAGCGCAATCATGCGTAAGCGACCGGCGCCACTTGCGCGATTGTCCTTGGATTTTCGTGGGATGGCTCGAGGCGCGCGGCCTCAGAGGTCGTGATCCAGCAGGAAGTTCGCCGTCAGGGAGGCGATCGGCTGATCCCGCGCGTCCTGCCAGGCCTCGGCCTGCACGTGGGCGACCCGGCGCCCCGCGCGGCTGATGCGGGCGCGGGCGAAGACGTCGGTCGGCCGGCCCGTGCGCAGATAGGCCACAGTGACGTTGATCGGCCGCGGCAGCCGCGGCCCGGGGAACAGCAGCGCAACCTGCGCCATGGCCGCCATCTCCAGCAAGGCGGCGGTCGATCCGCCATGTAGCGCCGGCAGCATGGGGTTGCCGACCAGCTTGTCGTCGAACGGCATGACGACGGTGACCTCGTCGCCGTTGACCTGGGTCTTCAGGTTCAGGAAGCGGGCGTAGGGCAGGCGGTCCAGGAGCACGTCCGTCATGCCGCCTCCTCGCGCGGCGCGCGGCGTTCGTTCACCACATAGGCCGCCTGGGCGGCCGCGACCGGATCGGACGGATCGTCCTCGAACGCCCAGCCGCGCACGAAGGCGATCGTCGGGGTCAGGCGAAAGCAGCGCGCCTGGGCCAGCAGGTCCCGGCCCGGCGCGGCCGCACGCATGTAGTCGACGCGCAGGTCCAGGGTGGCGATGGGCTTGAAGGCGTCCATGGCCACCCAGACCGCCAGGCCGCCGACGTGATCCAGCAGGGTGGTCACCAGCCCGCCCGCCAGCACCCCCGCGTCCGGATCGCCGATCAGGTCGGGGCGGTGCGGCACGCGGATGCGCGGCGCGCCGTCATGCAGTCCTTCGAAGGCGAAGCCCAGGGCGTGGGTATGGGCGGCGCCGGAGGCCAGCTGGGGCAGGATCTCGGTCAGAAAGCTGTCGGTCATGCCTTGCCGCGGGTGATTTGATCGGTCTCCCTGTATGAAGCGGCGACCCGAAGGCGTCGAGAGCGTTGGGACATCATGATCCGCCCCGAGGACCTGCTGCATCCGACACCGGCCGGCGTGTACTGCCCGCCGGGGGATTTCTACGTCGATCCGGTGCGTCCGGTGGACCGGGCGGTCGTCACCCATGGTCATTCGGACCACGCCCGCGCCGGCCACGGCGCCGTCCTGGCGACGCGCCAGACGTTGAACATCATGGCCGAACGCTACGGCGAGGACTTCGCCGGGCGCGAGCAGGCCGTGGCCTATGGAGAGCGCGCCGCCATGAACGGCGTGGATCTGCGGCTGGTCCCGGCGGGGCACGTCCTGGGTTCGGCCCAGGTGGAGGTGCGCTGGAAGGGCCTGACCATGGTGGTGTCGGGCGACTACAAGCGCCGGCGCGACCCGACCTGCGCGCCATTCGAGCCTGTGCCCTGTCATGTCTTCATCTCGGAGGCGACCTTCGGCCTGCCGGTGTTCCGGCATCCGCCGGACGGGGAAGAGATCGGGCGTCTGGTGCGTTCGTTGCGCCAGTTTCCGGAGCGGGCGCACCTGGTCGGCGCCTACGCCCTGGGCAAGGCCCAGAGGGTGATCCGGCTGCTGCGTGAGGCGGGGTGGGACCGTCCCATCTATGTGCACGGCGCGCTGGAGCGGCTGAACGCCCTGTATGAACGAGAAGGCGTGGACCTGGGGCCGATTCTGCCGACGCGCGACCTGCCCCGCGGGGCGTTGGCGGGGGAGGTGGCGATCGCCCCGCCCAGCGCCGTGCAGGATCGCTGGGCCCGCAAGTTCGCCGAGCCGCTGGCGGCCTTCGCCTCAGGCTGGATGGGGGTCCGGGCGCGGGCCCGGCAGAAGGGCGTGGAGCTGCCGCTGGTCGTGTCGGACCACGCCGACTGGGACGAGCTGACGGCCACCTTCGAGGAACTGGCGCCCGAGGAGGTCTGGATCACCCACGGTCGGGAGGAGGGCCTGCTGCGCTGGGCCGAGCTGAAGGGCGTCCGGGCGCGAGCGCTTCGGCTGGTCGGCTACGAGGAGGAGGACGAGAGCGTCGGCGCGGACTAGGCCGCCGCCGTGCGTCCGGTTTCGCCGGGCTTGGCCGGCGCGTCTTCGTCGAGCAGGGCCAGGGCGGCGTTCATCGCCATGCGGAGCCGTTCCGGCTTGATCGGCTTTTCGACCACCGCGGCCATGCCGATGGACAGATAGTGTTTGGCGTCGTCCGGATCGGCGTTCGCGGTCAGGGCCACGATGGGCGTGCGCGCGGCCGCGCCGGGCAGGGCGCGAATGGCCTGGGTGGCCTGCACGCCGTCCATGCGCGGCATCTTGATGTCCATCAGGATCAGGTCGAAGCGCTGCTCCTGAACCGCCGCCAGGGCTTCCAAGCCGTCCTCGGCCAGTTCGGAGCTGCAGCCGAACATTTCGCACAAAGCCTGGGCGACGACGCGGTTGGTGGCGTTGTCGTCGACGATGAGCACATGGGGCGCGCTCTTCAGCTCCAGGTCCGCAAGGTCCGAGACGTTGGAGGGCTGTTCCTGCTCCATCACCGCGCGATCGGCCGTCAGGTCGAAGGCGAAGGTGGCGCCGCGGCCCTGGTTGTTCTCGGCCCAGATACGGCCGCCCATGCGGTCGATCACCTGGCGGCAGATCGACAGGCCCAGGCCCGCCCCGTCGGGTCCGGAGCCGTGGACGAAGGGATCGAAGATGGACTCGATACGCTCGGCGTCGACGCCGGGGCCGTCGTCGCGGACGCGGCCTTCGATCCGGACACGACCGCCGTCGACCCAAGCCTTCATGCCCGCCTCGACCACGCCGTCGCGGGCGAACTTCAGGGCGTTGCCGATCAGGTTGTTGAACACCTGCTTGATGCGGACGCCGTCGACCAGGGCGGCCAATTCGGTGTCGCCTTCATAGCTGACCAGCAAGGTCACGCCGTCCTGAGAGGCGCGCGGCTCCCACATCGCCTGGATGTCGTCGGTCAGGGCGCGCAGCGGCGTGGGCGCGGGCGCGATATCCAGTTCGCCGGCCTCGGCCTTGGACAAGTCCAGCGCGTCCTCGAGGATGCGCAGCAGGGTCTCGGAGGAGTCCACTATGGTCTGGACGTGAGCCTGGGCGGCCTCGGTCAGGGGCTGCCGGCGCAGCAGTTCGGCGACGGCCAGCACCCCGTTCATGGGCGTACGCAGCTCGTGGCTCATGATGGCCAGGAACTGGCTCTTGGCGCGCGCGGCGGCCTGGGCCTGGGCGCGCGTGTCGTTCAGCACCGCCGCCTGTTCGGCCAGTTCGCGGTTCTGGGCGCGCTGGCGCTCATTGACCGCCTGAAGCAGCGTCGCCGCCGTCCCGACGCCATGATAGAGGCCGTTGCGGGTGACGATGAAGCCGCGCAGCAAGGCCGCCGGTCCGCCGCGCAGCATGATGTCGCAGAAGGCGTCGATGCGGACGCCGGCTTCCACCACCGCGGGTTCGGCGTCCATGACGAAGGTGACGGGCCGGCCTTCGTACAGCGCGCTGCCGAAGGGGGCGGCGATCTTCTGGAAGAAGGCGGTGCGCTCGACCAGACCGATCGGCCGATCGTTGTCGACGACGGGGATGACCAGCAGATCGGGTTCGCGCACAAAGCGGGCGAAGACCTCCGCGCCGAGGATCGTCGGGGCGACCGGCTTGGGACGCTCGCAGAGGGTCTCGATCGTCGGCATTGCAGCCCTGGAACTCCTACGCTGGGCTCACCCTTGCCTTGAAGGCTTTGCGGATTGGTTAAGCCGCGGTCGAAAAATTGCGTTTGGAAACCGGTCCCAATCCCCGCCTTTTGCGCCCCGGCGATGGTTAGTGTAGAAGGCCGCTCGATCTGAACACGTCCCAACCCTTTCGCATGCGCGCGGCCGCCGGCCGACCGCAGGTTCGTCATGAGCGCTTCCCCCGAAAAGACCCCTACATCGGCCCTTGTCCTGTTTTCGGGCGGACAGGACAGCGCGACCTGCCTGGCCTGGGCGCTGGAGCGGTTCGAGCGGGTGGAGACGGTGGGCTTCGACTATGGCCAGCGCCACCTCGTGGAGATGCAGGCGCGGCAGGCGGTTCGTGACGGGATGGCCAATGCGTTGCCGGCCTGCGCGGGACGACTGGGCGACGACCACGTCGTGGACCTGACCGGATACGGCCGCATTGCCGAGAGCGCCCTGACCGCGGATCGCAAGATCGAAATGGACGCGCGCGGCCTGCCGACGACCTTCGTGCCGGGGCGCAACCTGATCTTCCTGGTCGCGGCGGCGGCGCTGGCGGACCGGCGAGGGCTGGAGGTTCTGGTCGGCGGCATGTGCGAGACGGACTATTCGGGCTATCCCGACTGCCGCCACGAGACGATGGAGGCGATGGCGCGGGCGCTGTCGCTGGGGCTGGACAAGCCGGTGGTGATCGACACGCCGCTGATGTGGCTGACGAAGGCCGAGACCTGGGCTCTGGCGCACCGGATCGGCGGGGACCGGCTGGTCGAGCTGATCGTCGAGGACAGCCACACCTGCTACCAGGGCGACCGGACGCACCGCCACGCCTGGGGCTATGGCTGCGGCGAATGCCCGGCGTGCGAGCTGCGCGCGGCGGGTTACGACGAATGGGTCGCCTCGACGTGACCTATTCGGCCAAGGAAGTGTTTCTGACCGTGCAGGGCGAAGGCGGTCAGGCGGGCCGCCCGGCGGTGTTCCTGCGTTTTTCCGGCTGCAATCTGTGGAGCGGGCGCGAGCAGGATCGGGCGAGCGCGGTCTGCACCTTCTGCGACACGGATTTCGTGGGCGTGGACGGGGACGGCGGCGGCAAGTTCGCGTCCGCCGATCTCTTGGCCGACCATGTCGCGGCGATGTGGCGCGGGCGCGAGGGCGATCCCCGGCTGGTGGTCTGCACCGGCGGCGAGCCGCTGTTGCAGTTGGACGAACCGCTGATCGCGGCGTTGCATGCCCGCGGGTTCGAGATCGCCATCGAGAGCAACGGCACACTAGCCGCGCCGGACGGGATCGACTGGGTCTGCGTCAGTCCCAAGGCCGATGCGCCCGTGGTGCAGACGCGCGGGCAGGAGCTGAAGCTGGTCTATCCGCAGGCCAAGGCCCCGCCCGAGCGGTTCGAGCATTTGGCGTTCGAGCGGTTCTGGCTGCAGCCCATGGACGGCCCCGACCGGGCCGCCAACACCGCCGCCGCCATCGAATACTGCCTGACCCATCCCCAATGGCGCCTCAGCGTCCAGACCCACAAATACATCGGCGTCCGCTAATGCCCGTCTTCGAAATCACCAAACAGGCGACGTTCGACGCCGCCCATCACTTCCCCAACGAGCCGGAAGGCAGCATCTATCGCCGCGTCCACGGCCATTCCTTCACGGTCGAGGCGACCGTGCGATCTGAAACGCTGGACGCCGAGCACGGCTGGGTCGCGGACCTGGGCGCGCTGGACCGGGCCTTGAAGGCGGCGGCCGAGGAACTGGACCACGGCATGCTGAACGAGAAGCCGGGGCTGGAGCTGCCCAGCCTTGAGAACCTGTGCCTGTGGTTCGCCAGACGGCTGACCCCGGAATGGCCGGGCCTGTGCCGAATCCAGGTGGCGCGGCCGACCATCAACGAGCGGTGCGTGCTGAGCCTGTGACGACGATCCGCGCCTATCGCGCCGGCGATGCGGCCGACATGGCCGTCGTCTATGAGCGTGCGGTGCGCGCCATCGGCGCGCGCGACTATTCGCCTGAACAGGTGGCGGCCTGGATCGGCGATCCGGCGGCGCTCGCCGCGCGGCTCGAAGCGCGGATGGCGGACGGCCGGCGCTGCTGGGTCGCCACAGATGCGATGGACAGGCCGAAGGCCTTCGTCGATCTGGAGGCCGACGGCCATATCGACTTTCTTTACGCCGATCCGGACGTGGCGGGCCGTGGCGTGACGACAACCTTGCTGGACCGGCTGGAGGACGCGGCGCTGCGTTCCGGGATCGCGAGGCTGTATGTGGAGGCCAGCGAGGCTGCGCGGCGCGTCTTCGACCGGCGGGGTTATGCGACGGTCCGACGCCGCGATTTCGAGGTTCGCGGCGTGGCGATTCACAATTACGCCATGGAGCGGCGTCTCTAGGCCGCCAACCACTCCATCAAGGCGTCCGTCACCGCCTGGGGCTGCTCCAGCGACGACGCGTGGCCGCAGTCGGGGATCACCACCAGGCGGGCGTGGGGAACAGCCTTCGCCATTTCCTCGCTGCGGTCGGGCGGCGTCAGGGCGTCCTTGTCGCCGACCAGGACCAGTGTTGGAACCGCGATGGCCGCCAGGTGAGGCCGCGAGTCGATGCGGCCGGTGATCGCCTGCTCCTGACGGATGAAGCCTTCCGCACCGATCTGGAGCCCCATGCGCACCTGAACCTCGATCAGCGCTTCGTTCGTCCGATGGTCGGGGTGCAGCAGATTGGGGGTGATCTGTCGCAACACCGCCTCCAGCTCTCCGGCCCGGACGCGCTGGATCAGGCCTTGCCGCAGGGCCGACTGCTCGGGCGTGTCGGGCCGCGCCGCCGTGTCCAGCAACGCCAGCTTCAGCACGCGCTCGGGCGCCTGGCGCATGATTTCCAGGGCGATGTAGCCGCCCATGGACAGGCCGGCCAGGGCGAAGCGGGGCGGAGCGTCGCGCAGGATGGCCGCGCTGATGTTGGCAATGGTTTCGCCCTCCAGCGTGGAGGCGATGGTGACCGGCCCTTGTCGCCACAGGGCGGGTATCTGCGCGGCGAACAGCTCGGCGGTGCAGGCCAGGCCGGGGACGAGGACGATCGGGGTCATGCCTCAGCCTAGCACAGACCTCAGCAGTCGCGTCCCTGGCGTCGACGCTGCTCACAGCGGCGCTGCTCGCGCTCGTAGTCGCGCTGTTCGCGTTCGCGTTTCAGGCGGGTTTCCTCGTCCGAGGTGGTGACGGCGTCGAAGCCGGCGCCGACCACCGCGCCGGTGGCCTTGGCCGTCCCGCCGACGACCGCCGCCGTTCCGCCGACCACGGCGCCGACCAGGCAGCCCTGGAGCAGCAGGGCGGACCCCGTTGCGACGCCCAGGGCGGCGAGGCGGATGAGACGATGACGCATGGCGGTTCTCCCAGGAGGACGCATCCTGCCAGCGTAAGGGTGAATGTAGGCTGACTTCAGGCGCCGCGCTGCGGCAGGAGCTTGCGACGTTGGCGGGAGATGGCCAGCGGCGATCCGTCGGCGCTCCAGGCCGTCGCCTCATCGACGGTCCAGCCCCGGCCCAGGTCCAGCATGCGGAACTCGAAGAAGGCCCAGCCGTCTGTGGCCGTCTCCGGCGTCGGATCGGCCAGGATGTCGATGCGGAAATCCACCGTCGTCATCGGCGCGGGCGTGGGGCTGGTGGTCCAGGCCGGCGGATAAAGGGCGTCCAGCAGATAGCAGAGGCCGACCTCGTCCAGCGGCCGGCCGTCGGCCATCCGCATCCAGGTGCGCTCCACCGCGGGCCGGCCGGCGTTGCCGCCCAGGATGTTGGGGCCGCCGTCGAACCGGTATTCGACATGGCGCGAGAAGTGCGGGGCCATGGGGCCGCGAATGCGCGCCTCCGGGTCCAGGCTGTCGAGCGGAGGCGGCGGGAGGTGCAGCGGCGTCAGCGGCGGCGTGTCGCCGTCTATGCCGTAGGTCCCGGTGGCGTGGTGGGTCAGCCGGCCCTCCTGGTCGGCCTCGACCGAGGCGTAGATCACGTTCCGGCCGCCGCGCAGCAGGCGGGGACGAAAGGCCACCGTTTCCTCGAAACGCGCCGCGGACAGATACTGCACCGACAGGGTGCGCAGCGGCGCCTTCAGGGCTAGGCCCTGGCGCATGGCCTGGGCGCAGAGCGCCGCCAGCAGGCCGCCGAACGGGAAGCCCTTCTCCGGCGGCAGGCTGTTCGGACCGTTGGAGAAGACGCCGGCGACCGGCGCGGCCAGGGCGCCGTCCTCGGTCATGCGGAAGCTCAGGGCGGTGTCGAGCGAGGCGGGCGTCGTCATGGCGCGATCCTGCGTCAGGCGGAAAAGGGCGGAAG
>Ga0065721_10004475_pt1 | contig 26878 bp, 21 predicted proteins | sample Mesricmetagenome_FD_59108 | JGI IMG/M metagenome (GOLD analysis project Ga0065721, IMG submission 59108) | Mesophilic microbial community from rice straw/compost enrichment Sample: eDNA_1 v2 (version 2) | ecosystem: Engineered > Solid waste > Grass > Composting > Bioreactor | place: USA: Davis... | reverse complement strand
TGGGCACTGAAGTCTTTCGCACCACCGAACAGGGCGGCTGGTTCGAGCCGCTGAGCCTGATGCTTCTTGCACCGAGTGCGTTCTTCCTGCTCGGCGGCCTGGTCTGGGCAATCCGCAGCTGGCGGGTGGAGCAGGTGGAGGTCTCCGAGCACGCGCTGGCCCCTGCCGAGGAGACGCGGGGATGAGCGATCTCGGGGCGCTCTTCATACGCGCGGCGTTTATCGAGAACATGCCCCTCACGCTGTTTCTGGGGCTGTGCACCTTTCTGGCGCTGTCGCGCAGACCAGAAACGGCAGTTGGGCTCGGCGTAGCGGTGATTGCGGTCATGGGGGTGACTGTGCCGCTCAATCATTTGCTCTACACGTATCTGCTTGCTCCAGGCGCATGGGCGTGGGCCGGCTTTCCTGATCTCGACCTGAGCTATCTGCGCCTTCTGACCTTTATCGGCGTGGTCTCAGCGGCGGTGCAGCTGGTCGAAATGGTCCTCGACCGGTCCTTTCCCGCGCTCTTTGCAACCTTTGGCGTCTTTCTCTCCCTGCTCGCGGTCCATTGTGCGATCCTCGGCGGAAGCCTGTTCATGGCCGAGCGCAGCTACAATCTCGCCGAGAGTACCGTTTTTGGCCTTGGCGCCGGCACAGGTTTTGCCGTGGCAGTGATCGTGCTGTCGGCTATCCGGCGGCGGCTGGCCTATGCGGACATGCCGGCGGGGCTTCAGGGACTAGGCATTGCCTTCATCCTGACGGGCATGATGTCGCTCGGTTTCGCCACCTTTGCCCAGGTGGCGGTACCATGATTGAGATCACTCTGGGCAGCGCACTGGTCGTCCTGCTCATTTTAGGACTTGCCTTGGGCCTTCTCGCAGCGCGGTCGCGACTGGTGCCAGACATCGCTCTGAAGGTGATCGTGAATGAGGGGCAGACAATCACAGCCAAGCGGGGCGCGAAGCTCCTCGAGGTCCTACATGGCGCTGGCATCCCCATTCCCGCAGCCTGCGGCGGCAGCGGCACCTGCGGGCAATGCCGCGTCACCGTCACCGGTGACGGCGCAGGCGAGTTGCGGTCGACCGAGCGTGGCCTGCTCTCAGCGAAGGAGCGTCGCGAGAATGTGCGGCTGGCGTGCCAGCTCAACCTGCGCGGCACGGTGGATGTTTCCGTGCCACCTGAGGTCATGTCGGCGGAGGGCTTCACATGCCGGGTCATCAGCAATCGCATGCTCGCTCCACTGATCCGCGAGTTGGTGCTGGAAATCCCGGACGGGCGCGACCTGACGGTTCGCGCGGGCGGTTTCATGCTGCTGACCGCGCCCCCCTACGAACGCGACTTCTCGCAGCTCGAGATCGATGCGGAGCACGAGCTGACCTGGCGCATTTCGGGTTGGTCGGGGCTGCGATCAGGTACCACAGAGCGCACGTCACGCGCTTACTCGTTCGCGGGGCGACCGGAGGACCGCGGCCGCCTGGTTCACAATATCCGCCTGGCAGTGCCGCCTGCAGGGCGCGAAGCGGAGATCCCACCGGGCATCGTCTCATCGTACCTCTTCGGGGTAAAACCAGGCGATAGCATCGACGTGTCCGGCCCGTATGGAGAATTCCACGTCCAGCCAACGCAACGCGAGATGGTCTTCGTGGGCGGCGGTGTCGGTATGGCACCGCTTCGCGCTATGATCCATGAGCAGCTTGCGCGCGGCACAAGCCGCAAGATGTCTTATTTCTACGGTGCCCGGTCGGTGGCCGATCTTTTCTATGTTGAGGAATTCGAGGCCCTCGCTGCGCAGCACGAGAACTTCGACTGGACGGTGGCCCTTTCAGACCCCGCGCCGGGTGACCGTTGGCGGGGCGCGACCGGCTTTATTCACGAGGTCTTGCAGAAGGCCATGAGCGACCATCCGGCCCCCGACGAATGTGAATATTATCTCTGCGGACCGCCGGTGATGATCTCTGCCGTGCTCTCCACGCTCGACGATCTGGGCGTGGAGCCGCAATCTATCTTCAACGACGATTTCGGGAGCTGAGGACATGAACAAGTTCCATCTCACTCGGCGTCAGGTCATCGCAGGCGGCCTTGCAGCGGCAACGGCACTTGCCTTTCCGGCGCTCGCCCGCTCCGCATCTCCGGCTTTGGCAATCGGCGGTCCGGCCTTCGGCACCTCCTGGAAGGCCGTGTTGAGTGCCGCGGCCAACGCAGGCGTGCTTCAGACGGCCCTGCAGGAGACGCTTGCGCGGATCGACCGGCTGATGTCGCCATGGCGCCGCGACAGCGCCATCACAGCATTCAACGAGAGGCGAAGCCGGGACTGGCAGCCGATCGACAGCGAAATTGCGACGGTCGTTCGGGCGGCACTGTCGGTTCGGGGCGCCAGCGAGAGAGCATTCGACATCGCCGTCGGACCGCATGTAGGACGCTGGGGCTTCGGTCCAATTGCGGCAGCAGCGGTTCCCCAAGACGCCGAGATTCTGGCTTCGGATTCTGCCCTTTGCAAATCTCACCCTGAAGTGACCGTCGACCTCTGCGGGATTGCCAAGGGTTATGCGCTTGACCAGATGGTGAGNGTGCTGCGTGAACACGGCGAGGAGAATTTTATCGTCGACCTGGGCGGAGAAGTCGCTGCGCTTGGACATCATCCGANCGGGCGTTCATGGCAGATTGCGGTGGAGGATCCCCGCCACGGCCATGTCCGTTCGGCCGAAATCATTGCCCTCGCTGGGCGGGCAATCGCTACGTCGGGCGACAAGGTCAACGGCTATACGCTTGGCGGAAGGCGCTACAGCCACATTATCGATCCGACCACAGAGGAACCCGTAGAGGGGGCCGCTGCATCGGTCTCCGTCATCGCCGACAACGCCATGCTGGCCGACGGATGGGCAACTGCGCTCGTGTCCGCGGGCGTCAAAGGCCCTGCGCTGGCCCAGCGAAATGGGCTGGACGCGCTTTTCCTTTTCAACGAGGAAGCGAGCCTTCGACGTGTCGCAGTCGGTCGCTTTGATGAGCACTTGGCCTGAGGAGGAACGGACATGGAGCTTGTCATCGCGCCGCTGATAGTCATTCTGGCAACAGGCGGTCTTGCCCTGGGACTGATGGTTCGTGGCCGCGTACTTCAGACCTCCTGCGGGGGGATGGCCTGCCTACCTGACGATGCGCGTTGTGCGGGATGCCCGAAGCGGACTCAGCAGGTGGACGGCGATGACTGACGTTATCGCCAGTGTCATGCGAACGGATTATCTGACGCTCGATACCGAGATGCCGATCCGTCAGGCCGCCGGGCTGCTGCACGCCAACGGCCAGGAAGCAGCACCGGTCGTGGACGCGTCAGGGGCTCTTGTGGGAATTCTGACGCAAAAGGACTGCTTCCGCCCAGCCATGATGGCGAGTTACTACCGGCAATGGCGGGGCACCGTAGGCGATCAGATGAGCCGCCCTGTTAAGACCATCGAGGCTGAAGCAGACATCGTCGCCGCCGCCGAGATGTTTCTCTCAGAGCCGCACCGAACCTTTCCTGTGCTTCGATCAGGACAGATGATCGGGTTGTTGCGCCGCGAGGATGTTCTCGGCCGCTTGCTCGATCTGGGTTAGCCGAAGAAGAACAGGATCGAGCCAGCGCTCCATCAGATCAAGTGATCCGATTAACATCCCAACCTTGCGTTCCGGATGGCGCTCCTGATCATTGGGCTGTCCCTAAAGTCAAAGATGCCCTGACTTAGTAGGGTGTCGATACAAGCACCGGCGTGTCAGGATGTCGTGTCGATATGCATTCGACAAACGCTTCACCAGCTGCATCAGAAATTTGCATGGAGGGGCTTCAGTCGCCAACGTCTACGGCCGACGGAGGTACGACGACGCCTTTCGATATGAAGCTGACGAATGAGTTTAATTTTTCCATCTCGCCATGGCCCCGGTTCGTCGGTTACCCGACATCCGCACCGAAGGCACCTGGATTATTGGCAAATACCTGCGCTCACTCAAATAGCTATTTCAGTTTCACTGCCTGTGATGACGGTGAGGACATGCCAGAGCCCAGCGCGAGCGTTGGCTCTAAAAGCTTGCGGGCACAAGCAGAGTAACGATCTCTCAGCCGCAACGTGTTCAAGTGCGTTAGACTTGCACGAGTTCACCCGTCGCAACGACGGCAATTCCCGCTGCGTTGGCTTCGTCCGTATCGATGTGCACTTCCGTGAACGCATTGTCATCCACGCGCACGAGGGTCCGTCCGAAGGTAAGGGCGCGATCGTGGTCACCGACGCGAACGTCGACGTACTCGCCGTCTTCAATGCCGAGACGCTTTGCGTCGACGGGGTTGGTGTGGATGTGCCTGGCCGCGATGATAAGGCCGTCCGTGGTGAAGCTTCCGGAGGGTCCCTCGATCGTGACCTGCGGGGTAGCCTCGAGCTTTCCGCTATCGCGAACGGGCACCTCGATCCCGAGCGCGAAGCTGTCGGTGCGCGACACTTCAATCTGCGTGCGATGGCGCAGCGGTCCGAGTATGGCGACACGCTCGAGTCGGCCCTTAGGCCCAACGAGCGTCACCCTTTCCCTTGCCGCCCAATGGCCCGGCTGTCGCAATGGTGTTGCCTGGTCGAGCACATAGCCTTTGCCGAACAGCTCATCGACGGCCTCGCGTGAGAGGTGGACGTGCCTGGCCGAAACGGCAATCGGCAGGCGCAACTGCCTCTCGGCCTGACCGGCGGCGAGCGCCGCAGCCGTCTCGCGGGCGATCATGAGTTGCTCGGCCGTCTCTGTTACGAAGACGCGCGCACGCGAACCGTAAGCCTGGATCTGCGGCGCCGCGCGATCTGATAGGTTCACGGCCATGTTGAGGTCGTGGTCAAGCTGCAAACCCATGAAGTCCAGCCCGTCGCAGATGCGCCGGCGCATAGAGGGGGAATTTTCGCCGATACCACCGGTGAAAACGATCGCGTCCAGCCCTCCCATGGCTGCCGCATATGCGCCGACATATTTTTTGGCGCGGTAGGCGTAAATCTCGATCGCGAGTTGGGCTTTGGTGTCTCCCTCTGCTGCCCGATCCTCAAGGTCGCGCATATCGGACGAGCCGGCCAGCCCTTTCAGCCCGCTCTCATCGTAGAGCGCGTCCTCGATCTCCTGCACAGAAAGCCCCAGCGCGCGCGACAGGAACCCGAATACGCCGGGATCTACGTCTCCAGAACGGGTTCCCATCACCAATCCCTCGAGCGGTGTCATGCCCATCGAACTGTCCATGCTGTGCCCACGATTGACAGCACAGACGCTGGCCCCGTTTCCAAGATGGATGCTTACCAGTTGGAGATCGGAAAGTGGTCGCCCGATTTCGTTCGCGGCCCTCTCGGCGACGTATTTGTGAGAGGTTCCGTGGAACCCATAACGGCGAAGGCCAGCCTCTCGCCATCTGGCGGGCACCGCGTAGGTTGTCACGAAGGCGGGATTGCTGAGGTGGAAGGCTGTGTCGAAGACCGCCACTTGCGGTATGTCCGGCCACAAGCTGCGGCACAGTTCGACCGCCTTGAGATTCGCCGGGATGTGCAGCGGGGCCAGCGAGGTTAGCGCCTCGATCGCCTCGACCGTTTCATCATTCACCAGTGTCGGCGAGGAAAATTTGGCACCACCATGGACTATCCTATGGCCGACGGCGTCGAATGCGTTGACGCCGAACCGCTTTAGCATCTCCGGAACGCCTTTCAGCGCCTCGCCTGGACTATCAAAGCTGGCCGTGCCGCGCTCGTCGGCGTCGCCTTGGCGTAAGCGATATTCGCATTCTCCGTCCCGAAAGCGCTCGTAAGAACCTCTGAGCACTTCATGGGTCTCTGTCGCCACGCTGAAGACGCCGAACTTGAGGCTGGAGCTGCCGGCATTGAAGACGAGTATCTGCATACCGCGTTCCTGTGTCGTTGGTGGTTTCATGGAAATCAATGATAGCCCGCCAACCTGATCTTGTTGTATGATAGACCGGTCACCTAAAGTAGGCGCGCCAATACCTGCCCGGCAAGGAAATCCGCGAACAAGTCCATGACAAAGGCAAGTTCTTGTATGCCGCTCAGATAAGGACGTGGCGCAATCTGGATGCCGACGTAGTGAACGAGGTCACAGCCGGGACAGGGCCCAGAGCGGTCGGCACGACGTAATGCCTGAAGCTAGCGGCGGCGCCCGGATCTTGTGCACTTAACCAAATAGCCGTCTCCCGCCATGGCAGCGACCTCCGGTGCAGCTCCAGGGTGAGAGGTTACATCGAGACCAGGAGAAGAAGTGAGCAAACTGTTTAATCTTGATCGCTCGATGATAATGACAGGCCTCACCGTTCTGGGAATGTTGTTGGCCACACTCGCGTTGTGGCCGCTTCAAGGCGCAGCCTCGGCTTCTTTGTCGCTCGCCGGTTTGTCACTGGTCTATCTTGCTGGAGGCCTCCCGGCCGCTTTGCGGGCGGCTGGCACCTTGTGGGATGAGCGTATACTCGACATCGACCTTCTGATGGTGGTTGCGGCCGTCGCGGCTGCGGCGGTCGGCGCCCCCTTCGAGGGCGGAGTTCTGCTGACGCTGTTCAGTATCTCGACGACTTTGGAGGAACGAGCGCTCGGCCGCGCGCGCCGCGCCATCGAGGCATTGATGGACCTGCGTCCCGAGACAGCGTTAAGGCGTAATGCGGACGGAACGGAGTCGGAAGTTCCTGCGGCCGATCTCAAAGTGGGTGATGTCGTGGTGCTGCGGCCTGGCGCGCGCGTTCCAGCGGACGGTGTGATTGTCGGCGGCCGCGGTTCGCTCGATGAAGCAAACATTACCGGCGAGTCGATGCCCGTCGCAAAGCAACCCGGTGCACAGGTCTTTGAGGCCACGGTCAATCTCAACGGCGTACTTGAGGCAACCGTGACAAGGACCGTGGAGGAAAGCACGGTGGCACGCATGATCGCGCTCGTGACGGAGGCGCAGGCGGCCAAGGCGCCATCCGAACGCTTCAGCGCGTGGTTCGGGCAGCGATACACGCTGGCGGTAATGGGTGGGGCCGTTCTTGCCTTTGCTGCTTTCTACTGGCTGGGACGCGACTGGGAAGACGCCCTCTACCGATCCGCAACCTTGCTGGTGGCCGCGAGCCCGTGCGCCATCGTTATCTCGGTGCCCGCGGCGATCTTATCTGCGCTCTCGGCTGCCGCGCGCGGGGGTGTGCTATTCAAAGGCGGGGCGGCACTTGAGACACTGGCGGCAGCCGACATTTTTGCTTTCGACAAGACCGGAACACTGACGACCGGAAAAGCGTCGGTAACCGGGGTTGTGGCACTCGACGGCGATGAGCGGCTCTTCCTGTCGTTGCTTTCAGGGCTTGAGGCGCATTCCGAGCACCACAGCGCGGCAGCGATCCGGCAAGAGGCTGCCAGCCGGGGCATTGACCCGATCAGAGTGATGGACGTGATTACGCGACCGAGTGCCGGTGTTGTGGGCGATGACGGTAACGGGCAATTGTGGGCCGGAAATCCGCGTCTTGTCGCCCAGATGGGAGCATCCATAGACAATCCGAGGCTGAAAGCGTTGGCTGCGGACACGCAGACGGTCATCTACATGGGGCGGGATTCGCGCGTGATGGGAGCCGTTACGATCGCCGATCAGGCGCGCAAGACCTCCGCGGCTGCTCTTGCCGCGCTGCGAGAAGGTGGGGTTAGCGAGATCGTCATGATGACGGGCGATCGCCGCCCGGTTGCCCTAAGGATTGGCGCAGAGCTTGGACTGAAGCCCGACGAGATCCACGCCGACATGCTGCCGGAGGACAAGGTACGGATGGTCGGCGACTGCGCAGCCAGAGGCAAGGTCGCCTTCGTGGGAGACGGTGTTAACGACGCAGCCGCACTCGCCCGCGCTGATGTCGGGATCGCCATGGGTGTGGCAGGCTCGGACGTAGCCCTCCAAGCGGCCGATGTGGCGCTTCTGTCGGAGGACATGGGCCGGCTCGCGGATGCGCATCAGTTGGCCAGGCGCACTGCGCAGGTTGTCCGGCAAAACTTGGTGTTTGCCATGGGAGCCATGGCCCTTCTGGTAACCGGAGGGCTGTTCTTTGAACTCCCGCTCCCGCTCGCGGTGATTGGTCACGAAGGGGGAACGGTGCTTGTGGTACTAAACGGCCTGCGATTGTTGAGGGACCCAATTCGCGGGAGCGGACCGAAGCCCGCGCCAAACTTATCCGTTCACCCAGATTCGTGCCGGCGCAATGCGCGACAGGCCTACAGCAGAAAGGTACCAAGACAAGCAGGCTGATAGAGCTCGAAGCGTCGAATGAGCGAGACCGTCACTTTGTTTCCCCCACATCCTCCTAGCCAACTCACTCCGCTGATAACCGCCACACGACCCTAGCTGAGAATCCGACATCAACATCAGCCAGGCTTAATCGGCCTTGCGCAATGCAGTATCGAAACTGCCCTCGACCTGCCGGCAATCGCTCGTGTCGGCGTCCGCGAACATGCTGTCCCTACGGCAGATGACAGCCGAGAAGCTGCCTTGAGCGGCGGCAGCTCCGTCTTCCAGAGAAAGCGAATCAAAGACGAGATCGGGGGCCATTCCGCTATCCTCACTGAGATAGAAGGGCTCGCTCATCCCGGCCGGCCACCAGGAAACAGATGCATCCATGATGGAGGCCGACGCGTCACTGCCCATTAGCGAGACCTCGACAGACAGAACGTTGCGCATGATGCTTTCGGCTTCAGGGTCGTGTGCCTGGATGGAAATGGAGGTCACCGGCCCGAAGGATCGGAACTCGGCCGTCGATCGTCCCCTCGGAAGGCACATCGATCGTCTCGCCCGAATAGGGCGTACCATCGATCGTGGCGTTGACCGCGCCAACCGGCGTTCTTGCGATTTGAGCCAGCGCAGGTTGCGCCAGGCACAGAGCGAGTCCGAATGCTGCCAGGACGGGCGCTTGATACAGTGTCATTGAAGAGTCCTTATTTTTATGCGCGCTTACGGGTACGACCAGCCGTCGTGTTCGATGCGGAAAATGCGTAAGGGCGCGTCGGGCCGGGTGGTGTCTCCGCGCAGGCGGAAGACGGCCGTGTGCGTCTGGCCGAAATTCTCGACCTCGACATTGATCGTGATCATGCCCCGAAACATGGGCTGACCAGGGTCAGGCACCGGCTCGGAAACCCTGCCCTGGAAATCCTGCGCGCCAATGAGCAGGTCCGCGCCGGGCGGGCGGGATCGCAGCGCCTCCCTGAATTCGGTGGAGAAAAATACATCGGGCGCCGCCGGATCGCGATGGCTCACCCCCCGAGCAGGGTCATCATAGGCATAAAGCGCGGCAACGAGCCCACGCGCGTGTTCGATCAGTTCGTCACTGGACCACGCGTGAGGACCGGTCGTGGGGGCGGGAAGGATCTTTTCGACATCCACCACCTCCTCAGGTTCGTCATACGCTCCGCCATCCCCGAAAAGAACCTCATCGTCGAAATCGGCGATCAGGTAGCGCTGCNCCACCCAGCCCGCTTTGCTCATGTCGGCTGAACGCATGAGACACCAGCGTGGCGGCAGGGCATCGAGTTCCGCTTCGGTCATCACCGAGAAATGCGCCATCGTGTAGAACGGCACGCAGGTGATCTGCTGCAAACCCCGCTCGTCATGCGCGAAGGTTTCTATAACCGGATAGTTGGTGCCCGGGCCCATGCGGGCGTTGAGCACATCGTTGACCCCAACATCTATGACCCGCCATGCGTCGGGACCGTGGCCGTCGATCTGGGCCTGAGCACCTGAAGCGAAGAAGGGAAGCGTCATCGCAGCGGCCGCCACAGCAAGTCCGCGAAATTGTCTGTTCCCAAACATGGTCATTCCACCTCCACGATGGCGCGGCCAAGTACGGTCTGCTCGCTGATATCGAGATACCGGACCTCATAACGGCCCGGCGCGTCCGGCATGGACAATTCGAGCCTGGTTTCCTCGCCGATACGATGGGCTTCGATCCAACTGAAATCGGCCTGATCGGCACGGGCGAGCGAAACGCGCTGGTCGGCGCTGCCGGCACCACCGGACCAGGAAACGGTGATGGTCTCGCCAGGGCTGGCCTGCGAAGGAACGACGAGACCCACACCGTCATCAAGCGGAGCGTCAGCCCCGACGACTTCCAGCATGCGGCTGGAAACCGTGCGGTCGCCCTCCTGCAGAACATATCTGATCTCGTAAAGGCCGGGCTCGGCGGGCGCGTCGAGGTCACCCTCAAGATTATCCCTGACGCGGATATAGTCCCGATAGCTACCCTCGTCGGCGCCAGCCGGAACAATGGTGATATAGTCCTGGGGATGAATGGCTACAGACCAGCTGATGCGCAGCGGTGTTTGTGCACGCGCGATATCCGGGCCATCGAGGACAACCTCGGCCGCGACGACCTCAATAGAAGTTGATGCAAGTGTCCGTGCGCCTTCCTCCAGCACATAGCGCACTTCGTATAGTCCCGGTTCGGCCGGGGCGGTCAGACTGTTTTTCGTGTCGTCGCGCACCCGCTGGTAATCGGTGTAGGCGCCTTCATCGGCCCGGGCAGGAACGATGGTAACGTAGTCCTGTGGGTGGACCGAAGATGACCAGGAAACAGTGAAGCTGGCTCCTGTCGTGACCACTTTCGGGGCGGAAATGGCCATCTCGGCTTCCACCACCTCCACCGGGGTCGATGCCAGCGTTCTCGATCCCTCATTCAGCACATAGCGTACCTCGTAAAGTCCCGGGTCGGCGGGGGCGACCAGGCTGTTTTCCGTGTCGTCGCGCACCCGCTTGTAATCGGTGTAGGCGTCTTCGTCGGCGCCGGCAGGAACGATGGTGACGTAGTCCTGGGGGTGAATAGAAGACGACCACGAAACAGCAAAGCCGGCGCCCATCGTCACCTCGTCGGGAGCGGAGATTGAGACTTCGGCTTCGATAACTTCCACCGGGGCAGAGCCCAGCACGCGTGTGCCTTCGTTCAGCACATACCGCACCTCGTACAGCCCCGGCTCGGCGGGCGCAGTCAGGCTACCCTCGGTGTCGCCGCGCACCCGCTGGTAGTCGCCACGGGTGTTCTCACCCGCCCCAACGGAAACGATGGTGACATAATCCTGCGGATCGATCGCGGACGACCACGAAACGGCGAAGGTGGCGCCGGTAACGGCAGTAGCGGGCGCATCAAGTTCGATCTCGGAATCGACCTGGTATTCCGGTTCGGGTTCAGGCTCCGTCACCGGCTCGGGCGGGGAGAGCGGCTGAAGATCCACGATATTTTGCACATGAGCCAGCGCATCGCGCAGCTCATCGGCATTTTGCGCGGGCACGAACACCCCGCCCGTGTTTTCCGCAATACAGGCAAGACCGGCGTGTTCTTCTTCGGTCAGATCAAAGCCGACCACATGGGCGGTGAAGTTGACGCCTTGCTGCGACAGTTCCGCCGACAGCGCACAAGGATCGGCCTGGCAGGTTTCCAGCCCGTCGGAAATCAGGATCACGGTAGCCTGCGTGTCGCGATAGGAAAGCAGTTCGGCGGCCTGGCGGACGGACTCGGTGAGCGGCGTGCGCCCGCGTGGCATGATCCCGTTGACCGTGGAAATGAAGGTCGCTCTGTCCAGCGGGGACGGTGCAATCAAGGTTTCGATATCGCTGCAGTCGCCTTCGCGCCGATGCCCGTAGGCCATGAGCCCTATGTTGGCGCCCTCGGGCCAGGTGGCGATGAGAGCACCCATGACCTCGCGCGCGATCTCGACCTTGGAGACGCCATCGATCTGGCCCCACATCGAGCCCGAGGCATCATAAACGACCGCGACATCCTCAGCGGCATCGGCCACCGTCGGTGCCAGAAGCGGTACAAGCGCAAACGACAAAATGGCGAAAATTCTCATTGTGCATTTCCCTCGTAGGCGCGCGTTCAGGCGGGCACTGCGTCACCGTCAGTCTGGGGTTGCCCGCCCACGGCCCGCTCCTTGAGCTTGCGGAACTTGCTCGACATTTGCTCAAGCCGGGCCTCCCATTCCGGGTCGGGCTCCTGGCCCTCAATCGTTTTGAAATAGACCTGCATCAGGCAGGTGATGGCGAACGGCTCTAAAAGCGCGGCCTTGACGGCCCAGGCGAACAGAAGCGCGAACACGAACCCGCCAGCCGCCCATGCGCCGGGCATCAGGTAGACGACCAGTGCCGCTGGGGCGAGCATCACCAGGAACACCACAAAGCTCAGGAGATTGACGATGATGGCCAGCCAGGCGGCGTTCTTGAGCATCACCTTGTAGTTCTGCCCATAGAGCACCAGCGCGTCCTTGGCCGAGCCCCACGGATTGGTCGAGCCTGTTCTGATGGCATAGGCCAGGATCACCTCGTCGATGAATCCGACCGCAACTTGCAGAAAGGCATGCAGGATGCCGGTCAATTGCCGGGCGCCGGGTATCGGCAAAATGGTAAGAATACCGCGGACCAGCCCGGTAACCGCCCGCAACACGCCCTTGATGAGTTGATCGACCGCGAACAGCACGCTGGCCTGGGCGAACCGCTCCGTCACGACGACCCTGCCATGTTCAACCTGCGAGCGCCCCTCGGGCATCGGCTTGCCGTCGATCAACTCGACCAGCACGGCGATATGGCCGGCCTTGACGATGTAGAGGATATATTCGCGCGCCCAGTACATGACGGCCCCGACAATACCGAAACCGATCAGGCCGCCCCAGAAGGTCGAGCCCGCCTGAAAGCCGGCATCGCCAAGGGCGCCGACACCGAACCCGATACCCGCACCTGCACCGGTTACAAGGATATAGGCCAGCGTGATCCCGAAATAGACCGCTATTCTGAGCACGACGAAAGGCAGGGTCTGCATCATCAGACCCATCGCCCTGCCAACACTAAAATCCCACATGCGCCCTCCGGTTACGCTCGCTCTCATCTGGCGGGCTTCCTAAGGTAACCTGAGTCGATCCACGCTTGAGAATAGAGCATTTGCTCTATTGACGGCGCAGAACGGCGGTTATTTGCCGCCGGCAAGTGTCGCGAGTTCCGCTTTACTGGAGATGCCGAGCTTCTCGTAGATGCGCATGACCTGATTACGTACGGTGGATGGTGATGTGCCCAAGACGCGCGCCACTTGCTTGTTGGTCATCCCGGATGCGAACAAGCCGGCGACCTCGCGTTCGCGTGGAGACAAGCCTGAAAGGGTCGGGTGGATCGACAGGTGAACGAAGTAATTGCTGCCGAACCGGGACATGCGTGCATCAAGAAGTTCTCCGTGCCAACGTTTGCCGCGCTTGAGCAGCGTCATCACGTCGGCAGGCAGCTGCGCAATACACCCGCACCACTCCTGCCCGGCAAAGTCGTCAAACGGCCCTTGAGTGCACAGCACCCAGCCTTCCCGGTCCACGAGCGCAATCGCCTCATGTTCCATTGCGGCGCGGCCGGTCCACAGTTCGCGGTTCATGCGTAGTGCTTGAGACAGGTGCGGCATAAGCATCTGCTTGAACCTGCGCTCGCTGTCGGAGAAGGTCACCGGTCTGTCATCCGCGCAAAGCCCAACGAAGCTGACATAGCCGTCGGTTTTCTCTCCGACGATTGTCGCCATCATGTGCGAAGCATCGAAGCGCCGCCAATGCTCGTTATAGGCCAAACTTGCGTGATAGTCTGGAACGTCATCGAAGCGGGCGGTCGCGCCGAGACGATTGAGCGTGAGGTCGCAGAAGCCATCCTCTCGGGCGACAGAGTCCCATTCGCCCAATATCGCCTCGCTTTGGTTGAGAACGGTCAGATCCGTGACCAGTCGGCCATTGGCCCAGCCGCCGCCCCATACCCCGAAATCGAAGGAAATGAAGCGCTGCAGGTTTTTCAGCACGCGGAGACGGAGTTCGTCGGGCGTGCATTCCGAGGCGTCATGGTAGATTTCCAGAAGAAAATCGCTGACTCCCGATGCATTCTCTGGTCCCCCTGCCACGGCAATTTGCCTCCCCTGTAAATGCTCACGCAACAAAGCATATACAGACGATCGGAAAATCTAAACGCGCAAGAGAACCCCTGCGGGTGAGGCAAGTGAAAATCGCTTCTTGTCGGCCCAATTGCCAACACGCAGATCGCCCTGAACGACCTCAATGCATCGCGCGACCACACTGGCGAGCGACGACAAGTCATCACGGACAAGCGTAAACGCGCAGGATTTTCGACCAGGCAATCATTCAACTGGACAAGCGCCCTGCCCGTCAATTTGCCAATTTGCTCGCCTTCTAGGGCGTGCGGACGGTAGAATCTGATGAATAAGCAACAGGCCAATGGCGCTCGCGACGACGCAACTACCCCCCCTGTGTGACCCTGTCCGGTAGTGTGGTCGACCATTTACCGGGCCACTTTCCACCGGTTTGGAACATCTCAACAAGTTGCTGATAATCAGGCATTTGAATCTGGATGTTCGGGCATATCGACTGTGGCAGTGAGCAAATTGTTATCCGGCCGAGCGCAGACATACCGCCCCGGCTTTCTTGCGCGTTTGTTCGCTTCCGGAAAATGGAAGCTGACTCTGGACCCGAGACTGTCCGGGCGCATCCGGTTGCGCCAGGATAGCGATATCGAACTTGCCTGCCTCGATATCGTGTCGATTTCGGCCAGCAAGGCTCTGCTGTGGCACAGCGTTGAGATCCGCTCTCGCGGCAGAACGGATGGTCTGTCCGGCCTGACGGGTGAAGCAGCCGCGCTATTGGTCGCTGACCTTCACGCCTTCATCAACACCCATCTCTTCGGCCTGATTGGCGCCGAAAGGGGACGCTTGCACGATGTCGATGCCCAGCTTCGGAAAATCACCGAAGGCAGCAGGCAGTATCTCGCTCAGGCCGATCTTGGCCGGGCGATTGCCAGCGTGCCAGGCGATGCGGCGGCCGCCCTCGCGCATCCGCTCCTGAATTCACAGTTGATGCCGGCCAAGCTCAAGGCGTCTCTGCCGCCTTCGTTCACCTTCCTGACGGATCCGGGCGTTCGCCAAGCCTATAATGAAGCATTCGTCGCCGCGGAGCTGGAAACATTCGGGCCTTTCTTCGACGATCTCGACGGGCGGTCCCTGTCCGATCAGCAACGCGAAGCCTGCATTCGCCTCGAGGACAACAATTTGCTGGTCGCCTCGGCGGGCTCGGGCAAGTCCGCGACCATGGTCGGCAAGGTTGCCTATGTCCTGGAAAAGCAGCTCTACCGACCTGAGGAGATCCTGCTTCTGGCTTTCAACAAGAGTGCTGCCGACGAATTGAAGACCCGGATCGCCCGGCAGCTGCACGTCGAGGAAAGCGAGCTGGCTTGCCGCGTCACGACGTTTCATGCGCTGGGACGCGGCATTATCGAAGAGGTCGAGGGGCGGCCGCCCCAACTGGCCAATTGGGTCGAGCACCCTGCCGGCGAAACCAAGGTCATCGAAGAGATCATTCAAGCCTTGGTCGAGAGCGATCCGGAGTTCGCGCGGATGTGGAGCGATCTGCTGGTGGTGCATCCCAAGGCCGACATTCCGGTCGAGGTCTTCGACACCGAAACCGACTACAATCGATATGTCTCCGATCGCCTCAGGAAGGGCTCTGCCACGATCGGTTCGCTTGCCGGCACTATCGTAAAGTCCCTGCAGGAGCAGAAGATCGTCAATTGGCTGTGGCTGCATTCGGTTGCCTTCGAATACGAGCGGCAGATCGCAGTCGAAGACGATGATGGTACGGTGCGCCACCTCCATCCCGATTTCTATTATCCGCAGGCTGACACGGTGCATGAGCACTTCGCGCTCAACGCCGATGGGACCTCACCATTTGCCGACTATGCCGTGCATGCCGAGAGCAAGCGGCAGGCCTATCGCCGCAAGGACATAGACTTCTTCGAAACCACGTCAGCCCAGGCGAGCAGCGAAACGCTTTTGAGCACGCTCGAGGCCGAGTTGGCGCAGCGCGCCGTGCCATTGGAGCGCAGGGACTATGCCGAGATCACCAAGGCGCTCGAGCCGGTGGTGATCAAGCATTATCACAAGCTCATATCGATCTGCATCAAGCACATTCGCGCCAGCCATTTGACGCTCGACATGCTGCTCGAACGCGCCAAAACCCTGCACGACAAGGAGCGGGCAAAGCTTTATGCCCGGGTCGTCTGGTCGATCGCGCAAGGCTATTCCCGCCGCCTGGAAGAGACCGACCGGATCGATTTCGATTCCATGATCGCCGATGCCGTACGGCTTGTCGAAACCGGCCGCTATCAGAGCCCCTATTCGCTGATCCTTGTCGACGAGTTCCAGGATATCTCCGAGCCCCGCGCCAATCTCATCAAGGCGCTCAAGCAGCAGGTGGCCTTCAGCAAGATATTCGCCGTCGGCGACGACTGGCAGTCGATCTATCGCTTTGCCGGATCGGACATCACGATTTTCACGCAGTTCGAGGCCAATTTCGGGGCAAGCTGGCGGGGGCGGCTGGAACAGACCTATCGCTGCAATCAGCTGATTGCCGAGACGGCCGCGAAATTCATCCAGCGCAATCCGGAGCAAATCGCCAAGGCGGTTCGCTCGACACGGCCTGCCATCGCGCGTTCGATCCGGGTCATTCCCCTCGATGATGAGCGCGGCAGACCCGATTTTGCCAAGGCTTGCCATCGCCTGCTCGAACGGCTCGATACGGCTTTGGGCGGTATGGCCGCGCAGTGGCGCAAGGAGCCGAGCGCCAAGCTCAAAGTTCTGGTTTTATGGCGGTACAATCTGCTCGATCCGTTCGCAGGGCGTCCGCCCGCCTTTGCCCATATCGAGGTTTCGGGGATGTCCTTTCACCGGGCCAAGGGGCTTGAGGCCGATTACACGGTTTTGCTCGATGTGAGCGAGGGCGACTACGGTGTGCCGAGCCGCATCGAGGACGATGAACTGCTCAATCTGGTTATTCCGCGCCCAGAGACCTACGCATATGCCGAAGAACGACGGTTGTTCTACGTTGCGCTGACACGCGCCAGCCGGGGCGCCTATCTCATCACCAATAGCCGGCAACCGTCCCGCTATATCCGGGAGCTGTGCGAGATCGCGGGCGAGGAGATCCGCTTTGAGACGATCGAAGGCACAGCACTGCGTCAATGCCCCAAATGCCTGGTCGGGCAGATGGTCGAGAAGCGCAACAGGAACGGCACGGTGTTCAGCGGGTGCAACCAGTTCCCCGATTGCAGGCATAGTGAAGGAGCTGAGACGCATCCGACCACCCGCTTGCGACGACGCGCAAGGCCAGGTCTGCGGTCGTAACGAAGGGCAATTGGCCCCAATGACAGCCTCATCCGCCGGGCGGGCGCTCATGGGTTTCCGAAGCACTGGTTGTTCGTCGATATCGCCCCTTCCGCCGCGATCCGACATAGCAGATGAGGTTCGCCGTTTTCAGCGCGGCGATGTCGCGGCGCGCGGTTTTGAGACTGACTTGCCACAAGGCCATAATCTCGCTGGCGCCGCAGCGGTCGCCTTCGGCGAGTCTGGCTAGAAACCAGTATTGGCGCTCATTGAGTTCTACCCGATCAGGGTCATTCATAGGGTCGCGATCAGGGTCATCTTTAGGGTCATTTGGCCGGTGATCCGTCGGTCTCCTGCCCCCGGCAAACTCGCCGACGACATAGGCGGCTCTGGCTGCCGCCAGCGCATAGCGATCGACGGACCCTGACAATTTGGCGGCCACCGGTCCCTCGATGATCCCGAGAGCAAAAGCGCGAATGACGGGTGAGGACACCACGAGGCGCAAGAAAAACACCGTATCGGGACCGTGTTGGCCCGAGAGCCAGTGTTTGACGGTGCGCTCGCTGGCGTGGGTCTGGCGCATGATCTGCTTGACCGCACGGTGGCTGTCGCCGTGCTCCTTGCGCAGTAGCTCGGCCATGGTTTGCGCATAGATCTGGCGCGTGGCCAGGACACCTTTCCATGGCGGTAATTTCCTGCCCTTTTTCTGCAACATCTTCCGGTCTCTCCACAGTTAAACTGGTCGAGGTGCGGAAGCGGTGGCGAGGCCACGTGCTGAGGCGGTCGGTTGCCCGGACCGCCTCAGGTAAAGCAGGAAAGGGCAAAGTTTGCCGAGATGGGATCTTAACGACGACGACCGATCCGAGCCGGCACCTCTGGTGCGCGCGGCCGAATATGTCCGCATGTCGACCGATCATCAGAAATATTCGACTGAAAACCAATCCGACGCGATCCGGCAATATGCAGAAGCGCGCGGGATTGAGATCGTGCGCACCTATGCCGATGCTGGCAAGAGCGGGCTCAAGATCGAGGGCCGCGATGCGCTCAGGCAATTGATCGAGGATGTTGAGGCCGGCACGGCCGATTTCACATTGGTGCTGGTCTATGATGTCAGCCGCTGGGGCCGGTTCCAGGACGCCGACGAGAGCGCTTACTACGAATATATCTGCCGGCGCGCCGGGATTGCGGTGCAATCTTGCGCCGAGCAATTCGACAATGATGGCAGCCCGGTCTCGACCATCGTCAAAGGCGTCAAACGCGCCATGGCCGGCGAATATAGCCGCGAGCTTTCGACCAAGGTGTTTGCCGGGCAAGGCCGACTGATCGAAAAGGGTTTTCGCCAGGGCGGACCGGCCGGGTTTGGCCTCAGGCGCACGCTGATCGACGAGCATGGTGCGATCAAGGGGGTGCTGGGGCGCGGCGAGCACAAGAGCATCCAGACCGACAGGGTGATCCTCACGCCTGGACCGGAGGAAGAAGTCGCACTGGTACGCGATGTCTACCGCGCCTTCGTGCATGAAGGTCGCAGCGAAAGCGCGATCGCGGCCGACCTCAACGCGCGGGGCCTTACAACCGATCTTGGCCGGCCCTGGACGCGCGGCACGGTCCATCAGGTTCTGATCAATGAGAAATATGTCGGCGACAATGTCTGGAACCGCCGTTCATTCAAGCTCAAGAAGAAGCGGGTGCGCAATGCGCCCGAGATGTGGATCCGCGCCGATGGCGCGTTCGCGGCGATTGTCGAGCGCGAATTGTTCGAGGCGGCACGCTCGATCATCGCCGCGCGCTCGTTCCGCTTGAGCGATGAAGAGATGCTCAAGGCCCTGGCCGAGCTGTACCAGCGTCAGGGCATGCTTTCGGGGATCATCATCGACGAATGCGAGGCCATGGCCTCGAGCAGCGCTTACAGTTCGCGGTTCGGCAGCCTGCTCAGAGCCTATAGTCTGGTCGGGTTCACGCCAGAGCGGGACTATCGCTACATCGAAATCAACCGGCAGCTGCGCCAGCTTCATCCCGGCATTGTGACCGAGCTGATTGCGGGGCTTACGGCCACGGGCAGCGAGAGCTGGCAGGAGGACGAGAGCGACCGGGTGATCGTCAATGGCGAATTCAGCGTCTCGGTGGTGATCGCGCGCTGTTTCGAGACCCCGACGGGGCTTTTGCGCTGGAAGCTGCGTTTCGATGCTTCGCTTGCGCCCGACATCACCGTGGTCGTGCGCATGGACCGTACCAACCGCGCGCCATTCGACTATTATCTTTTCCCGCGCATCGAGACACTTTCCGAGAAGGTCCGGCTGAGCGAAGACAATGCGCTTGTCCTCGACGCCTACCGCTTCGACGACCTCGATCTTCTCTACACCATCGCCGCTCCCATCCCCTTACCGGAGGCTGCCTGATGCCTGCCGTGCGTTCGACACAGGTGGAAATGATCCCGATCTCGCGGATCACGGTTCTTAATTCGCGGGCGCGCAACAAGCGCCAGCACCGCGAGATCGTCAACAATATCGAGGCGATCGGGCTCAAGCGCCCAATCACGGTGGCGCGCCATGATGGCCCGGGCGGCGCGCGCTACGATCTGGTCTGCGGCGAAGGCCGGCTTGAGGCCTTCCAGATGCTCGGCCAGAGCGAAATCCCGGCCGTGGTGATCGAGGCCAGCGAGAGCCAATGCCTGGTGATGAGCCTGGTTGAAAACATTGCCCGGCGCACGCCGCGTCCGATCGATATCATGCGCGAGATCGGCGCCTTGCGCGCCCGCGGCTTTAACGACACGGCGATCGGCGAAAAGCTCGGCGTCGGCGCGTCCTGGGTCAACATGATCGCTTCGCTGCTTGAGCGCGGCGAGGAACGGTTGGTCGCTGCGGTCGAAACCGGCGTCATCCCGATCACGCTGGCGATGGAGATTTCCAAGGCCGAGAGCGAAGAAGCCCAGACCCTGCTGCTCGACGCCTATGAGACCGGCAAGCTCAGAGGCAAGAAGCTAGCGGCGGCGCGGCGCATTCTCGACATGCGCCTGCGGGCGCAGCGCAAGGGCCTACCTTCGGGCCGATTGGGGCGCAAGGGCAGCGGGAGGCGGATGACCGCCAACGATCTGATGCAGGTCTATCAACGCGAGGCGGAAAAGCAGCGGCTCTTGGTCAAGAAGTCCGATTTCACTCAGACCCGGCTCTTGTTCATCGTCGAGGCGCTCAAAGACCTGCTCGGCGATGAGGGATTCCTCAACCTGCTCCGGGCCGAGGGTCTGGCAACAATGCCGCGGGCGCTGGCGATGCGGATTTCAGGAGAGAGCGATGGCTGAACGGATCGAGGATTCGGGCGAGCGCATCCGTCAGGGGTTCGATAGCCAGTTTGTGACCATAGCGGTGGCAAGCATCGTGCCGCTCAAGACGCTGCCGGAGGGCGCGCGCGAGGGCCGAAGCTTCGCGCAGGTGCTCTCTTCGATCAAGGCGATCGGACTGGTCGAGGCCCCGGTGGTCATGGCCGACACGTCCAGGACCGGCTCCTACTTCCTGCTCGACGGGCATTTGCGGATTGAGGCGCTGAAGCAACTTGGCATTGAAGAGGTCGAATGCCTGATCGCGACCGAAGACGATACCTATACCTATAACAAGCGGGTCAACCGGATCCCGCCGATCCAGGAGCACCGGATGATCGCGCGAGCCATGGAGCGCGGCGTGCCGGCGGCCGACATTGCCGAGGCGCTGAACCTGCAGGTGGAATCGGTCATCCGGCGCTTTCGCCTGCTCGACGGCATCAGCGCCGAAGCGGCCGAGATGCTGAAGGACACGCCCTGCTCGATGAGGGTGTTCGACATTTTGCGGCAGATGTCGGCGGTGCGCCAGATCGAGGCTGCGGACCTGATGATCGGGCAGAACAACTTTTCGATCATGTTTGCCCGCGCCCTTCGTGCGGCAACGCCCGATAATCAGCTGGCTGCAGTTAAGAAGGGCAAGGGCGCGGCCGCCCCGTCCCCGTCCCCGTCCGGCCAGCAGATCGCGCGCATGGAGCGCGAGCTGGCGGCGCTGCAGACCCAGGTCAAATCGGTCGAGGAAACCTATGGCATCGACAATCTGCATCTGACGGTGGCGCGCGGCTATATCGCCAAGCTCCTGGCCAATGGCCGCGTGGCGCGCTGGCTCGCCAGCCACCGCCAGGAATATCTCGGCGAATTCGAAAAGATCGCCGAGATCGACACGCTCGCGCCGCTGGCCGAGCAGGACGCCTGAGCCAACCAATGGGGACCCGGACCCGATAAGCGCGGGGACCATGGGAGACGCCGCACGCTGGGGCGGATCGAGCATGGCGGTGGGAATGGCGGCGAACCCGCAAGAAGCCCACCAGGCTGGCCGCGATCAGGTCCAGCCGCATGCGGAAGCACGACAAGCTCCTGTATCTTAAATTGGCGTGCCGGAAGCGGCGACCCGGCACGCCAATCGACCATGCATCGTGATTGCTGGTCAAAGCGGCCTCGCATGTCGGATTAGCCGGGAAGGTTGAAACTCAGCTTTTCGACGCCTTACCCTCACCAGAGCAGATGCCCGCCATACCGAGCGCATGCGAGGAATGGTGGCTCAGAAATCCTGAGGAGTGGCGGTGTGCCAAGATCGTTCACAGAGCCATGGAGAACAGCCGATGATTGTTACGGTCGCCAAGGTAAAGGACCCCGACCAGTTCCTGAAGATTTTCCGAACGGTGGGAGCGGACAAACGGCGGGAGCATGGTTGCCGCAGCGCCCGCGTCTATATCGATCCTGACGATGGAAACCGCCTTTGGTCGGTGTTCGACTGGGACGAAGCCGACTACGCAAAATTCCTTGCGGACCCAGAGATTCCGGCTATCGCTCGGCAGCTCGGAGTTCAGGAACCGCCGGTACACGCCGTTGCTGCAATCGAGCTCGATGCCTGAGCGAACGCCACGCTGTCTCCGTTAAAGAAGCTCGCAACGCTGGCAGCGGTCAGGTACGGCCGCACCTCATCCCGCTAGTTCCAGATCCACCGGCTCTTCACGCAGGATCAGCCGGCGCAGCCGTCCCAGCATGTCGGCGCTGTTGGCAACGTCGATGCTTGCCGTCTCCAGTATCGTATTGTGTCCAGTGATCAGGAAACGCCCCTGAACCGCGTCTTGCGTTCCGAGGCCCGGATGATGGGGATAGAGTAGCGTCAGGCGCGGCGCGTCATAGAGCTGGGCATAGGCCATCATCTGATAGACATCGGCCTGCGAGACGCCTTGCTTGGGGTCATCAATCCGCGCGGATATCCGCTTCCACTTAGTGTCGATGACATGGACGACTTTGCCATTCTGGCGGATGAGGATATCGGGCTTGGTCTGGAACAGGGCGCGCCCACTATCCTGTGCGCTCAGGCAAAATAGCCGCCCGCCTTGCAGCGAAACGGTAAACCCGGTCCCCGCCAAGGCGCGCGCGATCAAGCGTCCGACATATTCCTCGAACAGCGCGTTCATCTCGAACAGCATAGCGGTGCCCTGGCCGGCGCCGCCGGTGGTCGTCTGGTAGCGGTCCTGCAAAAAGAGCCGGGCCATGGCGAAGAGCTCCTGCCAGGACCGGTTGGTGCGGTCGATTACCACCTGATCCCAGCGCAGCGCGACCACCGGCACGTCGGTAATATCGGCATAGACGAAGGCCAGCTCGCGCAAACGTTGCTGGTTGGAAGGGCGCCGCGAGAGGCGTGCCAGGCGCAGCACTGCCGCTTTCATGATCCGGTTGAGCGGCGTGTCTTCGGACAAGAGATCGAAGCGGCAGGCAAGGCTCGATGGGTTGACCGCATGGCGGGTGAACTGGCGGGCGATGTCGAGCTGCCCGCGCAAGGTCGGCAGATCGTCTTCGCAAGTGATATAGCGGCGCGGCATGCCCTTGCGCAGAGCTTCGGTCAGCTTGTCGCAGAAGATGCGGATCAGGATTTCGAGCAGGGTCTCGCGCTGCCAGGCGAGATCGGTGATGACGCCCAGGTCAATTTTCAAATCCAGCGCAACCGCCAGCATATGCACCAGCCGCTTGCGGATCGCCGCGTTCTGGTGATCGGTTGTTTCACCGGGCGCCACATCGATCTTGGGCAGGATCTCCAGGCTCGCCTCGCCCGCTGTCAGAATTCCGACCACGCCGCGGGCGCGCAAGGCACGCCGCTTATGTTCAAGTACGCCGCTGCCGCCGCGCCCGGCAAAGGCCGAGCGGGCAGCCAATGCCGCCAGCGTATCGGCGTGGAGCTCAGGAATCTGTCCTGTGCCTTGGCCATAGGCGAGCTCGTCCCATTCCCGAACCGTATAGGCGGGCATCAGGCGGCAAACTCCGAAAAATCGAAGCGCGCCTTGACGCTCCAACGCCGCTTGTCGCTCAGTTCATCGTCGGCAAAACCGGCCGGTGCCGTCAGCCGCTGCGCTTCGATGAAATGGGAGCCATTGGTGCCGTCGCCATCGCCGAGCACCGCCGCGACCTTTGACCAATCCTCGTAGAAATATTCCGCCAAGAGCGGGATGACCTTGTGGCGCATGACGCTCTCGACATCGGCGCGGGAGCGGCAACTGGTGAAATAAGCGTGGCCGATCTGGTGTTCGCGATCGAAGAGATATTCGATCCGCTCGTTGATCGTGTGCAGCAGCTTGCACAGGTCGATCCCCTCGAGATTCGCGGCATCAAGCCCTCGCGCCGCCAGCGCCCGCCGCAGTTCCTCAATGTCGGGCATCAGCTCGCGGAAGGTGAAGCGGCGGCGCAAGGCAGTGTCGAGCAGGGCGATCGACCGGTCCGCCGTGTTCATCGTGCCGATGATGTGCAGGTTGGCCGGCACGCCGAATTCATCTCCCGAATACGGCAGATGTACTTTGAGCGCATTGGCCTGCCCCAGGCGCTTATCGGGTTCCAGGAGCGTTATCAGCTCACCGAAGACCTTGGAAATATTGGCCCGATTGATTTCATCAATGATTAGTACAAAGGCCTCGCGTTCGGCATCAGCGTCGGCCTCCTTAATCGCGCTGTTCATGTAACGCTCAAGGGCAGGAATATTGAGGCGCTCCTTCTTCAACCAGTAGAGCGACCGCATAGTGAAGTTGCCGTCATAGATCTCGGTAACTGGAACGCCAGCAGGATCGTGCCAAAGCCAACGGACTGCACGCCTGTGGCCAAATTTTCCCTCCGGTCGTGGATGATATTCGTAGGGCCCGGTCACCTCGCCTATGGCTCGGATCAACCGGTTCCCTTTTGAGACGATAACAATATCGCCAGCCTTGAGACGATTTCGAAAAGTATCAGTGATCGACACCTGACCAGACTGTAGAGTGACAGTCCCTTCGATCTTACCGTGCGCCTCGCATGCTTTCAGGATCTCCTCGGCGTCTTCGTACTTTGGGTCGCTCCAGTCGATATCCTCCCAGTCAAGGAGGGTGTAGCCGCCTTCGATCACTTCCTCGAAGAGCTCCTGGTCGCCAGCGTCCCTGCTGAAGCCCACCGACATCTTGTAAATCTGGCGGCCCTCCGTCGTTATCCTGTTGCTGATCGCTTTCTTACCAAGCCCCGTCTCAGCTCGTTTGGCGATGCGCCGGAATATTCCGGGCACAGTTTCGAGCCGGAACCCCACAGAGACGGATTCCTCATCGTCGTCGGATCCCGTCATGGGCTGACGGCCCTCGACAAAATCCTCATAGGCCATTGACTGGTGGAAGGTGACGAAGTCGATGCGGCCTTCACCGGCAAGACGGTGGTACTCGGCCATCAAAGCCTCGCGGTGATCGCGCAGCGGTTCGGCTGCAGCGTCGCCCAGACAAAGCCGCACCGCCTCCCAGGCGGTGGCATAGGTCTTGCCGGTTCCCGGCGGGCCGTAAAGGATGAGATTGGTGCTGGCGGAAATGTTGGCCAATGGATGTGAAGTCATGGTGGACTGCTCTGCTTTCTCAGCGAGATGGAATGTGAAGATCGAATCCCGGCTGTCAGCCGGGCCGCTAAGCTGAGGCTTTGGAACACCCGCGAGCCGCTGCAGGTTCTCGTCGCTTAGGGCTGCGCAAATCGTCGGTGTCCGTTCCGACAAATCTGCCCTGAGATCTCCAGCGCGAATTGAGACTCTTGGAGCGCCGATCTCCTTGGCTGGCTCAATATAATAGTTTGCAGCGCAAAGCTGGACCCGAGCTCTTCCACTGATCAAATGGCTGTTCTGATCGGGTTGCTCTATCGGTCTGTCATCGGCATCGACGATGATGTAACCCGCATTGTGGAGCTGAGCGGCGGCATCGGTTTTCTGACCCCACCCGCCATTGAGCTGCGTCTTGTCGCGCAGGAAGCCAACGATCGGCTTGGAGGGATAGACCCGACCGGGCCGCGCGCGTGTCGAGCGCACCCAATAGTCACGTGGCTCGCCAAAGGCCTCGAAGATGGCGGCGTGCTCACCCGACTGGCGATAGCTGTCATAGGCGTCCATCGCCGCCTCGATCGCTTTGCGCGAAAAGGTCGCCACATCTTCTTCCTTGTAATTGTGGACGATCCACAGTGCGCTTTGCACGTCGATCATGTCGCGTGGTGCCAGCCCCCGCTCCGCAAAAGCGCGGCGCACGGTCTGCATGAAGCGCCATTCGTCGCGATAGGTGTCGGCCATCGACGCATGATCGGGAAAGCGGCTGCCAACCGCTTCCAGCCAGAGATCCTGGCGCACCGAATGGCGGATGTAGATGCCGTCATTAGGAGCGAGATGGAGGAACAGGAATTCGGCGATCTGGCGCGCCGGATCGGGCTTACCGTCCGGGACGGCCGCAATCCACGCGTCAACAAAGGCCTCCAGCGCCGAGGCGTGACCGTCCGCTGCGCCAAGCGCGGCGTCGACAAGCGCGCGCAAGGCCGGCCAGAGCTGCTCGCGATTGGCGTTGCCCTTGGGCGACATCGGCCAATAGGCGCGCCATTGCAGCAGATTGCTTTTGGCCAGCGCGGTGTTGACGGCATCGGCCAGTTCCTGGTCGGAACCGGCTTGTTCGATCGCCGTCTTGAGCTCGGCAGCAATCGCCAATTTGTAGGTCCGCTCCGCCTCGTCGAAATGCGGATCGGGCGGGTCAAACCGCTCGAAAGCGGGAAAGAAATGGCGGAGCCGCTCGATCCAGCGCGTGATCGCAGCCGGATTGAGCATCAGCGCATCGCCGGACTGCAACAGCACCGCGATCAGCCGGCGCAGGGTTTCGGCATCTTCAATCCTCACGACAAAGCAGTCAGCGTCGCCAAAGGACCAGTCGCGGCTGAGGGCGGAATGCCGACCGCCATCCTTCATGCCGCGCTGATAGGGGCGCAGCTCGGTGGCAAAGCCATTCGCCTCGGCAGAATCACGCCATTTTATGTGCAGAAAGACGTTGGATGGATTCTGGATTTCCCACACGAGCCGCTCGCCAGCGCCAAATTCGAGCGACACCATCTTCTTGGTGATACCCGCGCCCGGACGAAGCCCCGAGCTGCGCAATACCTCGAAAAGCGCTCTTCGCAGTGGAATGGAGCCTTCGCGCTCATTTTCATCGAGGCGTGCCTCGAAATTCTCCCACATTCAAACGTCTCCAAATTCAGGCAATGCGCATAGCGTGTTGACGAGGCGCATCTGTTCAACGGTGTTGCATTTTGCTTCGCGCAGCCGCGGTGCGCCGAAGACGAGCGCCAGGCCTTTGGCGCGCGAGACAGCGACATTGATGCGGTTGAGCGAGAACAGGAAATCCATGCCGCGCGGGGTTTCCTCGACCGAGGAGGCGGTCATGGACACCAGGCAGACGGGTG
>Ga0065721_10004518_pt1 | contig 26881 bp, 20 predicted proteins | sample Mesricmetagenome_FD_59108 | JGI IMG/M metagenome (GOLD analysis project Ga0065721, IMG submission 59108) | Mesophilic microbial community from rice straw/compost enrichment Sample: eDNA_1 v2 (version 2) | ecosystem: Engineered > Solid waste > Grass > Composting > Bioreactor | place: USA: Davis... | reverse complement strand
AAATCCGGTGATCGAGGGGGAAGCGAACATGCACAGGCGGCTGATCGGATTGGCGGCGGCCCTGCTGCTGGCGGGGGGCGCCCAGGCTCACGTTCGGGCTCAGGCTCAGGTCCAGGCTCCGAGCCAGGGCGAGGTTCAGGCACCCCGGCCCGCGCCGCGGGTGATGATCGAGACCGGCGCCCTCGTGGGCGAGGCCGATAACCGCGCCCATGTGTTCCGCAACATCCCCTACGCCGCCCCGCCGGTGGGGCCGCTGCGCTGGGCCCCGCCCGCTCCGCCCGCCGCCTGGATCGGCGATCGCGACGCCACGAAGGCCGGTCCCTCCTGCCCCCAGCCCATGCGCACGGACGGCGCGCCCAACGCCGGCGGCGCCAACGGGCCTGTCTCCGAGGACTGCCTGCACCTCAACGTCTATGCCCCGCCAGACGCCAGGGGCGCGCCGGTGATGGTGTGGATCCACGGCGGTTCGCACCGCTACGGCGCCGGCTGGGTCTATGACGGCTCCAACTTCGCCCGCGACGGGGTGGTGGTGGTCACCATCAACTACCGCCTGGGCGCCCTCGGCTGGTTCGCCCATCCGGCCCTCACCGCGGCGGCCGACGGCGGGCCGCTGGGCAACTACGGCCTGATGGACCAGATCGCCGCCCTGCGCTGGGTGCAACGGAACATCGCGCGGTTCGGCGGTGATCCGTCCAACGTCACCGTCTTCGGCGAGAGCGCGGGCGGGGTCAGCATCCTTGCGCTCCTGGCGACGCCCGAGGCCCGGGGCCTCTACCACAAGGCCATCGTCCAGTCGGGCGTCGGCTGGTTCGAGCCCAGGACCCTGGCCGACCGAGAGACGGCGGGGGTCGAGGCCCTGGCCCGGACCAGGATCGCCGCGTCCACCGCCGAGGAGCTCCGCGCCCTGCCGGCCGACCAGCTGGCGCAGCTGGACGGATCGTACGAGCCTTTCATCGACGGGCGGCTGATGACCGAGACCGCCACCCAGGCCCTGGCCGGCGGCCGCTTCGCCGACGTGCCCCTGATCATCGGCTGGAACTCGGGCGAGGACAGCCTGATGGGCCCCGGCCCGATCCCCAAGGCGATCCTGGCCCAGATCCCGCCCATCGCCCGCGCGGTCTATGCCGAAGAGGCCGCGGCGGGGGACGAGCGCTTGGCCCGGGCCGTCTTCACCGACCGCGTGTTCGGCGCTCCGGCCCGCTGGGTGGCGGCGAGGGCCGCCTCGGGCGCGCCCGCCTGGCTCTACCACTTCTCCTACGTGGCCACGCGGATGCGGCCCGCCGTGACCGCCGCCGCCCACGCCGCCGAGATTCCCTACGTCTGGGAATACTGGGGCCGCCGCACGCCCATGAGCGTGGTCAGCGAGGAGGACCGGGCGCTGGCGAGCCTGATGCACGCCTGCTGGGTGGCCTTCGCCAGGTCCGGCGCGCCCAGGTGCGGGCCAGGCGAGTGGCCCGCCTATGACGCCTCGGACCGCCTGATGGAGTTCGGTTCGGACAGCGGCGTGCGGACGGGCTTCCGCAAGAGCCGCCTCGACGCCATCGAGGCCGTGACCCTCCCCACCCTGGGGCTGAACTAGGCCCCGGCGCGGGTCCGAGAACGGATTCCCCCGGCTCGGCGTTTCCGGACTCTGATTCGGAGACTCCCATGGCCACCCGTCCGACCTGGCAGGGCTACCTGCGCCTGTCCCTCGTGAGCTGCCCGGTGGCGCTCTACACGGCCACCTCCCGCGAGGGCGAGGTGCGTTTCAATATGCTCCACAAGGAGACCATGAACCGCATCCGGATGATCCCCACCGATCCGGAGACGGGGCCGGTGGACCGTTCGGACATCGTCAAGGGCTACGAGATCGAGAAGGGCCGCTACGTCGTCGTCACGCCCGAGGAGATCCAGAACGTGAAGCTGGAGACGACGCGGACCCTCGACATCGAGCGCTTCGTCGACCACGACGACATCGACCGGCTCTACTTCAACGATCCCTATTTCCTGGTCCCGGACGGCGACATGGCGGTGGAGGCCTTCACCGTCATCCGCGAGGCCATGGCCAAGGCCGGCAAGGTGGCCCTCGGCCGCCTCGTCATGCACCAGCGCGAGCGGCTGATGGCCCTCGAGCCCCGCGACCGGGGCATCCTCGCCTACACCCTGCGCAGCAAGGGGGAGGTGCGCGACGCCCAGGAGATCTTCGAGCGCATCCCCAGCGCCAAGGCCAACGCCCAGATGGTCGACATCGCCGCCCGCATCATCGAGCAGCAGGAGGGCGCCTTCGACCCCGCCCAGTTCAACGACCGCTACGAGGACGCCCTGCGGCGGCTGATCAAGGAAAAGGAGAAGGGCCACACCGTCACCGCTCCCGAGGAGCCCAAGGAGGCCGAGGTCATCGACCTCATGGAGGCCCTCAAGCGCAGCTTGGGCGAGGGCGGCGGGGCCCGGCGCAAGACCGGCGGCCGGGCGGCGGCCGGCTCGCGCAAGGCGGCCTCCGGAAGCAAGTCGGCGGGCCCGGCCAAGAAGCCCGCCGCCCGGAAGAGCACCGCGCGCAAGCGGGCCTAGCCGGCCGCTACTTGGCCTGCAGCGCCTCGACCACGTCGAGGCGCGTCTTCAGGTGCTCGCGGCGCACCTGCACCCCGTCGTTGCCGAATTCCACCGAGGTTTCGCCGGGCTGGAAGGCGGGCCAGGCCGGGCCGGGATTTCCGGTCTTGGCGAAGGCCGCCCAGAAGCCGTTCATGGCCTGGGAGAGCGGCAGGTCCTCAGGGGCGAAGCTCGCCTTGGGCGCGCCGAACACGAAGCGGATCTCGTCCGTGTGCGCCGCGCCATAGGGCTTCTTGGCCGCCTGCGTCGGCGGCACGTAGGAGAAGTAGTAAAGCCAGGTCGGCTGGCCGGCGCCGGAATGGATGCGGGCCAGGTTGCGGTCGGGCTCGGTGATGAAGGTGGCGGTCTGCCAGTCGTTGACCACCCGCGCCAGATCGCCCGCGCCGTCGGGGTCGAAGGCCTTGAGGACAGCGGCCTTGGCCGGGGCGGGCAGGGCGTCGAGCTGCGCCGGCTGGGGCCGGAACAGGCTGGCCTCGTTGGAATTGCCGCCCAGCATCAGCGGGATCTTGGCCTGGCGGCCCGCCGCGAAGCCCTGGGCGATGCCCGAGGTGATGTAGCGGCCGTCCAGGATCGGACCTGCCCGGCCCACGAACCCGCCGCTGTAGGGCAGGGCGCTCAGCGGCAGCTTGCGCAGCGCCGCGGCCGCCGCCGCGTCCTCGCCTTCGACCCCCGCGGCCTTGGCGGCGGCCAGGCCCTTGGCCTCGGCCTGGGCCAGGGGTTCGGGATTGTGCCGGGCGAAGCCGCTCTCGGCGATCACCTTGCTGAACAGTCCCTGGGCGTCGGGCGAGAGCATCAGGTACAGCACCGAAAGACCGCCGGCGCTCTCGCCATAGATGGTGACGTTCGACGGGTCGCCCCCGAAGGCGGCGATGTTCTCGCGCACCCACTTCAGGGCGGCGATCTGGTCCATCATCCCGTAGTTGCCGGTGGGGCCTTCCTTGGTCAGCGCCGGATGGGCGAACCAGCCGGCCCGGCCCAGGCGATAGTTCAGGCTGACGTGGACGATGCCCTGCTTGGCGAAGTTCGTCCCTTCGGTGTCGCCGCCGAAGGCGCCCATGCTGGTCCCGATCAGATAGGCCCCGCCGTGGATCCAGACCATCACCGGCAGCTTGTCGCCGGCCTTGGCGTTCGCGGGGCGCACCACGTTCAGGGTCAGGCAGTCCTCGACGGCCTGGCAGCTCGCGCCGGGCTTGGAGGCGTCGCGCTCGCCAGCCCATTGGGGCGCCGCCGCGGGCGGCTTCCAGCGCAGATCGCCCACGGGCGGGGCGGCGTAGGGGATGCCCAGGTGATAGGCCACGCCGTCCTTCACCGGCCCCTTCAGCGCCCCCTGCCTGATTTTAACCACCTGGGTCACGTCCGAAGCGAAGGCCTCGGCGGGCGCCTGGGCGGCGGCGGGCGCGGCCACTGCGGCGAGGGCCAGCGCGCCGAAGGCGGCGGCGAGGCTGCGGCGGATCATCATCGGTTTCCCCCTCGAAGTGCTTTTTCGTAATAGCGGTACGTACGCGGCCGGTGTTTCGCGATTGTGTCGGTCTGGGGGGAACCGTCCAGGCGAGGCGGTGTTGGCCCTCCGATGCGTTCGCAACCGGAGAGGCCCATGCGCGCCCTGTTGATCCTGGCCGGCGCCGCCCTGGTGCTCGGCGGCTGCGTCACCTCTCCGCGCGAGACCGTTCTCGCCCTCGACACCACCGACCGCAAATGGACCTCAAAGCGCTGCGTCGCCGCCCGCAAGGAGGTCGCCCGGTTCGACGAGAACAAGGAGGGCCATGCGGTCATCAAGGTGGTGGGCAATCTGATCGTCCCCTTCGCGGGCACGGCCACGTCCTTCGCCATGAACCGGATGCGCGACGACGAACGGGCCGAACTCAACGAGAAGGTCCGGACCGCCTGCGTCAGCCCCGCGCCGGCGCCAAAGCGTCAGGCGGCCCGCTGACGCCCGCTCGCGCCTAGCTGGCCTTCAGCTTGCGGATCGCATCCTTGAGGGGCCGTTCGGCGTCGCAATAGTCGGCCCAGGCCTTGGTCTTTCTCAGCAGCGCGGGGGCGGTCCGGATCGTCCAGGCCTTGGGGTCCAGGCCCGGCTTCACCTGCCGCCAGGTGAGCGGGAACGACACCGGCGCCAGGGGGCGGCCGCGGGGCGAGAGCGGGGCCACTGCCGTCGACATGCGGTCGTTGCGCAGATAGTCGAGGAATATCCGGCCCTTGCGCCTGGCCTTGGCCATGTTGACCACATAGCGGTCGGGCTGGTCGGCGGCGATCGCCAGGCACACCTCCTGGGCGAAGGCCTTGGCGAGCTTCCAGTCGGTCTTCTTGTCGGCGGTGAGCGGGGTGACCACGTGCAGTCCCTTGCCGCCGGTGGTCTTGCAGAAGGGGACGAGGCCCAGGGCCTCCAGCCGCGCCTTCACCTCCAGCGCCGCCTCGATGACCCGGTCGAAGGGGATGTCCTCGTCCGGGTCGAGATCGAAGATCAGTCGGCCCGGAATCTCGGGCTGGAAGGGCTGGCAGCCCCACGGGTGGTATTCCACGGCCCCGATCTGGGCGAGGGCGGCCAGGGCCTCCATCCGGTCGATCTGCAGATAGGGCTTGTGGTCGCCGAACACCTTCACCTCGGAGATGAGGGACGAGGAGCCCTTGCCAACGTGACGCTGGAAGAAGCGCTGGTCGCCGGTGATCCCGTCCGGCATGCGGATGATCGAGCAGGGGCGGCCCTTGATGTGCTCCATCATCCAGGGGCCCACCGTCTCCAGGTAGCGGGCAAGGTCCAGCTTGGTGACCACCCCGCCCTGCCCGTCGTCGGGCCAAAGCGCCTTGTCGGGGTTGGACAGCACCACGCCCATGACCACGTTGTCGCCGGCCTTTGAGGTCCGGGCCGCCGCCGCCGGCGCCTTCGTCTTGGCCGTCTTGGCCGTCTTCGGCTTCGGCTCGGCCAGCTCGGTTCGGGCCGGCGTCTCGGCCTCCACCTCGTCGGAGGGCTTGTCCTCGCGCAGGCCCTTGAAGCTGCCCTGGCGTACATTGCCGTCGCCGGTGAAGCCGGCGAACTCGATCTCGGCCACCAGTTCGGGCCGGGCCCAGTTGATGTCGCCGGTCTTTCGCGGCGCATTCGGGCCGCTGAACGGGCTCTTGTCGGCCGCCGCCTTCTCGAGGCGGGGCAGCACCCTGGCCACCGTGGGGCGGCCGAACCCGGTGCCGACCCGGCCCACATAGACCAGCCGGCCGTCCCGGTGGACGCCCACCAGCAGCGAGCGCAGCTGGCCCTTCTCGCCGGTCCAGCCGCCGATCACCACCTCATGCCCGGCCCGGCATTTGGACTTCTGCCAGGCGTCGGTGCGGCCCGAGCGGTAGGGGGCGTCCAGCCGCTTGGAGACGATGCCCTCCAGCGACATGCGGCAGGCCGACTGCAGCACCGCATCGCCCGCGGTCTCGAAGTGGGCCACATAGCGGATGCGCCGGGCGACCTTGCGGCCGGCCGCTTCGATCACCTGCTCCAGCCGCGCCTTGCGGTCCCGCAGCGGCAGGCCGCGCAGGTCCTCGCCGTCGAGGAACAGGGCGTCGAAGACGAAGAACACCAGGTCCTGGGTCTTGCCGTCCGACAGGGCGGCCTGGAGGGCGGGGAAGTCGGGCGAACCGGCATGGTCCAGGGCGCAGGCCTCGCCGTCGTAGAGGCCGTCGGGCAGGGCCGCGGCGTCGGCGGCGATCTCCCTGAACTTGGCCGTCCAGTCGAGGCCCTTGCGGGTCTTCAGCGTCGCCTTGCCGCCCTGCACCCGAAGCTGCAGCCGGTAGCCGTCGAACTTGATCTCATGGGCCCATCCCGCGCCGGCGGGCGGCCGGTCCACGGACTTGGCCAGTTGCGGCTCGACGAAGCCCGGCAGGCCCGCGGCCTTCGGCTTCGGTTTGGGCCCCGCGGTGGTCTTGGGCGCGGTGGTCTTGGGGGCAGGGGCCGCCGCCGCATCGGCCCGGTTCGACTGCCAGACGTCCTTGCCCGAGGCCCGGCCGGCCTTGCCGGTCATGAACCGGGTCGGCCCCTTGCCCTTGCCGGCCTCGATCTCGTCCATGGTCCGTCCCGACGCCACCGAGGTCAGCTCGCCCTCCACCAGGAGGTCGCCCTGGTCGTCCAGCGACCAGCCGTCCCGGTGCTTGATGAGCAGCCAGTTGTCCCGCTTCTCGCGCTCGCGGCGCTTCATCCGCACCAGCACCCACGAGCCCTTCATCCGCTCGCCCTCGAGGGTGAACTTCAGGTCGCCCCTCTTGAGCATGGCGTGCGGGTCGCCCTCGGGCTCCCAGTAGCCGCGGTCCCACAGCATCACCGCGCCGCCGCCGTACTGGCCCTTGGGGATCGTCCCCTCGAAGTCGCCATAGTCCAGCGGGTGGTCTTCGGTCTGCACCGCCAGGCGCCGGTCGGCCGGATCGGGGGAGGGGCCGCGGGTCACCGCCCAGGACAGGAACACCCCGTCCAGCTCCAGGCGGAAGTCGTAGTGCAGCCGGGTGGCCGCGTGCTTCTGGACCACGAACCGCAGGCGCTTCGAGGCGCGCGTTTTCTCCGCCCCGGCCGGTTCGGCCGTCTTCGCGAAGTCGCGCATGGAACGGTACTTGGCGAGCTTGTCGGCCACCGGGGACTCCTCGGTCTCTCGTCAAGCTGAACGCTAGGGCCGGAAAGTCGCTCCCCGCACCCCGGCGACGGGATCAGCTCGCCAAGGCCGAGTGCTCGGTCTTCTGGCCGATCAGGGCCTGGACGAAGGCGTCGCGCCAGGCGGTGACGTCCTCGCGCTGCACCGTCTCATAGAGGGCGCTCCAGCGGCGGATGCGTTCGTCCCGGTCCATGGCCAGGGCCCGCCGAAGCGCGTCGGCGATCTCCTCGGCGCTGTTCGGATTGACCAGCAGCGCCTCCTTCATCTGCCGGGCCGCCCCGGCGAAGCGCGACAGGATCAGGACGCCCGGGTCCTCGGGGTTCTGGGCCGCCACGAATTCCTTGGCCACCAGGTTCATGCCGTCGCGCAGGGGCGTCACCAGCCCCACCCGGGCCGCGCCGTAGATGCCGGCCAGTTCGTCGCGCCGGTAGTTCTTGTTCACATAGCGGATCGGCGCCCAGTCCACGTCGGCGAAGGCGCCGTTGATGCGGCCGGACAGGGAATCCAGCCGCTCGCGGATCTGCTGATAGGCCTCGACGCTCTCCCGGCTCACCGGCGCGATCTGCAGCATCAGCACCTCGCGGCGCATGTCCGGATTCTCGGTCAGGAACCGCTCGAAGCCCAGGAACCGCTCCTCCAGGCCCTTGGAATAGTCGAGCCGGTCGACGCCCACGATCAGGCTCCGGAACACGGTGCAGGCGGTCATCAGGTCCCGCATCCGCCGGGCGCGGCTGTTCTTCAGCGCCTTGGCGAAGTCCTCGGCGTCGATGCCGATCGGGAAGGCGCCCACCTCGAGGGTTCGGCCGAACGCCTTCAGCACCCCGGGGGCCGGCTGGCTGCCGCCGGCCTCGCTCAGCACATATTCCTCGAACGCCTGCAGGTGCTCGGCGGTCTGGAAGCCGACCACGTCGTACTCGAACATGGCCTCCACCAGCTGCCGGTGCCGGGGCAGGTTGATGAACACCTGATGGGCCGGCCAGGGGATGTGCAGGAAGAAGCCGATCCGGTTGCGGACCCCCTGCTTGCGCAGCTCCCGGCCAAGCGGGATCAGGTGATAGTCGTGGACCCAGATCAGGTCGTCCCGCTCGATCAGCGGGGTCAGGGTGTCGGCGAACCGGCGGTTCACCCGGTGGTAGCCCTCGCCGTAGCTGCGGTCGAAGGCGGCCAGGTCGATGCGGTAGTGGAACAGCGGCCACAGCGTCTTGTTGGCGTAGCCGTTGTAATATTCCTCGAGGTCGATCTCCTCGAGGTCCACGGTGGCGGCGGTGACCCCGCCCACCTTCTCGATGTTCAGCTGGCCGGTGAATTCGGGGGTGGTCTTGCCGCTCCAGCCGAACCACAGGCCGGAATATTCCCGCAGGGCCGCGGCCAGCGCCATGGCGAGGCCGCCGACGCTCTCGTCACCCTCGCCCGACGGCGGGCTCACCCGGTTGGACACGACGATCAGACGGCTCATCGGGGATCGCTCCCGCCCTGGGCCGCAGCCTCCAGCCAGGCGATCACCGCCGCCACGTCGGCCAGCCGGAAGCTGGCGCAGGTCTCCCGCGGCGGGCCGACCAGCACGCCGAAGCCGCCCAGGCGCCGGGCCGCCTCGAAGCCGTGCTCGTCGGTGGCGTCGTCGCCCACGAAGATCGGGGCCGCGCCGGCGAAGCGCGCGGCCTGCATGAAGGCGCGGACGGAGTCGCCCTTGGTCGGCCCCGGCGTCCGCAGCTCCTCCACCATGTCGCCCTGCTGGCGGGTCAGGCCCGTGTCGGCGGCGATGGCCCGCACCAGGGCCTGGGCGTCGGCGGCCTCGAACCGGGCGAGACGGTAGTGCAGGGCGACGCTGGCGCCCTTCTCCTCCACCAGCAGGCCGGGGTCGCGGGCGGCGAAGGCGCGCAGCCGGCGGACCGCCTCGGCCAGGCCCGGATGCGGCGGGGTGGCGAGAACCTCGCCGCCGACGCCGCGCAGCACGAGGCCGTGCACCGCGGCCACGCAGTCCACCTTGGATTCCAGGATGCGGTCGATATCGGCCAGGGTGCGGCCGCTCACCACCGCCAGCCGTCCGTCCAAGGCGCGGCCCAGCCGCTCCAGCAGGCGGGTCCGGCGCGGGTCGGGGCGCACGTCGTCGGGCCGCGCCGCTATGGGCGCGAGCGTGCCGTCCAGGTCCAGGAACAGCGCCGCCCCGGGCAGCCGCAGCGGCCCGGGCGCAGGCAGATCGATTGTCACCGTGTCCAACGTCATTAAGTGTCCCGCCCGTGAGGTCGCTAAACGCGCGGGCGACCCGTTTGATCCGAGCTTGGCCGTATGACGCGGTTCTGCAAGCCCACTTGACGTTCCGTGAGGCATGGCGTGCTTTCGCCTTCCTCCCTTTTCATCAGACTCTGCTTCGGGAAATCCTTATGGCCGACACGCAGGCTGACGCGATCGTGCTGTTCGGCGGCACGGGCGACCTCGCCAAGCGCATGCTTCTGCCGTCGCTGTATTACCTGGACCAGGACGGGTTCCTGCCCGAAGGCTTCCGGATCGTCGCGACCGCCCGCCAGGACATGAACCGCGACGCTTTCGTAGAGGCGACCCGTGAAATCCTCAAGGCCCGGCCCGAGGGCTTCGACGAGGCGGCCTGGACCCGCTTTGCGGCGCGGCTCGACTATGTGCCTGCCGACGCCACCACGACCGAAGGCGCGGCCGAACTGAAGACGGCCCTGGAGGGCGTGCGCCTGCCGATCTTCTACCTGGCCATCTCCCCCAGCCTCTACGAGCGGGTGACGCTGGCGCTGCAGGCGGCGGGCTTGGCCGCCGAGCGCTCGCGCATCGTTCTGGAGAAGCCCATCGGCCGCGACCTGGAGACCTCGCGGCACATCAACGGCGTCCTCGGCCAGGTGTTCGACGAGGCCCAGGTGTTCCGCATCGACCACTACCTGGGCAAGGAGACGGTGCAGAACCTGATCGCCCTCCGCTTCGCCAACACCCTGTTCGAGCCGCTGTGGAACAGCCTCTCCATCGACCACGTGCAGATCACCGTGGCCGAGACCGAGGGCGTGGGCGCGCGCTGGCCCTACTACGACGAGTACGGCGCCCTGCGGGACATGCTGCAGAACCACATGCTGCAGCTCCTCTGCCTGGTGGCCATGGAGCCGCCGGCCGACATGGAGCCGGACTCCGTCCGTAACGAGAAGGTGAAGGTGCTGCGCAGCCTGCGCCGCTTCACCCCCATGGACGCCGTCGAGAAGTCGGTGCGCGGCCAGTACACCGCCGGCGTCGTCGGCGGGCAGGCGGTGGACGGCTACGAGGCCGAGCGCGGCCAGAAGAGCGGGACCGAGACCTTCGTCGCCCTCAGGGCCGACATCGACAACTGGCGCTGGGCGGGGGTGCCGTTCTTCCTGCGCACGGGCAAGCGGATGCCCGAGAAGCGGACCTCCATCGCCATCCAGTTCAAGCCGGTGCCGCACTCGATCTTCGGCCACGCCTCGGCCATGGACCTCGCGCCCAACCGCCTGGTCATCGACCTGCAGCCGGACGAGGACATCTCGCTCACCCTGATGAACAAGGCCCCGGGCCTGTCCTCGGGCGGGATGCGGCTCCAGTCCCTGCCGCTGTCGCTGTCCCTGCTCTCCACCTACGAGACCAAGGGCGGGCGCCGGCGGATCGCCTATGAGCGCCTGCTCCTGGACGTGTTGCACGGCGACGCCACCCTGTTCGTCCGGCGCGACGAGGTGGAGGAGGCCTGGCGCTGGGTGGACGGCGTCGCCGACGCCTGGGCCGAGGCCCGCATCGCGCCCAAGCCCTACGCGGCCGGCAGCTGGGGGCCCTCGGGCGCCTTCGGCCTCATCGAGCGTTTCGGCAAGACCTGGTCGGACTGACCGCCTACCCCGTATGCCCGGCGCGCGAGACGGGCGTCGGCTCGCCGAAGCGGAACGGGTCGCGGCCCAGGGCCATGCGCACCTTGCTGATCTCGGACGAGGTCTCCAGCACCTCGACGATGTCGTAGAAGGCCCGGGCCTCGTCGAACGGGCCGGGTTTGGCCAGCCGGTCGGCGGCCAGGTCCTGGATGCGGCTGATGACGGCGTCGGCCGCCTCCAGCGCTTCGCGCAGCTGGGCTTCGTCGGTCATACCGGCCTTACCGCGCAGGCCCGGCGAAGGTTCCCTAACGCACGCTCGTCCAGGGCTTGGAGAGCAGGGTGGCGCAGTTGATCAGGCCCACCAGGGAGTAGGTCTGCGGGTAGTTCCCCCACAGCTCGCCGCCGTCGAACGAGATGTCCTCGGACAGCAGCCCCGCGGCGGTGCGCCGGCCCAGCATCTCGTGGAACAGCTCCCGCGCCTCGGCCGAGCGGCCCGACAGGTGCAGCGCCTCGATCAGCCAGAAGGTGCAGAAGTTGAACGCCGTCTGCGGCATGCCGAAGTCGTCGGGGATGGCGTAGCGCAGCATGTAGGGCCCGCGGCGCAGACCCTGTTCCACCGCCGCCATGGTCGCCTGCATCCGCGGGTCCTCGGGCGAGACGAACCGCACGTCGATCAGCTGCAGGAGGCTGGCGTCCAGGCCGTCGCCGCCGAAGGTCGAGGCGAACCGCCCCTCCCTGGCGTTCCAGGCTCGGGTCTCGATGGTCTTGCGGATCTGCGCCGCCCGACCGGCCCAGTAGCGGGCGCGGTCGGTCAGGCCCAGTTTGGCGGCGGCGTTGCTGAGGCGGTCGCACGCGGCCCAGCACATCACCGACGAATAGGTGTGCACCGCCTCCCGGCCGCGGAACTCCCATAGGCTGGCGTCGGGCTTGTCGTGCAGCTCGAAGGCCCGCTCGCCGATGGGCTCCAGGGCCCGGAAGTCGTCCACTGTCGCCGGGCGCAGCAGGCGCTCGTCGAAGAAGGCCTGCACCGTGGAGAGCACGATCTGGCCATAGACGTCGTGCTGCAGATGCTCGTGCGCCTGGTTGCCGACCCGCACCGGCCCGATGCCGCGGTAGCCCGGCAGGTGCGGGGCGATCCATTCGGTCAGGCCGGGCTCCAGGCCCACGCCATAGACCGGCTGCACGTGGCCGGCCTTGGCCCGGGCCTCGGTCTCGGGCTCCAGGCCCGGGATCTCGGGCTGCGGCTGTGGCGGGCAGCCGAAGGTCCCTCCCACGTTCCCGCGGCACGCCTGGTCCACGAGGTTGCGCAGATAGACGAGGTAGTTCTCCAGCATGTCGGCGGCGCCCAGGCGGTTCAGCGCCTGGACCACATAGTAGGCGTCCCGCAGCCAGCAGTAGCGGTAGTCCCAGTTGCGGCCAGCGCCGGCCTCGTCGGGATGCTCCGGGATGGAGGTGGTCAGGGCCGCGACGATGGCCCCGGTCTCCTCGAACTGGCAGAGCTTCAGGGTGATGGCGGCGCGGATCACCGCTTCCTGCCACTCCAGCGGGACCGACAGGGTGCGGACCCAGCCGCGCCAGTAGTCGGTGGTCTCCCGCAGCATGCCGCCCACCACGGTGTCGACATCGGCGTTCAGCCCCTCGTCCGGCCCCAGGAAGAAGCCCAGGGGCTTCTCGAGCCGGAAGGTGCGCTCCTGCTGGATATGGCTGACCGGGCAGTCGGTGGTCAGCCGCAGGGTGATCTGCGAGCCCACATAGCGGATGTGGTTCGACCCGGCGGTCTGGTAGCAGGCCCGCTCGCCGTAGTTCATCATCGGCCGCAGGCGGATGCGGATGCGCGGGGCGCCGGCCAGGGGGCGGACAACCCGCGCGAAGGCCAGGGGCCGGTACTGCCGTCCGAAGTGCCGGTAGCGCGGGCAGAAGTCGATGATCTCCAGCACGCCCCCGTCGCTGCTGCGGATCTCGGTCCGCAGGATCGGGGTGTTGCGCAGATAGGCCTGGGTCACCGAGGTCATGTTCTCGACGTCGATGGCCCACAGGCCCTGGGCCTCCGCCTCGCCGGGATCCTTGCCGCCGAGCAGGGCGCAGAACACCGGGTCCCCGTCGACCCGGGGGGCGCAGGCCCACACCAGCCGTCCGCACCGGTCGATGAGCGCGCTGGCTGCGCAGTTGCCGATGGGGAACAGGTCCAGGTTCTGGCTCAAGGGACGGATCTCCTGGCGGTGACTGAAACGGTCGCGCGGCGCGCCCCGCTTTCCGCTCGACGGACGTTAAACGTCATCGGATAACTTTGGCGCCCGTACCGTGCGGACGCGCGTCGTCCTCCGCCAGCGGGCGTCCTCGACGTCGCACCCTTCAAGCCCAGACGGAACGCATGATCCGAGCCCGCCGCGCCCGCATCGTCGCGACCCTTGGCCCCGCGAGTCGGGACCTGGATACGGTGCGCGCCCTGGCCCTGGCCGGGGCGGATGTCTTCCGCGTGAACTTCAGCCACGGCGCCCACGACGACCACGCCCGCACCATCCGCAACGTGCGCGAGGCCGAGCAGACCGTCGGCCGCCCGATCGCGGTCCTGGCGGACCTGCAGGGGCCCAAGCTGCGGCTGGGCCGGTTCGAGGGCGATGGGGCCATGCTGCAGATCGGCCAGGCCTTCCGCCTCGACATGGCCGCCGAGCCGGGGGCCGCCCGCCGGGTGGGCGTGCCGCATCCCGAGGTGTTCGCCGCCCTGCGCGAGGGCGCTCTCGTCCTGCTGGACGACGGCAAGGTGCGGCTGCGGGTCACCGCCCACGGCCCCGACTGGGCCGAGACGGTCGTGGAGGCCGGCGAGCGGCTCTCCAACCACAAGGGCCTCAATCTCCCGGGCCTCGCCATCCCGATCCCGGCCCTCACCGAGAAGGACCGCCGCGACCTCGCCTTCGCCCTGGACCAGGGCGTCGACTGGGTGGCCCTCTCCTTCGTCCAGCGCGCCTCCGACATGGCCGAGCTGCGCAAGCTGGTGGATGGCCGGGCCGGGGTGATGGCCAAGATCGAAAAGCCCGCCGCCCTCGAGGCCCTGGACGAGATCCTGGACCTCTCCGAGGCCATCATGGTCGCCCGCGGCGACTTGGGGGTGGAGCTGAACCCCGAGGACGTGCCGGTGGTCCAGAAGCAGCTGGTCCGCGCCGCCCGCACCCGCGGCATCCCGGTGGTGGTCGCCACCCAGATGCTGGAAAGCATGATCCATTCGCCCACGCCGACCCGCGCCGAGGCCTCGGACGTGGCGGGGGCGGTGTACGAGGGCGCCGACGCCATGATGCTCTCGGCCGAGACCGCCGCCGGGGACTATCCCCTGGAGGCGGTGGGCATCATGGACCGCATCATCACCCGGGTGGAGCAGGACCCGCGCTGGCCCGAGCTGATGCGGGCCGAGCACGATGTGGGCGACGCCGACGCCCTGGTCTCGGCCGCCTTCCACGCCGCCGAGACCGCCTCGGTGAAGTGCGTGGCGGCCTTCACCCTCACCGGCCAGACCGCCCTGCGCCTGGGCCGCGAGCGGCCCGTGCAGCCGACCCTGGCCCTGACCCCGCGCCTCTCCACCGCCCGCCGCCTCGCCCTGGCCTGGGGCGTCGAGGCCCGGGTGGTGGCCGACATCCGCGACCCCGAGGACATCCCCAGGCTGGCCTGCCAGGAGGCCCTGGCCTCCGGCCTCGCCGGCCCGGCCGAGCGGGTGCTGATCCTGGCCGGCCTGCCCATGGGGACGCCCGGGGCGGCCAACATCCTGCGCCTGGCCCATACGCCGCGGCGCTAGCCGTAGCGCACCCGCAGCCGGGGGCCGCGGCTGTTGGAGTGCACGGCGATCCGGTGGCCCTGGCGCTCGAACGTCAGGTCGATGGCGCCGCCGCCCACGTTCAGGCCTTCCACGGTGAAGCTGTCGATGCCCACGGGCAGGACGGGGCTTGCGATGTCCACCTCCTCCGCGGCGCCGTTCACATGCAGGCCGAGGCAGGCCTGGATCATCATGAAGATCGAGCCGGCCGCCCAGGCCTGGGGCAGGCAGGCCACCGGATAGGCCACCGGCGGCTCGCCCGCCGCTCGGCGGAAGCCGCAGAACAGCTCGGGCAGGCGCATCTCGAAGCGCACGGCGGTCTCGAAGAGCGCGGTGGTCAGCTTCACCAGCCCCTCGCGCTCGCCGTAGCGGGACAGGCCCGCCGCCGCCAGGGCGGTGTCGTGCGGCCACACCGAGCCGTTGTGATAGCTCATGGGGTTGAACCGCGCCTGGCCCGCGCTGAGGGTCCGCAGTCCCCAGCCCGTGAAGAAGGTCCCCGACAGCAGCCGGTCGGCCACCTTCCGCCCCCGTTCCAGGCTGGGCAGGCCCGTGAACAGCAGGTGGCCGGGATTGGAGGCCAGCACCCGGCAGAGCTCGTTCCGGCCGTCCAGGGCGAGGCCGTAGAAGCCGTGCTCGGGCATCCAGTACCGCTCTTCCACCGTGGCGCGGACGGCCTCGGCCCGGGCGCTCCAGGCCGCCGCGGCGTCCGGATCTCTCCGCTGGCGGCACAGCATGGCCATGGCCAGGAAGGCGGCATAGGCGTAGCCCTGCACCTCCACCAGGGCGATCGGGCCCTCGGGGATTCGGCCATCGGCGTGGAAGACGCTGTCGCCGCTGTCCTTCCAGCCCTGGTTGGCGAGGCCGCTGGGCCGGGCCGCCTCATAGGCCAGCAGCCCCAGCGGATGTCGCTCCATGGAGCGCACGATCCAGTCCGCCGCCCGCTCCAGGGCCGGCCACCACTGCTCGATCTGGGCGACGTCCCCGGTCCGCTCCACATAGGCCCCGGCCAGGGCCACGAACAACGGAGTGGTGTCGACGCCGCCGTAGTAGCGGCCAAAGGGCACCTCGCCGAGGGCGGCCATCTCGCCCCGCCGGGTCTCGTGCATGATCTTGCCCGGCTCGGAGTCGCGGAAGGCCGAGACCTCGTCCGCCTGGTGGCTGGCCAGATAGGTCAGCACGCCCCGGGCCAGCTCCGGCTCGAACCACAGAATCTGCCAGGCGGTGATGATCCCGTCCCGTCCGAAGCAGGTGGAGAACCAGGGGATGCCCGCATAGGGGTACGGCCCGGTCTGCATCGGGGTGGTGAGCAGGGCGATGTCGGCCCGGGACTTGTCGATCCAGGCGTTGAACAGCCGGCCGTTGGTGTGCAGCCGCGCCCCTTGCCGGCGGCGCGCACGCATGGCGAACCGCGCCCGGGCGGCGGCGGCCCGGAAACGCTCGGGCGAGGGCGGCGGTGCGGCCTTGGCCCCCACCTCCACGAACAGGTCCAGGCGGGTCTCGGGCGGCAGGTCCAGCCGGAAGTCGGCGCGCCCGCTGACCAGGGAGTCGGGCTTTCTCGAGAACGAGATCACGCTGGAGCGCTCCACGCCGTCCAGGCCCTCGTAGCGGAAGGCCACGGCCTGCTCGCCCAGCTCGGGGGCGGCCAGGCGGCCCCGGCGGCGACGGCGCGCGCCGCGGATTTCGAACATGTCCCGGAAGTCCGCGTCGAACACCAGCGCCAGGGGCAGGCGCATGGGTTCGTGGCAGTAGTTCACCAGGGTGATCCGCTCATAGAGCCGCTCCTCCCAGAGGAAGCGCTTGCGCTCGATGTGCAGCACCCCCGGCGGCCCGGCCGGCCCCCCGGGCACGGGGATGGCCCGGTTCAGGCCGTGCGAGGTGAAGAAGACATTGTCCTCGCTGAGCGCGCCGGACAGCAGGGTGGGCGAGCGGTCCGCCACCAGCAGCTCCCAGCGCGAGAGGATGCGGGTGTCGTCGTGAAACAGTCCGTCGGCCCCGCCGGCGATGTCGCCCAGGCTGTCGGCCACCACGAAGGTGTCCCGGTCCTTGAGGGCGTACAGCCGCTGCGGGACCCGGGGCTCCTCGATCTCGCCCCACTCGACGGGGGCTTCCGGGGCAGGCGCCAGGTCGTTCATGGGCGCGCCCCTATTCCGCCGCCACCTTCAGGTCGTGGCCGGCGCGCCCGGCGAGCAGCTTCTCGTAGAGGGCTGCGTAGTTGCGGGCCATGGTCTCGGCCGAGAACCGCTCCTCGAACCGGGCGCGGATGCGCCGGCGGTCCAGCTCCGGCAGGCGCTCGATGGCGGCCAGGGCCTCGCCCTCGTCACGGACGATGAAGCCGGTCACCCCGTCCTCGACGATCTCCGGCACTGAGCCGCAGTCAAAGGCGATCACCGGCGTGCCGCAGGCCATGGCCTCGATCATCACCAGGCCGAAGGGCTCAGGCCAGTCGATGGGGAACAGCAGCGCCGAGGCGCCCCCCAGGAAGGCCGACTTCCGGTCGTCGCCGATCTCGCCGACGAACTGGACCAGGGGGCTGTGCAGCAGCGGCTCGATCTTGTCGTCGAAGTAGAGCCGGTCGGCCGGGTCGACCTTGGCCGCCATCTTCAGCATCCGGCCGGCGGTCGAGGCGATGGCGATGGCCCGGTCGGGCCGCTTTTCCGGCGAGATGCGGCCGAGGAAGGCGAGGTAGCCCTCGGGCCGCTCGTTGAACTGGTAGAGCTCGGTGCGGATGCCGTGATGCACCGTCGCCGCCCAGTTGGCGAAGGGCAGGGGACGGCGCTGATCCTGGCTGATCGAGACCAGCGGATAGCGCGGCCAGCGCTGATAGACCCCGGGCAGGTCCTTCAGGTCCAGGCGCCCGTGCAGGGTGGTCACCGTCCGGTCCGCCATGTCTTCGAACAGCGGGAAGTGGATCATGTCGGTGTGGAAGTGGATGACGTCGAACTCGTCGGCCCGGCGTCGCACCTCGGCCAGCTGGACGAGGTGGGCGGCCAGGTCCGACTTGAGCGGCGCCGGGTCCAGCCGGATGGCCTGGTCCCGCACGGCGGCCAGCCGCGCACGGGTGCTGGCCTCCTGGCTTGAAAACAGTGTTACGTCGTGGCCCAGCGCCACGAGGGCGTCGGTGAGATGGGCGACGACCCGTTCCGTGCCGCCATACAGGCGTGGCGGCACGGCTTCGTAGAGGGGAGCGACCTGAGCGATGCGCATGGAAACTCCGAACTCGACAGCACCGTTGAATGACGGCGCGAAGATGGACTTCCCCGACAAGGACGCGATGGGAACGTGGGTCTTCTTCCGCCGTCGGTCAATCGCCACCTGTTGGGCGAGACGCGACGCTGTGGCGGGATGCGCGTTATGAAGGCTCAGATGGTCGAAACCTACCCTTCCGCGCGGGCGGCGGGCGAGGCCTGCGCCCGCGCCATAGCCGACCGGTTGCGAGAGGCCCTGGCCACCCATGGCCGGGCGGGGCTGGTGGCCACCGGCGGCCGCTCGCCGGGGCCGGTGTTCGACGCCCTGCGGCAGGCGCCCGACCTCGACTGGAGCCGGGTGGTGGTGACGCTCTCGGACGAGCGTTGCGTGGACCCCGCCGCCCCGGAGGCCAACGCCCTGGCCGTGCGCGAACGGCTCCTGGTCGGCCCGGCGGCCCGGGCGCATTTCCTGCCCCTCTGGCCCAGGCCCGAGCCGGCGGCCCTCGCCGCCCTGATTCCCTTCGACGCCGTCATGCTGGGCATGGGCGAGGACGGGCACATCGCCTCGCTGATCCCCGGTGATCCGGGTCTGGAGGCGGGCCTGTCCGGGGAGGCGCTGCTGGTGGACGTGCCGGCCGGCCTTGGCCGCCCGCCGGTTCCGCGGGTCAGCCTGACCCTGGCGGCCCTGCGGGACGCCCGCGCCGTCTTCCTCGTGATCGCCGGCGAGGTTAAGCGCGAGGTCCTGGCCCGCGCCGCGGCCGGCGAGGCGGACCTGCCTGTCGGGCGGCTTCTCGCCGAGGCGAAGGGCAGGGTCCGCGTCTTCTGGTCACCAGGGCATTCCGCATGAGCCGGATGTCCAAGCTTAGTCAGGCCGGTTCCGGCGCCATCAGCCGCGGCCGCTTTGAGGATCGAGGCCCATGAATCCCGTCACGGCCGAAGTCACCGAACGCATCATCGAGCGCAGCCGCGAGACCCGCGCCGACTATCTGGCGCGGATGGAGCAGGCCCGCCACCAGGGCCCCGGGCGGGGCAAGCTGTCCTGCGCCAACTGGGCCCACGCCTTCGCCGCCTCGCCCGGCGGCGACAAGCAGCGGATGCGGGACCCGGCCGCGCCGAACCTCGCCATCGTCTCGGCCTATAACGACATGCTCTCGGCCCATCAGCCGTACGAGCGCTTCCCCGACATCCTCCGCGCCGCGGCCCGCGAGGTCGGCGCCACGGCCCAGTACGCGGGGGGCGTCCCGGCCATGTGCGACGGCGTCACCCAGGGGCGGCCCGGCATGGAGCTGTCGCTGTTCAGCCGCGACGTGATCGCCATGTCCACGGCCATCGCCCTCACCCACGACGCCTTCGACGCCGCCTTGATGCTGGGCATCTGCGACAAGATCGTGCCGGGGCTGTTCATCGGGGCGGCGGCCTTCGGCCACCTGCCGGTGATCTTCGTCCCCGGGGGCCCCATGACCTCGGGCATCTCCAACGCCGAGAAGGCCCGCGTGCGGGCGCTCTACGCCGAGGGCAAGGCCACCCGGGAGGAGCTGCTGGACTCCGAGATGAAGTCCTACCACGGCCCGGGCACCTGTACCTTCTACGGCACCGCCAACTCCAACCAGATGATGATGGAGCTGTCGGGTCTGCACCTGCCGGGGGCGGCCTTCGTCACGCCCAACACGCCCCTGCGCGACGCCCTCACGGCCGCCGTCCCCCGGCGGGCGGTGGAGATCCGCGACGGCACCAACGGCTACACCCCCTTCTCCGCGGTGATCGACGAGAAGAGCCTGGTGAACGCCATCGCCGGCCTGCTGGCCACCGGCGGCTCCACCAACCATACCCTCCACATCCTGGCCATGGGCCGGGCGGCGGGCATCCAGATCACCTGGGAGGACATGGACGACCTCTCGCGGGTGACGCCGCTGATCGCGCGGGTCTATCCCAACGGCTCGGAGGACGTGAACGCCTTCCACGCCGCCGGCGGCATGGCCTTCGTCACCCGCCAGCTGCTGGACGCGGGCCTCGCCCATGAGGACGTCATGACCGTGGCCGGGCCGGGCCTGCGCCGCTACCAGCAGGAGCCCTTCCTGGACGGCGGGCGGCTGGTCTGGCGCGAGGGCCCCGCCGTCTCCCTCGACCGCGACATCCTCCGGCCGGTGGACGATCCCTTCCAGCCCCACGGCGGCCTGCGCCTGCTCACCGGCCCGCTCGGTCGGGGCGTGCTCAAGACCTCGGCGGTGAAGCCCGAGCACCGGGTCATCGAGGCCCCCGCCCTGGTGTTCGACGACCAGGACCAGCTGCTGGCCGCCCACCGGCGCGGCGAGCTGAACCGCGACTTCGTGGCCGTGGTCCGGTTCCAGGGACCCAAGGCCAACGGCATGCCCGAGCTGCATTCCCTGACCCCGGCCCTGGGCGTGCAACTGGACAAGGGGTTCAAGGTGGCCCTGGTCACAGACGGGCGCATGTCGGGCGCCTCGGGCAAGGTGCCGGCGGCGATCCATGTGACGCCGGAGGCGGCCGACGGCGGGCCCCTGGCCTATGTCCGCAACGGCGACATCATCCGCGTGGACGCCGAGACCGGGCGACTGGAGATCAGGGTGGACGAACGCGAACTCCTGTCCCGCGAACCGGCCCGCAAGCCGCCCGAGGGGTTCGGCTATGGCCGCGAGCTGTTCGGCTGGATGCGCCGGGCGGCGGGTCCGGCGGACGCCGGGGCCTGCGCCCTGTTCGAGGCGGCCTGACGCATGAAGCCGTCCTACACCGGCCTCATCGGCGACGTCGGCGGCACCAACGCCCGCTTCGCCCTGGTGGATTCCGAGGGCCGCATCCGCCACCCCAAGACCTTCGAGGCCAAGGCCTACGCGAGCCTCGCCGACGTCATGGCCGAGTATCTGGAGACCACCACCGGCCGCCGCCGCCCGCCGCGGGCGGTGATCGCCGTGGCCGGGCCCGTGGTGGGCGGGGAGATCGAGTTCACCAACCTCGACTGGGTGGTGTCCGAGGGCGACCTCCTGGCCCATTTCGAGTTCGAGGCGGTCAGGCTGATGAACGACTTTGCGGCCCAGGCCCTGGCCTGTCCGCGCCTCGACGACGCCGACCTGCGCCGCCTCGGGCCCGACCTCGGGCGCGGGACCTGGAACTGTCCGGTGGTGGTGCTGGGCGCGGGCACCGGCTTCGGCGTCGCCGCCCTGGCCCGGAGCGAGCGCGGCGACGTGGCCATCGCCACCGAAGGCGGCCATGCCAGCTTCGCCCCCTGCGATGAGGTGGAGGTGGAGATCTGGCGGCGCCTGCGCGCCGACCACGGCCGCGTCTCCATCGAGCGGCTGCTGTCCGGCCCGGGGCTCTATGATCTCTACCAGGCCCTGGCGGAACTGGCCGGCCGGCCCGCGTCCCTGCCCGACGAGAAGGCGGTGATGACCGAGGGACTAGCGGGCGAGTCCCTGGCCGCCGAGACCCTCGACCGGTTCTGCGCCGTCCTGGGCGCGGTGGCCGGGGACCTGGCGCTCACCTTCGGCGCCCGCGGCGGGGTCTATGTGTCCGGCGGCATCGCGCCGCGGATGGCCGACCGGCTGGACGCCAGCCCCTTCCGCGCCCGCTTCGAGGACAAGGGCCGGCTCAGCGACTATGTGCGCGAGATCCCCACCTTCCTGGTCACCCACCCCTACGCCGCCATGGTCGGCGCCGCGCGCGAACTCGAGCAGATGGAGCGCCTATGAGCCTCGCCGAAATCCTCAGCCTGGCGCCGGTGATTCCGGTGCTGGTGGTGGACGATGTGAAGAGCGCCGTCCCCCTGGGCCGGGCGCTGGTGGCCGGCGGCCTGCCGGTGCTGGAGGTCACCCTGCGCACGCCCGCGGCCCTCGATTGCATCGCCGCCATGGGCGAGATCGAAGGCGCCATCGTCGGCGCCGGCACGGTGATCAACCGGGCGACCCGGCAGGCGGCCACCGACGCCGGGGCGCGGTTCCTGGTCAGTCCCGGCCTGATCGAGGGCGAGGGCCCTGACGGCGAGGCGCCCCTCCTGCCGGGGGTCGCCACCGCCACCGAGCTGATGGCGGGCCTGGCGGCCGGCTTCACCCACTTCAAGCTGTTCCCGGCCAATGTGGTCGGCGGGGTCGCCGCCCTGAAGGCCTTCCAGAGCCCCTTCCAGCAGGCGGTCTTCTGCCCCACGGGCGGAATCAACGCCGCCAACGCCGCCGACTACCTGGCCCTGCCCAACGTCATCTGTGTCGGCGGCAGCTGGGTCGCCCCCGCCGACGCCGTCCGGGCCGGCGACTGGGGCCGGATCACGGCCCTGGCCCGGGAGGCCGCGGCCCTCGCGCCCCGGCCGCCCGCGCCTCAGGAAGGCTGAGCCTGAACTTAAGTCAGCGGCCCAGCCAGTTGCCCGGCCGGCGCTCGGCCACCGAGCGCACGCCTTCCTTGAAGTCCTCGGTGGCCCGCAGCAGCGCCTGTTCCCGGTGCTCGATGAAGGTCTGGGCCTTCACCGCCTGGGCGAGGCCGTCGCGCAGGGTCTTGCGGGTGGCGATCACCGCCAGCGGCGCGTTCTCGGCGATCTCGCCGGCCAGGCGCAGGGCCGCGGCGCGCAGCTCCCCGGCCGGGACCAGTTCGTCGCACAGGCCCCATTCCAGCGCCTGCTCGGCCTTGATCCGCCGGCCGGTGAGGAACATCAGGCTGGCCTTCTGCGGGCCGATCAGCCGCGGCAGGGTGTAGGTGAGGCCGAAGCCCGGGTGGAAGGCCAGCTTGGTGAAGTTGGCCACGAAGCGCGCCTCCGGGGCGGCCACGCGGAAGTCGGCCACCAGCGCCAGGCCCAGACCCGCGCCCACCGCCGCGCCCTGCACGGCGGCGACGATCGGGGTCTCCACCGAGAACAGCCGCACGGCCTGGGCGTAGAGGGCCTGCACGCCGTCCATGCCCGAAGCCACCTGGTCGGTGTCGGAGGAGAAGTCGGCCCCGCCGCAGAAGGTCTTGCCCTCGCTCTGCAGCACCACGGCCCGGGCCTCGCGATGGCCGTCCACCGCTTCCAGGGCGTCGGCCAGGTCGCGCATGAAGTCGACCGAGACGAAGTTGTGCGGCGGCCGGTCCAGCGTCACCACCGACACATTGCCGTCCATCGCGACCTTCACATGGTCGCCGTAAGCCGATTTCATTTGCGCGTCCCCAACAGGTTCCTGGCCACCACCCACTTATGGACCTCGGTGGGGCCGTCATAGATTCTCATGGTCCGAAGCTTGGCCTGCATGAGCTGGAGGGGCATCTCCTTGGTCATGCCCATGGCCCCGAAGGCCTGCATCACCCGGTCGACCGTCTCATAAGCCATCTCGGTGGCGTACCACTTGATCATGCTGATCTCGGAGCGGACGTCCCGGCCCTGGTCCAGCTTCCAGGCGCAGTCGTAGGTCATCAGCCGGGCGGCGTGGATCTTGGTGGCCGCCTCCGCCGCCCAGAACTGGATCGCCTGCCGCTCGGACAGGGGCGCGCCGAAAGTCCGCCGCTGGGGCGCATATTCCACCAGCATGTCCAGGGCCCGCTGGGCCATGCCCACCGACCAGGCCGCCATCTGGATGCGCCGGGTGCCGAGGCGGGTCTGCATGGGCGCAAAGCCCGCCCCCTCCTGGCCCAGCAGCTTCCAGCCCTCGACCCGGCAGTCCTCCAGGGTCACCTCATAGGTGTACTGCCCGCCCAGCATGGGGATGCGGCGCAGGACGTTGAAGCCGGGGGTTCCCTTGTCCAGCAGGAAGGCCGAGATGCCGCCCCGGGCGCCCTTCTCCTTGTCGGTCACCGCCATCAGGATGGTGAAGTCGGCTTCAGCGGCCCGCGTGATCCAGATCTTCCGGCCGTTGATGATCCAGTCGTCGCCGTCCCGCACCGCCCGGGTGGTCATGGCCGCCGGGTCCGAGCCGGCGCCCGGCTCCGAAATGCCGATGGCCGAGCTGGTCTTGCCGGCCACGTAAGGCGCCAGGTAGGCGGCGCGCTGGCGCTCGTCCACCGTGGCCATCAGCATGCGCAGGTTCGGGCTGTCGGGCGGCAGGGTATAGGGCGTGACGGTGCGGCCGAGCTCCTCCTCGACCCCCACCATCGCCACCATCGGCAGGTCCGAGCCGCCCACGTCCTCGGGGGCGTCCAGGCCCCACAGGCCGAGCTCCCGGGAGATGTCGTCCAGGCGCGCCTGCTCGGCCTCGGACAGGCCCAGGCCCTGGCCCTCTGCCTCCCGGGCCATGACCCCGGCCTCCAGCGGCAGCAGCTCGTCGCGGACGAACCGGGCCACCAGATCCTTCAGCATCCGGTGCTCTTCCGACAGCTCGAAGTCCATTGGCCCTCCCCTGCGTCATTTGCTGTTAGAGACGCATCATAACGACGCGCGCGCAGAAAGGAGCGATCACGTGGGGGAAGCCAAGTCCCTGGCCGAAAAGGCCACCGGCCCGCTGGCGGGCCTGCGGGTTCTGGACCTGACAAGTGTGGTCAACGGCGCCTACGCCACCCAGATCCTCGCCGACCAGGGCGCCGACGTGATCAAGCTGGAGGATCCCGGCTCGGGCCGCGGGGCAGGCGGCGACATCATGCGCTGGGCCGGGCACACGCCCGAGGGGTGCCCCCGGGACATGGGCCCCATCTTCCTGACCATCAACCGCAACAAGCGCTCCATCCAGCTGGACCTCAAGCAGGAGAGCGCCCGCCGCGCCATCCGCCGGCTGATCCGCAGCTGCGACGTCTTCGCCGCCTCGGTCCGCTACGAGGGGCTGAAGCGCCTGGGCCTCGCCTATGAGGACGTGGCCGCCATCAAGCCCGACATCGTCTATGTCCACGCCGCCGGCTACGGCTCGGACGGCCCCTATGCGGGCGAGCCCGCCTACGACGACCTGATCCAGTCGGCCTCGGGCATGGCCGACATCCTGCCGCGCACCGACGGGAACCCGACGCCGCGCATCCTGCCGACCCTGGTGGCCGACAAGGTCTCGGGCCTCTTCATGGCCCAGGCGGTCACCGCCGCCCTGCTGCACCGCGCCCGCACCGGCGAGGGGCAGTTCGTCGAGGTGCCGATGTTCGAATGCGTCACCAGCTTCCTGCTGGTGGAGCATCTCTACGACCAGGCCTACCAGCCGCCGTCGGGCCGGTGGGGCTACCAGCGGGTCATCAATCCCAACCGCAAGCCGTTCCGCACCAAGGACGGCTGGATCGGCCTGCTGCCCTACACCGACAAGCAGTGGGACCAGTTCTTCGACGCCGCCGGCTTCGGTGAGCAGGTGAAGTCGGACCCGCGCTTCGCCGACTACAGCAACCGGGCCAGGCACACCCGCGAGCTCTACGCCCTGATCGAGCAGGCCGCCGCCACCAAGACGACCCAGGAGTGGCTGGATATCCTCAAGCCCCTGTCGATCCCGGTGGTGAAGACCAACACCCTCGACGACCTCAACACCGAGCCGCACCTCGCCGCCGTGGGCTTCTTCGAGACCTACGAGCATCCCGAGGTGGGCCGCTACCGGGCCATCAGGCCGCCGGTGAAGTTCTCGAAGACTCCGGCCAACATTCGCCGCCACCCGCCCCGCCTGGGCGAGCATACGGCGGAGATCCTCGCCGAGGCCGGAGAGGACGACTGAGCCTTCGGGGAGCGCCCCTGGGGAGCGCCCCTCGGGGGCGGCCCTGGGAGGGGGGCGGCCTAGCCGGCCGGGACGAACACCGGGGCCGGCGGGCCGTCGCCCTCGGTGGGCTGGAAGCGCACCTTCACCCGCATGCCGATCTTCAGGGCCTCGGGTGCCACGTCCACGATGTTGGTCAGCACCTTGGGGCCCTCGTCGAGGGTCACATAGGCCAGGGCGTAGGGGCCGGTGGGCGAGCGGCGCATGATCGAGAACGAATAGACCTCGCCCTCGCCGGGGCTCTCCTCCCAGGCGGTGTCCGGGTTGCCGCACAGGGGGCAGATGCTGCGCGGATACCAGAAGGCCTTCCGGCAGCCGTTGCAGCGCTTGATCAGGAAGCGGCCCTCGGCGGCCGCGTCCCAGAACGGCTTGCTCTCGATGGTCACCGGCGGGGCCGGGATCGGGCGGGTCAGGAGTTCGGACTGGGTCTCCGACATGGCTCAGGCCTCCCGTTCCAGGATCACGGTCGCCGCCCCGTGGCGGATGCCCAGGGAGCCGCCGGTGCCGTGGGCGATGGCGAGGTCGCAGTTCGGCACCTGCACCTTCGGATGGGCCTCCCCGCGCAGCTGGCGCACGGCCTCGATCACCTTGGTCATGCCGCCCCGGTTGGTGGGGTGGTTGTTGCACAGGCCCCCGCCGTCGGTGTTGAACGGCAGCTTGCCGACGCCCGAGATCAGGTTGCCGTCGGCCACGAACTTGCCGCCCTCGCCCTTCTTGCAGAAGCCCAGGTCCTCGAGCTGCATCAGCACCGTGATGGTGAAGCTGTCGTAGATCGAGGCGTACTTGATGTCGGCCGGCGTCACGCCCGCCTCCTCGAACGCCCGGGGGCCGGACCACACCGCCCCGGAATAGGTCAGGTCGATATCCCCGCCCAGGACGCCCTTCGGCGCCTCGCCGGCGCCCAGCACCCGAACCTTCGGCCGGTTCAGGCTGCGGGCCACCTCGGGCGAGGTGACCACCACCGCCCCGCCGCCGTCGGTGACCACGCAGCAGTCCAGCAGGTGCAGCGGGTCCGAGATCATCCGCGAGTTCACCACCTGCTCGACGGTGACCACGTCCTTCAGATAGGCGTTGGGGTTCCACTGGGCGTGGTGGCTGGCGGCCACCTTGATCCAGGCCAGCTGCTCCGAAGTGGTGCCGTACTCGTACATGTGCCGCATGGCGCACATGCCGTAGGTGTTGTGGGTCGAGCCGCCGTAGATGTGCTCGAAGCCGGCCTCGGGCGGGCCGTCCGCAAGGCCGGGGCCGC
>Ga0065721_10049811_pt1 | contig 26938 bp, 21 predicted proteins | sample Mesricmetagenome_FD_59108 | JGI IMG/M metagenome (GOLD analysis project Ga0065721, IMG submission 59108) | Mesophilic microbial community from rice straw/compost enrichment Sample: eDNA_1 v2 (version 2) | ecosystem: Engineered > Solid waste > Grass > Composting > Bioreactor | place: USA: Davis... | reverse complement strand
GAGCGGAAAGCGCATGCGATTTTCGAGCGAGCCGCCGTATTCGTCAGTGCGTCGATTCGACAGCGGCGACAGAAACTGGTGCAGCAAGTAGCCGTGCGCACCGTGTAACTGGATCGCGTCGAGACCGAGGTTCACGGCGCGGCGCGCAGACGCGACGAAGGCATCGCGAACGTCTTTCAATCCATCGCGATCCAAAGCGGCCGGCGCATTGTCTGTTTCGTGAAAGGCCAGCGCTGAGGGTGCTTCAGTTTGCCAGCCCTGCGCATGAGTGGGCGCCAGCTGCGCACCGCCTTTCCAAGGCAAATCCGTGGACGCCTTGCGGCCGGCATGCGCGAGCTGAATCCCGATCGGCATATCCGACCAGCGGCGCACCGATTCCAACACCCGTCGCATCGCGCTCTCGGTCTCCTCCGAGTACAGCCCGACGTCGGCATACGTGATTCGGCCTTCGGGTTTGACGGCGGTTGCTTCGATGGTCAACAGCCCGGCCCCTGACAACGCCAGCTGACCGAGATGGATCAGGTGCCAGTCGGTCATGCAGCCGTTGTCGGCTGAATACTGGCACATGGGCGCAATCACGATGCGGTTGGCGAGCGTGAGCGGGCCGACCTGAGCCGGCGTGAACAGTTTGGATCGCATCGGTCATCTCCACGGAGAATTCGTCAACTGCACGTCCCTGTGCTCGCTGGCAGCTCCTGCACGTCCCTGTGCTCGCTGCATTTGGGCATCCTGCCCGGCACATTTGGGCATCCTGCCCGGCACATTCGGCGTCCTGCCCAGCACCGAGATGATCGCGGCTTCAGCGGTGCGGTCGCAAGTGGACGTGATGATGGTGGGCGTGATGCGTCCGGCCGTTGGCTTCCGACTCCACCGGGATCACGTTGAACTTGCCATGGCGCACGCCCTTCTCGGCGATCAGGGCCTGTGCGAATCGCACCACCTCCTGGGTATGGCCGCGCAGGATCATGGTCTCGATGCAATTGTCGTGATCCAGGTGCGCGTGCATGGTCGAGACCGTCACGTCGTGATGATCGTGCTGCAGCTGTGCGAGCCGGCCGGCGAGCTGGCGCTCGTGGTGGTTGTAGACGTAACTCAGCGCTGCCACGCAATGGTGCGCGCCGCCCTGGTCCACGCTGTCCCGGTCCAGCTCGCCGCGCAACAGATCGCGAAACGCTTCGGAGCGGTTCTGGTAACCCTTCTGCTGCATGAATCGATCGAAGGTGTCGGCGAGCTCGTCGTCGATGGAAATGGTGAGTCGTCGCATGGCTGTGCTCGGGAACGAGGCCGGCAGCATAACTCAAAGGAATACACGCATTCGCGTGCGTCATGCAGGGGCCAACAAAAAAGTTGTTACTCTGAAACAGGTGTGAAATATTCTGAAATCATCATACACCTGCTCGCGCCTCGGACGGTTCGATGCGAATAACTCGAGAAGGGTGTGAGGCGCGGTGAGAGATCGATTTTCAAAGCTGTTGTGTGTTGTGAGCGGCGCGGCGGGCATGATGCTCGCCGCTGCCGGCGCGGTGGCGCACTCCGTCAGCGAACAGGCGCAGCAGCGCATGTTGATCGGCGGCTTCTCCGATGCCGCGTGGATCGGCGCCGAGCACATGCTCACTGGCTACGATCACCTGCTGTTCCTGCTCGGCGTGATGCTGTTTCTGACGCGCTTCAGTCAGATTGTCGTGTTCATCACGGCGTTCACGGCAGGTCACACCATCACGCTGTTGTTCGCGACGCTGGCGGGCATCACGGCCAATCCGTATCTGGTGGACGCCGTGATCGCGCTCACCGTGGCTTACAAGGCGTTCGAGAATCTGGATTTGTTTCGTCGCTGGTTCGGCCGGCCCGCGCCGAATCTGCTGTTCATGGTGTTCGTGTTCGGGCTGATTCACGGCTTCGGCCTGTCTACCCGATTGCAGCAGATGACGCTGGCGAAGGATCCGGAGCTGGTGACCAAGATCATCGCCTTCAATGTCGGCGTCGAATTCGGTCAGATCGCCGCGCTCGCGCTGATGACCGCGGTCGTCAGGGTCTGGCGCACGAGCACAGCTTTCCCGGCGTTCACGCGCGCGACCAACGGCGCACTGATCGCGGCGAGTGCAGTGCTGCTGGTGATGCAAGTTCATGGCTACGTCACGTCGTCGCAGGATGTGGCTGCATTGAGTGAAGGCGTTTCGTACCCGTCGTGATGGAGAACGGTCGTGGCGATGCATATGTCGAATAACGTATTGCGATGGGCGGTGGCCTGCGCGCTAGGATCGCTATCGTTCGTTGCTGCGGCGGAAGTGGCGACGATCGATGAAGTGGTCGTCAAGGGCCAGTTGTTGCGCTCCGAAGATTCGGCGTACAGCGCGACGGTTCTCGATACAGTTGCCATCCGCGAGCAGGCGCTGCCTGATGTGGATGATCTGTTTCGCTTCGTGCCGGGCATGGTCGTGCGCGATCTGCAACTCGGTTCGGTGGCGAGCAACATCGTGATTCGCGGCTTCGGCAACGGCGGCCACGGCGGCGATCTGGGCGCGGTCATCGATGGCATTCCTCTGAATGAAGCCATGTCGCACGCCGACGGCTATGTGGATCTGAACACGGTCGTGCCGCTCGAGATCGAATCGTTCACCGTCTTCAAGGGCCCGGTGTCGGCGTTGTACGGCAATTACAATCGCGGCGGTCTGGTCGATATCCAGACGCGCAAGAGCGGCGACTACGCTGAGACGGATCTGTCGCTGGGCTCGTACGGCACCGTCGACCTGCAAGCCGCTTATGGCGCGAAGCTCGGGGAGACACAGCAGGTCAATCTCGCAGGACAGCTGTTTCGTACCGACAGCTATCGGCCGCAGAGCAAGACCAATCGCGGCACGTTCTCGGGACGCTGGTCGGCGGCGGTGACGCCGGATCTGCAGGTCGCGCTGTCGACACGTTATCTGCAATCCGAGAGCGACTCGGCCTCCTATCTCACCGAGGCTCAATTCCTGTCGGATCCTCGCGGCATCGATCCGAACACCCAGAACGACGGTGCGGACAAGGAATTCCTGACGGTCCGCGGCGATGTGAACTATCAGATCAGCGACGAGCTGAAGCTGCTGACCTTCGCGTACACGACTCAGCAGGATTTCACGCGCTGGTTCTCGCGGCCGATCAATGCGACGGCCTGGCGTCAGCGCGAAGAAACCTACGATCGAAGCGTGTATGGCGCCGGCACCAGCCTCAATGGCGTGACGGCACTGGCGTCCATTCCGGTGAGCTACATCGCTGGCGTAGAAACGTTCCGCGAGTCCACCGAGTACAAGTTCTTCGACGGCCTGGATCATCGTCGCCGCGTGCTGCCGGCGCAGTCGGATCGTGAGACCGAGCTCAACAGCGTCTCGGCGTTCGGCGAGGTCAGGGCGAATGTGCACCCGCTCGCACAGGTGTCTCTGGCTTTGCGTGCCGATCGATTCACCGGTGGCTGTGAGCTGCGTAGAGCGGAGACGGGCACCGATCCGTGCGGCGCACTCAACGACGCCGACCATGTGAGTCCGAAGGTGGGCGTGCATTCGCAGGTCACCGACTGGCTGCAGTTGCGAGCCAGCTGGGCGGAAGGCTTCGCGTTGGCGAACGGCTTCGTGAAATATGCAATCGGCGGTCAGCCGCTCGACGAGAACGTGTTCCGGCAGACAGAGATCGGGATGCGCGTCGCCGCCGCCGCATTCGAGCTCGACATCGCCGGCTATCGACTGAAGTCGACGGGCGAAGTGCGCACGGTCTCGCCGGGCATCTACGAGAACTACGGCGCGACTCTGCGTGAAGGTATCGAAGCGAGCGCGCGCTGGAAACCGGTCGAGAGTTTCGAGTTGAGCGCGGTCTATGGCGTCACCGATGCGAAGGTGGATCAGAATGCGGACGCGCGATTGTTGGGCCTGGCTGTGCCCGGCGTGCCCGAGCATTCCGGCAGTCTCGAAGCAACCTTCCGTCCATTCGCGGATTGGGCTGTGAATGCCTTCTGGCGCTACGTGGGCGAGTACGAAGTCGACGCGCTGAACACGTTGCAAGCGGCGAGCTACGACTTGCTCGACATCGGCGTTTCGTACACGCATCGCGGAGTGCGCAACTATCGCGTCTACGCCCGGCTCGACAACGTGACGGACGAGAAGTACGCGACGTCGGTTTCGGTCATCGGCGGTCAGCTCTTGTTCGCTCCAGGTTCGCCGCGCACCGTGCGCGCCGGCATCCAGTTCGATTTCTAGCGAGACATTGAAATGTTCGACAGATCACGCCAGCTGATTCTTTCCGCCGTGCTCACGTGTTGCGGCTCGACCGCCATGGCACACACGGTATGGCTCGAACCGGTGCCGCAGAACCAGGGCGATTACCAGGTTTTCTTTGGCGGGCACGCCGGCAAGCTGGAGACCTACAGGCCGGAGAAGATCAAACAGGTCGAGGCCGTCGACAAGCAGGGCAAGAAGCTCGATGTGAAGCAGGATGTGACCGACGATGGTGTCCGGCTGCACGTCGATGGCGCGCCGGCTTTGATCTCGATGCACTTCGACAATGGCATTCACGCGCGTCCGGCGACCGGCCCGAGCGTCGAGAAGCCGATGAACGAAGTGCCCGGCGCCACGCGTGCCACCTATGCCGTGAAGTATCACAAGACGGTGTTGGATTGGGCGCCGCTGGTGACGAAAACGCTCGGCCAGCCATTCGAAGTCGTTCCTTTGTCGGCGCAGCAGCCGGTCGCCAATCAGCCGTTCCGGGTGCGTGTGCTTCAGGATGGCAAGCCGGTCGCCGGTGTAAAGCTCGGTCACGGCGAGGAGGGGACGGCGGCGGATCCAGTGACCGATGCGAATGGCATCGCGGCCTTCGTGCCGAAGCGAGGTTTCAACAGGCTGTGGGCCGGCAAGCGGATTGCGGTCGCCGGCAATCCAAAATATACGGAGCTGAGTTATGAATATTCCTTCGGGTTCGATGCGAAATAACGCCATGCAAATCATCGCAAGACTTCGCGCGTTTGCTTGCCTGGTGCTCCTCATGCCGGGTCTGGCGGCCGCGCACGGGCTGTTGCTCGATGCCAGGCACGTGGGCGACCACATCGAAGGCACGGTGTATTACTCGAACGGTGAGCTGGCCGTGCGAGAGCCTGTCGAACTGCTCGACCTCTCGACGGCGAATGCGGCCGTCGTGACTGCGGAGACTGACGATTCCGGCAAGTTCAGCTTCCCGGTGACTCAGGGCCACCGCTATCGGATCTCCGCGTATGCCGCCGAAGGCCACGGCGTGGATGTCGAGATCGAAGCGGTCGCCAACGCGCGCCCGCAGCTCATCGAGAAGGAAGCCGCGGCCGAAGATCAATCCTGGCTGCCGCCCGCCTGGGCAGTCATCGGCTTCCTGTTGCTTGCGTCGCTCGTGCCGGTCGTGATTTCACGCCGGCGCGCCGCGGCCGGCGCTGCCACGAATCGATGAATCACTTCGCGGGCTTCGCGCCCAGCCATTCTCCGTTCTGGAACGATAGAAACACCGTGCTCCACAGCTGAGCCGCGTTCGATTCGTCCGCATGCGTGTCGTGTTGCCCGAATGCTTCGGGACGATACTGACCATTCGCAAACGACCACGACCACAGCTCCGAAGAGCGCAGCGCATTGGTCGCATCGATCGCCTTCCATAGTTGAGCTCGCGCGCTCTCCAGTCGCGTGCGCAGGTCAGCCGACAGGTCAGTTCTTGCGAGCTGACGACTGAGTCCCGCCGCGAACACTGCTTGCTGCCATGACCAGACCACCGTGCCGTGATACGCCGCGTTGCCGAAGCGAGACTGCGTCTCTCGATCGGTGAATGCCGGATTGGCGACCAGCAAGCCGACAGGCGTCATCAAACCTGCTGGAAATGGACGCATGATCGCGTCGATCGAGCGCTGCAGCTGAGCGGGCGTGGGATTGCTGAACAGCAGTGCGAATCCGTCGTCGGAATGCATGATGGGAATCGGCTTGCCGTTCGCGTCGAGTGCCAGCGCATTGAACGTCAACGATTGCCCGCCGAGGTCACTGGCGAGTGCGGCTAGTGGCGCTTCCGAATCCACGCCGATGGTAGCGGCATATGCGGCTACCTCATCCCGCGCCTGTTTCGCTGGTACGGTGACAACGAACATCGGTGGTGCCTTGCGTGACCACACGGCATGTTGAGAGCGAGCCTTCTGCAAAGTGCGACGTTGGGAATCCGAGAGATGCGTGTCGAGCAAACCGCTCTGCACGAGTCGATCGATGGCTTCGAGCGCCGCCGGGACGAACACGGCGTTCACGTCATACGCATAACGCCCCCGGCCCAAGCCTTCCTCGCTATCGCGCCATTGCCCGGTCATGCGGCCTTCTTTCAGACCGACGAGGTTCGCGGGTTTGGGATCGGCTGCGAACGCCGCTGTGCGTTCCACCACCCAAAGCAAGTTCTTTACGAGGGCGTCGCCTTGTCGCACGCCCGCGGCATTCTTCTCCGCGAAGAACTTTGGCGCGCGGGTGCGGCCCTCATTGTCCAGCAACCAATTTGCCGTGAGCGGCGCTAGCATGAAGTCGTCATCGATCATTCCGTAGTCATAGATGGGCGTATCGACCGCTCCGCGGCCTTCCCTGGAGTTGCGGAGCACGGCGAACTCCCCGATGTCTTCTTCATGGGCGACTTCGCCATCCGGCGCCAATCGGGTGAGCACCGAGCCGATGCCGCTCTCGATGGCCAGGTGCTGCAGGACTGGCGTGAGCAGGGTGAGTGACATCAAGGTGTCGCGGCCGAAGTAGGTATCGAAGCGCCAGGAGCCGGCCAGATATTTCTCCCGATAGCTCAGAAACGTGAGTACGTCGCGAGCGCGCGTGTCGCGCGCGGCGGTTGCGGTCAGCAGAGAAGTCTTGTCGATCGCGGTCAGCGGCCTCTCGCCGGTCAACGCTTCAATCTTCAGGCGCAGCTTTCCATCCGAGCTGGTGATGGCTTTGTTCGATATGCGGGCACCGTCGAGCGCTTCGATCGAGAGCCGATAGCCCGGCGCACCGTCGAGCCTGTTTCTGGCCCAGACGATGCGATTGCCTGTGACAGTCGGTGCCACCGCGATACCTTCCGGCACGGTGCCGAGCGCCTGATAGTCACGCAGCACTCGCACCGATGACAGTACCGCTGCGTGAATGCCGAGTTTCCCGGTATCGGCGCTGACTTCCGCTTCGATGCCATGAAGCGGGCGGCCCTGGGCATCTTTGTCGTTCAAGAGGCTGGGAGGTCGGGGCAGCGTCCATTCCACGGACGAGTCGCTGTTGCCGAACCAGAGACCGACGCCGCTGTTGCCGGCAGGAAAGGCGACGAGGATGCGCGGGTCGGTGCCCGATCGTAACAATAAGTGTGCAGCCACCGCGCCCTCGCGCACGAAGCTGTTGATGTTGCGCCCCTCGTCGATCTGGAAGCGCAACAGCGGTGGCGTGGCCGGTGTTTTCGCAGTGGTGCAGCTGCCGAGCAAGAGAGTGCCGGCCAGCCCGATGACGAGGGTAGGGATGCGAGCCATGCGGCGATCATGCGCCGGCCCGCGATGCGGCGCTATACGGTGGCGTCGTCGTCACTGGTCATGAAATTTATTCAAGCAGCCAGCGGCGCAACAGCTGTGTCGTCTCGTCGGGCACTTCCATTGGCGGCAGATGACCGCACGCAGCAAACACGTAATAAGTCGAGCCTGCGATCCGACGATGCATCTCCTCGGCATCGCTCGGCGGTGTGAGAATGTCCGAATCACCCACGGCAACCAGAGTGGGAACGTTGATCGATGCAAGCAATGGCCGCGAGTCGGGCCGATTCAGAATGGCGTTTTGCTGACGCAGGAACGCATCGCCGCCGACCCGCTTTGCCATGGCCTGGACTTCCTTACCGATGGGCCCATGCACATGCCTGGCATGAACCAGCTGCGGAAGCATGCGACTCGTGACGCCGAAGAAGCGACCGTGCTCGAGCGACTTGATGCCAGCGAGCCGTTGCGTGACTCGTTGCGGCGAGTCGAGCGCGGCGCTGGTATCCACCAGCGCGAGTCGCGTCACGCGCTCCGGCTGCTGACGCAGGATTTCGAAGGCGACGTAGCCGCCCATCGAGAGCGCGGCCAACGCAAATCGTTCGGGCGCGGCGTCGAGGACGCGCCTGGCCATGGCGCTCAAGCTGTCGTCGAGCGTGAGGTCCGGGATGGTCGGCTCGGCAATGTCGCCAAGATCACGAGCTTGATCACGCCACAGCCGCTGATCGCACAACAGGCCGGGCAACATTAGAAGCGGGAGTCGTTGGGGCATGAGGTTCCTTTGACCTCATAAGGGTACCCAGCGTCCCGGCGAAGTTGCAATCGTTGCGGAGGGGCGGCACCTCAGCTGCACAGCCTGATCGCGAGCAACTCCTCCCGGGATGTAGCTGCAGGTGGGGCGAGCGTCAGCACCGAAGGGACGATTGCTGGTGCGGCCAGTCGCAACAAGCCGTAGCCAATCCCTGCAAGGCCCGTCATCAGTCCGGGCGATTCGATGCCGGCCGGGTTCGCGCAACGGGGCCCCGAAGTGGCCACGTCATTGAGCACCCGACTCACCGGCTCATCGCCGAGCCCCGACTTGCCGAATACCTGGTCCGCCAACAAGACCGTATCGATATTCCCGAGCGCACCGTGGCATAGACAGTGCGTTCCTCCGATGCCGTGCGAGAGGGTAGAGGTGAGCGCACGGCGTGCCTCGGAGCGAATCACCGGGTCTTGCAGATGCCTGAGCATGAGCATGCGTGACAACCCGATGCCGGGCGCGCCGTGACACCAGGCATACTGGAATTTCTCGGTCATCGAGTCGGTGCGGCTCCAGCTGCGAATGTCGCGCCAGTTGTTGTGTTCGGCGCTGAAGAGCGTGCGCTCGTACGCCAGTGCTTCATGAGCGAGCTCACGGTACGCACGATCGCCCGTAACAGCGGCCAACTCCAACAGCGCCCACGCGATGCCGGAAACGCCATGCGAAAAGCCCGCCAGGGGCGCGGGTGCTGGCACGTTGGTCATCCAGCCCACACCGATGTCCTGCCGTTCGGCTGTTTCCACCAGCCTCTCGCCACACAGGCGAGCGCCCTGCAATGCGGGTTCGCTGCCTGTGATCCGGTGCACATTCAGCAGGGTGAGTGCGCAGCCGGCGACGCCGCCGATGATGTCCAGATTTCGATCTGCCGCGATCAGCGGCGGCAAAGCATCGACGATGGCATGTGCTTCAGCGAGCAGCTCGTCTTCATTCCAAAGCTGACCGAGGTGGGTGCAGAGATGGATGATTCCTCCCCAGCCGCTGAACGCGCCCACCGACTTCTCGAAGGTGCGCGCTTTCGGCAGTTGCGAGCGGATCGCTTGAACAGCGGCGCGCGCGAGCTCGGTGTGGCGGCTCGATTCGGTGACTTTGCCGAGATAAGCCAAAAACAAAGCCACGCCAGGCAGGCCGTCGTACAGATCCAGTGCCAGCGGTGCCAGATCGAAGCTGCGGCTGTTCACCAGTGCCAGTCCGATCCACGAGGCGTCACGCTCGCCGCGAATCGCCAGCTCATGCAGGCGCTCGCCAATAGCGATGGCCAGAGGCAACGGCTCGGCGGGCGTCGCGGGATTCGCTCGGCGCCGGGCTACGGCGGCCACTGAGTTCGATTCGATATCGCCTGCCGCAATGGTCGACATGGCAGCGCGGATGTACCACGACTGGCGTGACAGATCGCCCTCGCTCAGTCGCTGCAGTTGGCGGCATGTCAGTTCCAGGCTCGACCCGGAAAAGAAGCCTTCGATGGCACGACCGTCGCCGGTGAACAGCGTGCGCCCGCCCGGACGAGCCGTGAACACCGGAATGTCCCCGTTCCACAGTTCCCGTCGCTCCGCTGCGAGCACGTGCTCGAAACCGGGCAGATGCTCCACGCGGCTCCAAAGCGCGTCGAACAGCTGATCGCGATCGAGTGCGTCGCGCAGCACATCGGGGTGGAAGCTTTCCTGGATCACGCGGGCATACGTGCGCGTCGCCCGCAGCAGCACTCGTACCTCGTCGTCGGCGAACTGAGCAATGGGTCCCTTCGCATCCAGCAGCTCCGGTCGATGTTCCATGAGCACGCGGTACACGTGTTCGAAGCCCGCGACGATGTCTTCCATGTACTCGCAAGGGTCGACTTCTCTGCCGTCGATGCGAGGCCGATTCGGTGAGCCGTGGAACGTGCCCTGTTTGCGCACCAGGTGCATTTCATCGGTCCCTGCTGCGGCCCAGAGCGGCAGCTCGAACGGAGTCACTTGCCCCGCCAGAGCACCGATACCGCTCACGTCGAGTCCCTCGCGCTTGCCGTCCGTGAACAGTCGCTGCGGTAACAGCCCGACGCGCAGCACGGAATAATTCATCTCGCGACCGGCCACGTCGCTGGCATCGTTGCGTCGCTCGTCCTGCAAGCGCGGTTGAAACAGCGCCTCCAGATCGATCAGGATCGGGTGCTCGCCTGCGCAGATGAGGTTTTCGTAGTGAAAGTCCGTTGCTTCGAGCAGATATAACAATGCGAGATAGCCGCCGTGACGGCGGAAGTAGCGCTGCGCTTCGCTCGCGGACAGGTCTGTGTGCCGGTCGATGAACTCGGACCAGCCGTGCTCCGGCCGCGTCAGTGTGTGAAACGTGCGGAATTGCAGACCTGTCGTGCGCTCGTTGACCCACCTCAGCAAGCGCTGAAAGTGCTCGTCCACGGCCAGCGAGCGTGGCTTGTAGACGAGCTTCCATCCGCTCGCGAAGCGGAGAATCACGACGGCGCGACCGCCGCGATGACGATCGCCTGCGCCGGCTTCGATATCGATCAGGGCGCCTGCAGCGCCGGCTTTTGGAAACATCGAGACGAGGTCGGCCCAATCGTCACACAGATTCGCGACCAGGCGTGCGCTCGATGTGTGCCAGTTCCGCAAGCAGGAGACCAGCTCGCGGGCGAGCACGGGATATTCGTTGAGCAGCGCCAGTGAGGTCTGCGGCGATTGCAGGTGCTCGATGAAGCTCTCGAAGCGGTCTTGGGGAGTCTCGCCCGCGAGTCGTTGCTGGAGTTTCAGAACGTGCATTTCCAGCACCAGTGTGCGGGAAGCGATGCTGAGAAGTTGCCGGGGCAGCGCCTCGTACAACAGCTGCTCCATTCCAGCCACGCTCACGCCCAGTGCCAGCAAGGAGGCCGAATGGGTTTCGAGGTCCGCCCGCAGCGCTCGACGGGTATGTGCAATCAATGGATTCGCCGCAATCAACGTGCGCGCGAACAGCGTTTCCTTCACATTGGAGGACAGTTCCAACGGTGCCAGCAGCGAATGCGCGCTGCTGTATGCGGTGCCAATGTATTCGAGCCAGTCCGGCGATGTTTGCACGCGCTGGCCCAGCGCTTCGGCCGGCTCATCCAGCAGTCGTTCAAAGTCCTGCAGGGTGAGACCGTCGGATTGCAAACGGGCCTCGAGCGAGTCGGCGGCCGCGAACTGTGGCTGCGATTGCCAACGCTGCAGACGAGCCCGGCCGCGCTCGGAGCGGTCATCTCTGGTTTGAGTGTCAGCGCATCCTGGTAACGCCGCGCGCTCGCTCAAATTCAGCGCCTGGTACCAGCGCGCCGTGTCCATCTGTGCAGAATTCATCGAGCCCGACTCCATCGCAAAGCTGTCGCGGTTGCTGAAAGGACGGCCGACTGCCGCAACAATGGCGGCAGCCGGCCGCCCGGTCGCCGTGGTTAATCGATTACCACGGGGCGCACAGCGGCCCGCTGCAGCAGCAGATGTTGTCGTTGATGGTGCAGGTGTTGTTGGAGATGTACGTACGGTCACGGCCGCCCGCAACGCTATCGAGCTCGGCGTCGCTCAGCTCGATCTGACCGGCGGGATTGGCCGGCAGGGAGGCCAGCTCGGTCGCCGTCAGGCTCTGGCGGTACGACGGATCTTTCCACGCGCGGATGATGTCAAGGGTCTTCATTTTCTCTCCATAAGGATTTGAGTGAATGCGCCCGGAGGCGCCGGTCCTGCTTTGGCCCCGGGCCGCGCAAGCAGGGCTCACTGGAACAGGCGTAAAGGGAGGCAAAAACGGCTCACAAAAACCGCTTGCGGTTTCTGGACGTCGGCCCGCTATGCCTTCCGCGCGCAACTTGCGATTGCGGTTTGCTGAGTGCTGCAAGCGTGCTGCGGTCGGCAGATAATGAATGCGTCGGATGAGCGGGAGACGCCCGCGCCGAATCCTGCTTTGCCGTTTAGAGGAGACGCACCATGGATCGCTACACCGGCGGTTGCCTGTGCGGCAACCTTAGAATCGTGGCGTCCGGACGACCGTACCGGGTCGGCATCTGTCACTGTCTGGATTGCCGCAAACATCATGGCGCCCTGTTTCACGCATCCGCGGTGTTTCCTCAGGAAGCCGTGACGATCGAGGGCGAAACACGCGACTACGCGGGACGGTTTTTCTGTCCCCGCTGCGGCTCGTCCGTTTTCTCACGCAGCGCCGATGAGATCGAAGTGAATCTCGGGGCGCTGGATGCGCCTGACCAACTGCAGCCGACGTACGAGCTCTGGATCTGCCGTCGCGAGTCCTGGTTGCCGCCGTTTCCACTGACGAGGCGCTACGAGCGCGATCGCGACAGCGCGACTCGCTTCGAGGAATAGGAGCGATGTGCGATGATGCGGATGCTCGAGCCGTTGTCTCGCGGCCGGCGCAACGCAGAGATCGTCACCATGTATGTTCCTTCCCATTTCGATGAATCGCGGCCCGAGGCCATTTACGACCTGGTGGAGAGCAGTCCGCTGGGCGTGCTGATAACGCACGGGGCGAGCGGGCTCGATGCCAACCACATTCCCTTCGAGCTGGACAGGAGCCAAGGCAAGCTGGGCGTGCTGCGCTGTCACGTCGCACGCAACAACAAGGTCTGGCAGGACGTTGCGGCCGGCGATGAAGTCCTGGTCGTCTTTCGAGCGGCGGATGCATACATCTCGCCGCAGTGGTATCCGAGCAAGCAAGAGCACCACAAGCAGGTGCCGAGCTGGAACTATCTGGTGGCGCACATCCATGGGCGCATCACAGTCCACGACGATGAGCGCTACGTCCGTGGCAATGTCGCGCGGCTGACTCGGAAGCACGAAGCATCGCAGGCCGTTCCCTGGAAGATGACGGATGCTCCGCCCGAGTACATCGAGACGATGCTGAAGCAGATCGTCGGTCTGGAGATCGAGATCACCCGTCTGGTCGGCAAGGCCAAGCTCAGCCAGAACAAAGACGTGCGCGACATTCGAAGCGCGGCGGAGGCGCTTTGTGCACAGGGCGACGAGACTCTGGGCCGCGCCATGCTGGCCGCTGCCGCCCGCAAGGCCGAGCAGGGCTGAGCGTTCTCAGAGCGCTCGTGACTCGATCATACGATCGGCAATGCGCAGCAGCGCACTCGTGCAGTACTCGAACGCGTCGTCGAACACGGTGATCGACAACGACAAGGAGCCGTGCTGCACGAATGCCCGCAATTCTCCCTTGCGGGGATCGAGCAACTCGCGCTCGGGTGTGAGATACGGTCGTAACAGCTGCCTCACATCGCGCTGACCCATGCCCGAGGCAGTGGTGCTGATCAGGCCGGAAAGCGTCACGGCGCCCGCATCCAGGTCGAATATGAATCGCAGCTCGCGTCCATCGCGCCAGGTCAATCGATGGACCTGACGACCGACTCGAATCTTTCCGGCCGTCACCGGCCCGTGCGCAGCTTGCAGCAGATCTGATTGCAGGGTCGCTAACACTCGCGCCGACTGGCTGGCGCGCGCAGCCCGGCTGCCGAGCTGTCCGGTGGAGACTGAAAACACCTGACTGAAACTCCCAACAGTAGTGGCGGTGTGCCCGAGGCCGCGAGCGGCGAAGCGCGGCGCCCTCTGTTACGGTATGTTCGATAACAGGGGCCTGAAATGCAATATCAATTTATTATGAAGTAGATAAGGCTCACAATTGCACGATAACCAGTCTGAAGATGAATTGTTGCAGGAGAGTTACACCCGGGTGACTTTCAGGTGTTCCAGTGGCCGGTCATAGCGCTCGCGCACCAGCTGGACATGCAGCCACTGCTCCGAGTAGGTCACGGTCGGCAACTCCAGCAGCCGCGAAATGAGCTTGTTGAAATCGCGCAGCGAATTGAAGCTGAGGGTCGCGATGAGGTCGTAGCGCCCTACGGTGCGGGCCATGAACTCGAGTCCCGATTCCGCCCGCAGCAGTTTCGTAACGTCGTGCAGATCGCCGTGCGCGTTGATGCCGATGCCGAACAGCAGATCGTCGGTCATGTCCGAGCGTTGTTTGATCGCGCCGATCTGCATCACGCCGGACTCCAGCAGCCGCTGCACACGGATGCGACAGCCGCTCAAGGAGAGGCCGACGCGCTCCGCGATATCCGCATAGCTGGCCCGCCCATCCTGTTGGAGGATGGTGATGATGCTGATGTCGTACTCGTCGAAGTTGTAGTTGAACGACTCCGGCTCCTCGCCCAGGAAGAAGCTGCTGAGCAGTCGCTCGTACATCAGCACCTGCACATCGGTCACGCCCTTGATGGCGCGGATCGTCGCGATCTGCTGGCGCAGGTCGGTCATGCTGGGCAGGCCGGTCTCCGCGATCACCTGGAAAGCGCCCGTGGCGATCGAAATGAACACCAGCGACTCCATCGCCTCCAGCGCCTTGATGACCGGCTGAATGGAGCCGCTCACCTTGATGGAGAAATGGGCGCTCACATTCAGCCCGAGCACACGCGGGTGCGGAGCGGCGATGACGCGCAGCTCGCCCGATTGGAACAGCGGGTTGACCCGGCTCGCCACCTGTTCGCGGGTAATGCCCAACTCGCGCGCGATGTCCGAAAACGAGCTGCGTCCGTGCCGCCGTAGAATGAGGATTATCTTTTTTGTGAGTTGATCCATACAGACAATCGGCGCTGCCGCGTGACCAGCGTCCGCAAAGTGAATGGGCGCGCGCAGTTTATGCGATCGCGGCGGCTTCGTGTCGAGTGTTGGCCGGGGAGGGCTGCCGCCGTGCTGAATCAGCTCGGCGGCAGCGCGATGCAGACGGGCGAGGAGGGCTTACTGCACGGGTTGCGTGACTTGCTTGACCTCGAGGAAGGCCTGCAGGCCCCACGGCCCGAGCTCGCGTCCCAGTCCGCTGCGCTTGAAGCCTCCCCACGAGGTCTCGGGGAACACCGCTTGCGGGCCATTGATCCAGATGTGCCCGGCCTGCAAACCCCGAGCGACGCGTCGTGCGCGCTCCATGTCGGCTGTGACGATGGTGGCGGCGAGGCCGAAATCGCTATCGTTCGCCAGCTCCAGGGCTTCCTGCTCCGTTGCGAACGTGCGGACGCAGAGCACGGGCCCGAAGATTTCTTCTCGCCACAGCGCGCTGCTCGAAGGCACGTCGAGGAAGATCGTGGGCTCGACGAAGTAACCGGGCCGGGGCAAACGCGCGCCGCCGGTCAGCAGCTTCAGGCCCTCGGCGAGCCCTCGTTCGATATAACCACAGACAGTCTGCAGCTGGTTGGCGCTCGTCAACGGGCCCATGGTCACGCCTTCCGAGAAAGCGTCTCCAACGAGCGTGGCTTCGGCGACTGCCTTGAGTCGTTCGAGCACGCTTTGTGCTACATCACGGTGCACCAGCAGGCGCGAGGTGGCCGAGCACATCTGTCCGCAATTGAAAAATATGCCAGCGGCGATGAGCTCCGCCGCCTGCTGTGGATCGGCGTCCTCGAACACCAGAATCGGGGATTTGCCGCCCAGCTCGAGCGACACGTTGGCGATGCGTCGAGCGGCCGATTGCATCACCCGCTCGCCGACGCGGTTGCTGCCGGTGAAGGAAATCTTCGCGACCTCGGGATGATCGACGAGCGGGGCGCCCACGCCAGCGCCGTCACCGGCGACGATGTTGAGCACGCCTGGCGGCAGGCCGATGGTTCGAGCGATGTTGGCCAGCTCGAATTCCACGAGCGGCGTGATCTCGGAAGGCTTCAACACGACCGTGCAGCCCGCGGCCAGTGCGGGTGCGACCTTCCATGCAGTAGTTACGAATGGAAAATTCCACGGAACGATCAGGCCGACCACTCCCGCCGGCTCCAGGTATGTCGTGGAGGCGAACTCACTCGCCTGCAGGGGCACCGATACGCCTTGGCGCGCGTCCAATTGCTCGGCGAGCGTTGCGTAATACTCATACGTGGCAGCGGCATCGCTCATATCCATCCGTGACTCGCCCAATGGTTTGCCATTGTTGAGCGACGACAGTCGGGCCAGCGACTCGGCCTGATCCCGGATCTGTTGGGCAATCGCACGCAGATAGCTCGCGCGTTCTTTCCCAGACGTCTTGCTCCAGCTCGCGAAAGCATTGCGCGCCGTGCGAACGGCGCGATCGACATCTGCGGCATTCCCCAATGTCAGGGTGCCGATGGACTCCGCCGTTGCCGGATTGATGATGGGCAGGGTGGCCGCATTGGCCGACGCGACCCACTCGCCGCCGATGAAATGTTCGTTCAATGTATGCGTGTTGCTCACGGGCTAGATTTCCGTGTTCATGAAGTCTGCCGACTCCATCATCTCGATCAGGAGCGGCTTCTTGGCGCGAGCGCCGCGTTGGAGCAGCTCGGAGAGATGCTCGAAGCTGCTGGCTCGCTCGGCGTCACAGCCGAGCGCGCGCGCCGCTGCGATGAAGTCCGGCGTGAAGATGTCGACGCCGATCTGGGGAATGCCGCGTCCATCCATGTAGCGCTTGATCTCGCCATAGCCGTAGTTGTTCCACAGCAATACGATGATGCCCGCCTCGGCCTCGACCGCGGATGCAAGCTCGGCAAACGTGAATTGCAGACCGCCATCGCCGATCAGGGCGATCACCGGTCGCGTTGGCGCAGCGAGCTTCGCGCCGATGGCGGCGGGCAGGCCGTAGCCGAGCGTGCCGTAGCCGGTGGAGGAGTTGAACCAGGAGCGGGGCTGCGTGGGCTCGTAGATATGATTGCCCGAGTAAACGGGTTGGGTGGAGTCGCCTGCGATGAGGACGCCTGGCAGCACTTCTTGCACCGTATCGAGGGTGCGGCGTTGTGCCTGCCATGCTTTCGGCCAGAGCTGCGCAAGCTCGCGACGCACCTTCGCAGCGCGCATCGCGCCGGGGCTGTCAGTGCCTCTCGGCTTTGGCGAACCAAGATGGTGCAGTAACGAACGAATGGCGAGCTTGGCGTCGCTGAGAATGGCGATGTCCGCGATGAAATTTGTGTGCAGCTGGGCGGGATCGATGTCCACCCGAATCAAAGCGCCACCCAGTCGAAACTGGCCGTCGAACACCACGTCGTAATCCGTCTCGCCGAGCTCGGTGCCGATAGCAAGCACAACGTCGGCATCCAGCAGCAGCTCTCGCACGGGGGCGAGGCTTTGATTCGATCCGACGCACAGGCGATGGTCTTTCGGCAGCACTCCCTTGGCGTTGATGGTATTCGCCACCGGCGCATCGAGCGCTTCGACGAGAGCGGTTGCCTCGGCGCTGGCATCGCAGGTTCCACCGCCGAGCAACACCACCGGCCGCTTGGCCGCTTTCAACATGCTGGCCGCCTGTGCGATCGCGTCGGGGCAGGGCGCTGGCCGGCTCGGCAGCGCGCCCAGCTTGCGATTGACGTGCCCGGCATTGGCGGTGATGACATCGATCGGAATCTCGATGTGCACCGGTCGGGGCCGCGCGCTCGAAAATATCGCGAAGGCGCGCGACAGCACGGCCGGCAGCTCGTCCGGTCGCATCAGTGTGTGACTGAATGCGGACACGCCCGCGATCACCTGTCGTTGCGAGGGCAACTCGTGCAATCGACCGCCGCCGAGGCCGAGCTCCGAGATCCGGTTCACGCTCGATATCACCAGCATCGGCACCGAGTCGGCGTACGCCTGACCCATGGCCGTCATGATGTTGGTCATGCCCGGGCCTGTGATGATGAAACACACACCCGGCTTGCCGCTGGCGCGTGCATAACCATCAGCCATGAAACCCGCGCCTTGTTCGTGGCGCGGTGTGATGTGACGGATCCGCGTAGCCGGCAATCCGCGGTACAACTCCACTGTATGGACGCCGGGTATTCCGAAAACTACCTCGACCCCATAACTCTCTAGCAGCTGTACCAGCAGCTCTCCACAAGTCAGCATCTGTTCGTCTCCGAGTTGCTCCGCTGGCGAGTCTCAGCGCTGCTCGGCAACCTGCGCGGGCGTGACTCGGCCGCCCTTGTTGTTCCAGGAACTGCGGATATAACTTGCGATCAGTGCCACATCCTCATCGCTCAACTGGTCGCCAAAGGCTTCCATCACCTTGGAGCGCTTCGAGGGCAGATGCGGCACCGGCAGCTGCGGCCCGTACAGAATGACGTTGATCAGCGCCGCCGGATCGCTCGCCTGCACGACGAGGCTGCCGCCGGCCAGCCGCGAGCCGATGTCTTCGCCGCCCAATCCGGTGGGCAGGTGGCAGGTGCCGCAGTAGACGTTGTAGAGGATGCGGCCAGTCTTCAGTTCTTCGGCGCTCGCCGGACCCTGCAGCTTGCCTTCGTTCGCCGGCACGTCTTTCAGATACACGGCCATCGCGCGCACATCGGCTTCGGGCAAGCGCCGCGTGCTGTTGAGGATGACTTCGTTCATCGGGCCGAACGTGGTCAGGAAGGAGTTCTGACCGGTGGCGAGATAGGCGGTGAGGTCGTCCACCGACCAGGCCCCCAGGCCGTTGCTCGCGGAAGTGAGATTGGGAGTCGACCACTTGCGCAGCTCGCCGCCGGGGATCTTGTCGGTGTAGGTGCCTCCGGTCAGCGCATGGCTCTTGCTCTCGGCACCCATCATGTTGCGTGGCGAGTGGCAGGCCGAGCAGTGCGCCAGCGCGTCGACCAGATACGCGCCGCGATTCCACTCGGCGGAGCGCTCGAGATCCGGCTCGAATGGGCCTTCATCGAAGAACAGCGCTTTCCAGGCTCCCAGCAGCCAGCGCTGGTTGAAAGGAAACGACATCTGGTTCGCCGGCGGCGTGTACTGCACCGCCGGGATTTTTTTCATGTAGTCGTACAGCGCGTCGGCATCGGCGTCGGTGATCTTGGTGAACGCCGTATACGGGAACACCGGATACAGATGTTCGCCATTCGGCCGCACTCCATGACGCAGCGAGCGGGCGAAGTCTTCACGCGTCCACCGGCCGATGCCGGTCTGCTCGTCAGGAGTGATATTGGTCGAGTAGACCTTGCCGAAAGGCGTTTCGAACGGCAGGCCGCCCGCAAAGGGCTTGCCGCCCGGCGCGGTGTGGCAGGTCTCGCAGTTGCCCGCGATCGCCAGCCATTCGCCCCGTTCGAGATTGCTCTGCGTAGCAGCTGGCGGCGCCTCGGCCGCGCTCGGTGCGGGCTTCGCGCCGGTGCTGGCATGTGAGATGACGCTCGGTGCCAACGCCAAAATCGACAGCAGGGCTGCGACCGATGCTCGTCCGTGCCGCGGCCCTTGATGATCTGATGCTACGGTCTGATTCACGATTGCCTGGCTCCCCCTAAGCTCGCACTGTTCATTGGTGTGGCTGCGCCTGCCGAAGGGCGCGTCGCGGACGCGCCCGCGGCGATCTAGGTCACTGCACGTCGCCCGATCGAAGGGCTGAACACCATCAGGCTCAGGATCTCGAACAACATTTGCGCGCCCGCCTGAGCGGTGTTGGTGGTGGCGTCGTATTGAGGAGCGACCTCCACGACGTCGCCGCCGACGACGTTCAATCCCTTCAGTCCGCGCAGCAGCTGCAGTGCCTCGCGTGTAGAGAGTCCGCCGATTTCAGGGGTGCCGGTCCCCGGAGCAAACGTCGGATCCAGGCCGTCGACGTCGAAAGTGACGTAGACCGGGCCGTCGCCGACGACTTCGCGCGCCTGCGCGATGACTGCCTCGCAGCCCATTCGAGTGAAGTCCTCGATGTGGACCACGGTCATGCCCGAATCGCGGGAGAACTCCCACAGATACTCGGAGGCGCCGCGGATGCCGATCTGGATGGTGCGCTTCGGATCGAGCACCCCGTCCAACACCGCATTCCGGAACGGGCCACCATGATGAAACTTGGTGCCGTCGTACTCGCCGCCGGTGTCGCAATGCGCGTCGATATGAATCAGGCCGACAGGCTGATTCGCGCCGACGGCGCGCAGGATGGGATGAGTGATGGAATGATCGCCGCCGACCGCGAGCGGCGCGACGCCCGCGCCGACGATCCGACGGAAGAACTGCTCGATGTCCGCGTGACAGCCTTCGAGCGAGAAACGACTGCGGAACGGCACGTCGCCGATATCGGCCACGCGCATTTCGCTCAGCGGCGTGCAATCCAGCACGTGGTTGTAGGGCCCGATGCGCTCGATCGTGCGCAGCGCTCGCGGTCCGAAGCGGGCGCCATTGCGATTGCTGACACCGAGGTCCATTGGCACGCCGACCGCGGCGACTTGCAGTTTGCGCAGATCGCTATCGCTGATGTCCGGCATGTGCGGCGCGGACATGAATGTGGGGACGCCGGCGAAGGGCGCCTCGCGCGTGCCTTCGTTGCTGAAGATCTGGTCCACCACGCGGCGGAAACGCGGGTCGTAAGTCGTCTTGTCGTTGTCGCCGGAATATTTGGCGCGCAATCGCTGCAGTTCGTCGCGGTCCATCTGGATACCTCTGTGAAACTCGCCTTTGCGTTCCGTGCAAGCGGCGTTGCTCGATACTTTGTGATGCCGGTGTGGTGTGATGCTCAGGTGGATCTCACAGCGATTGCGGACTGGCGGGACATCAGGCTTACGGCGGTGTAGCTGAGCAGGCCGACAATCAGGCTGTAGAAGATCGGAGTGTTGGCGTCGATACCGTCTTTGAACATGAATACGGCGGCGGTCGCGGCACCGAGCACCATGCTCACGGTGGCACCGGCAGCGGTGGCGCGCTTCCAGAAGATCGCGCCGATCAGCGGAATCAACATGCCGCCGACCAGGATGTTGTAAGCGAGCGTGAGCGCGCTCAGAACGTCGTCCACCACCAATGCGATGCCGAGCACGGCGATGCCGCTGACGAGCGTGCACAGCCGATTCACACGCAGATCCGATTCCTTGCCGCCGCGCAGCTTGGGAAGCAGATCTTCGGTGAGCGTGCTCGACGCGGCGAGCAGGCCGGCGCTGGCGGTGGACATCATTGCCGCCATCGCGGCGGTGATCACCAGGCTGCGGATACCGTCAGGCAGCGCGACCTGGATGATGGATGCGAATGCGTTGTTTGGATCTTCCAAATCGGGCAACAGGAGCTTCGCGCACATGCCGATGAGCGCCGTCGCGAGTCCATAGATCACGCAGTAGATGCCCGCGGCGGTGCCGGCGTACTTCGCAACCGAGGGCGAGCGCGCAGTGAACACGCGTTGCCAGATGTCCTGACCGATGAGCACGCCGAACGTATAGATCAGGAAGTAAGTGATGATCTTCTCGGTGCCCAGCGTGGCGAAGTTGAATGCGGTGTCCGGCAGCTGCGCGACCAGCTGATCCCAGCCGCCAACCTTGTACACGCAGATCGGCAGCAACAGCAGCATCAGACCGACAGTCTTGATGATGAATTGCACCATGTCCGTGAACGTCAGTGCCCACATGCCGCCGATCGTGGAGTAGGCCACGACCAGGCCGCCACTGAGCAGCACGGCGCTCCAGAACGGCAGATCGAAGAACACCTGCATCACGGTGCTGATGCCGAGCGTGGAGACCACGCCGATCATCAATGCATAAACAAACATGATCGCGGCGCTGACCTGGCGGGTGATGGGGTTGTAGCGCCGTTCGAGCACCTGCGTGACGGTGAAGATCTTCAGATTCACCAGCGGGCGCGCGAGAAACAGATTCAAAAAGATGATGCCCAGACCGATGGTCGCGCACAGCCACACGCCCGAGATGCCATAGACGTAGCCCAGGCGCACCGTGCCGATCGTTGAGGCGCCACCGAGCACCGTGGCGGCCATCGTGCCCATGTACATGCCGGGTCCGAGATTGCGGCCCGCGACCAGAAAGTCTTCCTGGGTCTTCGAGCGCCGCAGGCCGAACCAGCCGAGCAGCAGCATGCCGAGCGCATAAAGAATGAAGACCAATACATCCAGCGCCATTACCGAACCCCCACTGCCTCGAGTGTCGCCTTATCGAATGTGTCTTGGATCAAGCCATTGCGGAGTCAACGTCAGCCAGAGTCGCTGCCCCACGGCAGGGCATCGGAGCCCTTGCAGTGCCACTGTTTGGTGCAACTGTGCCGCTTGCAATTTGTTACGATATGCCTAGTATACATGCATATCTGGCAAAGAAGCCCTAATTTTTTAAACAAATTGACGGTTGCGACCGCCAAGATTTGCATTTTTGATTTCCCAAAAAATAGAGGGGTGGGGAATGCTCTCGCGCGCTTTTTATCGAGTAGGTAGCGACTCGCCGGCTCGCTGCGGCCTGCGTTTCGCGGTCGCATCCGTGTTGGCTTCGGCTCTGGTCGCCGGCCCGGCACTGGCTCAGGACGCTTCGACAGCGGCGGAAGAGGCCGCGCCAGCCGCTTCGACGCAGCTCGACACGGTCGTTGTCACTGGCAGCCGATTGGTGCGAGATGGCTACGAAGCCCCGACGCCACTGACTGTGGTGGGCTCCGAGCAGGTTGCGCAACAAGCTACGCCAAATCTGATCGACTATCTCACGACGCTGCCCGCGTTCTCCGGCAACTACACTCCCCAGGGCAGCACTCAGAACGTCAGCGCCGGCACCGCCGGTACCAGCGCGGTGAACTTACGAAATCTCGGGACAAATCGCACGCTCGTTTTGATCGACGGTCAGCGCTCGGTGCCCTCGACGGTCACCGGCCTGGTCGACATCAACACGATTCCCTCGCAACTCATTGAGCGCGTGGAGGTCGTGACGGGCGGCGCTTCGGCGGCGTACGGCTCGGACGCGGTCAGCGGCGTGGTGAACTTCATCCTCGACAAGAAGTTTACCGGCTTCAAGAGCGAAGTGTCGGGCGGCATCACCAGCTACGGCGACAACGCCAACTACAAGGTGGCCATGACCATGGGCACGCCGTTCGCGGACGGCCGCGGCCACCTGCTGTTGAGCGGTCAGCAGCAGCAGCAGGAAGGCATCCTGGACGGCGATCGTCCCTGGAACAAGGAAGGTTGGCAGATCATCAACAACCCGTACTACACCGCGACCAACGGCCAGCCGCGCCGCCTGCTGCTGCCGCAGATCGCCCCTCAGAACATGACTCCCGGCGGCATCATCACGCAGGGCCCGTTGCGAGGCACGGCGTTCGGTCAGGGCGGAGCGCCCTATCAGTTCCAGTATGGCGACCTGATCTCCGGCAGCGCCATGCAGGGCGGCGCCTGGCGCTCCACCTCGCTGCACGAGATCGGCCAGTCGATCGAGCCGAAGTTCTCCAGCCAGAACCTGTTCGCGCGACTGAGCTACCAGATCACCGACAACGTCGAGGCCTACATCCAGTCGAACTGGTACAGCAACGACAACAAGTCGCATGCCTATCCGAACGACCAGTACTTCGGCGGCATGATGGTGGCCGCCGACAATCCCTTCATGCCGGCCTCGGTGGCCGCTCGCGTGGCGCAGCTGGGCATCACCGGCAACCTCAACATGGGCAGCTCGCTGGCGGACGTGGGCGGCGTGGTGATCGACACCGGCCGCGAAGTGCTTCGCAACGTCATCGGCCTGAACGGCGGCTTCACGGTCGGCGATGTCGATTGGAATTGGGATGCCTACTACCAGCACGGCGAATCGCGCGCTTCCGAATCGGCGCTCAACAGCCTCAACCTGGTGCGCTTCCAGGAAGCGCTCGATGCCAGGCTCGATCCCAACACCGGCGCCATCGTGTGCCGTTCGACGCTCACCAACCCGAACAACGGCTGCGTGCCTTACAACCCGTTCGGTACCGGTGTGAACTCGCAGGCGGCCATCGACTACGTCGCCGGCCAGGTCTCGCATCGTGATCAGACCTTCAAGCAGGACGTGGTGGCCGCGTCGATCAGCGCCACGCCGTTCTCCAGCTGGGCCGGTCCGGTCTCGATCGCGACCGGTCTGGAGCATCGTCGCGAGTCCGCCAGCGGCTGGTCGACGCCCCAGGACATGGCCGCCGAGTTCTTCGCCGGCAACTATCGGCCGACCTTCGGCAAGTACCACGTGACGGAAGGGTTCTTCGAAACCGCCGTGCCGCTGGCCGTCGATCTGCCGTTCGCGCGCGCCCTGGATCTGAACGCCGCGGTACGTCTCACCGACTACAGCACCTCCGGCTTCGTGACCACGTGGAAGGCGGGTCTGACCTATTCGGTGGTCGACGACGTGCGCTTCCGCTTCACGCGTTCGCGTGACATTCGCGCGCCGAACATCAATGACCTGTTCAACGCGGGGGCTCGCCAGAACAATCAGGTCAACAATCCGGTCGACGGCTTGAACTACCTGACCGAGGACGTGACCACCGGCAACCCGGATCTGAAGCCCGAGAAGGCCGATTCCACCGGCTTCGGCGTGGTGTTCCAGCCGCGCTTCGCGCCCGGACTGAGCGCCTCGATCGACTACTGGGAAATCGACCTGAAGGACGCGATCAACACGGTCGGCCGCCAGGCGGTGGTGGACCTGTGCGCGCAGGGCAATCAGCAGTTCTGCCAGCTGATCAACGACGGGCAGCCGCTGCGCCTGGACAACTCCGGTCCGCGCAACACGATTCGCATCACGCCGATCAACCTGGCGCAGCAGCTGGTGAAGGGCGTGGATATCGAAGCCGGCTACAACCTGCCGCTGACCTCGCTGGGCTTCGACGACGGGCGCGTGTCGTTCCGCCTGATCGCGACGCATTTCTTGAAGAACTATCGCAACGACACGTTCACCGTGCCGGTCGACTACGCGGGCGAGAACTACGGCGGCACCGCTTCGCCGGACTGGCGCTGGACCGCGGTCCTGGGCTACGAAAACCTGTCGTTCAGCAGCGCGCTGACGGCACGTGGCGTGAGCTCGGGCGTGTACAGCAACGCGATGATCGAGTGCACGAGCGGCTGCCCGGAATCGACGATCGCCAATCCGACCATCAACGAGAACGATCTGGCCGGCGCGATCTATCTCGACTGGGCGATGACGTACAAGATGCTGCTCGGCGCGGATCAGGATACGCAGGTCGAGTTGTTCCTGAACGTCAAGAACATCGCGAACAAGGATCCGGTGATCGCGGTGGGCGGGCCGGGGGGCGTGCCGTTCGACACGGTATCCACCAACGCGAGCGTCTACGACTCTCTCGGCCGCGTGTTCCGCGCGGGCTTCCGGGTGAAGATGTAGCAGTTTGGGCGTGCAGTATGGGGCGACATCGTTCGCTCCGTACTGCGCGCGTTTTCATCGGCTCGGGGGGACGAACACAATGAATTTTTCTAACAAGGCCGGCCTGCTGTGCGCGGCGATGCTGCTCTCGGCGGTCGCGAACGCTGCCGCGCCCGAGGCGCCCCGCTCGATGGGCGGCGGCAACTGCGCCAAGAGCATCTACAACTGTGCCGACACGCCGAATCCGCTGCCGCAGGCGGATATCGTCTGGCTCGAAGAGATGACCTGGATGGACGTGCGCGACGCGATGGCTCGCGGCACGCGCACGGTCATCATCCCTACCGGCGGCGTCGAGCCGAACGGGCCCTGGCTGGCCCTGGGCAAACACAACTACGTGCTGCGCTCCACCTGCGAAGCCATCGCTCGCAAGCTCGGCAATGCGCTGTGCGCGCCGATCATCGCGTTCGTACCCGAAGGGGATATCGAGAAGAAGACCGGCCACATGGATTCGGTCGGCACTATCAGCGTGCGGCAGCAGACTTACGAAGCCATCATCACCGACATCGCGCAAAGCATGCAGGCGCATGGTTTCGAGCACATCGTGTTCATCAGCGACAACGGCGGCAGCAATCAGGACGGCATGCGCCGGGTCGCCGAGCAATTGAACAAACAGTGGTCGTCGGCCCGCGCGTATTACATCCCGGAGTACTACGCCAGCTGGCAGAGCGCCGATAACTTGTTGCTGAAGAAAGGGCTGACCAAGCCCGGCGTGCGCGACGGCATCCATGACGATCCCGCCAGCACCCTGCTGATGATGCTGGCCGATCCGGCCAGCGTGCGCTGGGAGCAGCGTGTAAAAGCCGGCAAGGCGACCATCGACGGTGTTTCCATCGCCGACCGGCAGCAGGCGCTCGCCTGGGGCCGGGAGTTGCTGGAGCAACGAGCCTCGGAGACGGCGGCAGCCATCGCGAAAGCCCTGGCGGCCCGGCCCTGAACTGTCGGCGGCCGGCATTACCCGGATATCGCGCGGAAACGGTAAGTTTTTCCCGGCCTCGCAAGCATAATGCGAGGCCAGCCCGGCGGTATTTCTCAGAAATGCGGTCTGGCTGGTGTGTTTCCGAACATATGCTGGTGGCCGGGCGCTTGACTATTGCAATTTGTCTTTTTAAACCTAGTATGTCTGCAATATTCGATCTCAAAGTCGATGAATTGCCGCATTTATCCAGTCTGACTGGATTCTGACGGCGGGTTTGAGGTTTCGAATGGTGGCCGTCCGCGGTTTGACGGAGATTGGTGTGAGTAACGTGCCGATGTTGGGTCGAAGGTGGCGGTTCGCGGGTGCGGCAGCCGGTGCGGTCTTACTCGCAGGCGCTCTCGCCGCGTGCTCGGGCGGGGCGGGGCGCGGTCCCCAGGAAAGCGACTCGCCGGCGCGGGCTCGCCTGATGTCCGCCTCGCAATATTCGCAAACCATCGCCAATATTTTCGGCGAGGACATCAGCGCCGCAGTTCCGGCGCCACTCCCGCCGATGCCTCGAACCGACGGCCTGCTCGCCGCGGGCGCGGCTTCCATCGGTCTGACTTCCGATCAGCTCGGCCAGCTGCACCAGGCGGCAACCGCGATCGCCAGCAAGGTGGTCGATGAAGCCCACCGCGAGTTCCTCGTGCCTTGCAAGCCCCAGTCGCCGAAGGCTGCGGA
>Ga0065721_10005785_pt1 | contig 26947 bp, 21 predicted proteins | sample Mesricmetagenome_FD_59108 | JGI IMG/M metagenome (GOLD analysis project Ga0065721, IMG submission 59108) | Mesophilic microbial community from rice straw/compost enrichment Sample: eDNA_1 v2 (version 2) | ecosystem: Engineered > Solid waste > Grass > Composting > Bioreactor | place: USA: Davis... | reverse complement strand
ATGACATCGCCGCGTTTAAGGCCTGCGGCTGATGCCGGCGAACTGGGTTTTATGTAAAGGATTTGGGCGATAACGACATCCGACTGGCTGCTTTCGCGATAGAGCACGTATTCAAACCCGCCTTCTTTGGAAATACCGTCAAGCGATTTAATCAGTTCTATATAGTCAGGCTGGATCCAGGAGAAGCGGTCATCCTTGTTGAGCAGTTTGGTGAAATACTCATCCGGCTCCAGGTTGCGGTCGACGTTTGAAGGAATGGTTTCATTCCAGAGATACCAGAAATCCATGTTTTCCTTAATCCAGTCGTTGACGTGCTGGTTATCTGCATTGCCTTTCGGATCAGGGGTAGTGCCGGGATCGTTGTCGTCGTCACAGGACGAAAACACGAAAGGGGCGAGCGCCAGGAGCAGGATTACATAACTTCTTAAAACAGTAACGTAGGCTGGTGAGTTTGTTTTCATTCAGTTCAGGGAAATGTTATACGCTTAAGCACAATTCAATTGCAAAAGTTCAAATGAGGCAGTTGCAGACAGCTTTTGATACGTAGCTGATTACGGCAATTTAAAGGTAGAAACAAAAACGATGTTTTCCGCATTTTCGTATTCTGGCGGCCAGACGAAGATGACAAGATTTCCGCCTGTAGGGGATTTACACGAAAGAAGGTGCCGAAAGGTTGCTGAGCGAAAGAACTTGAGATGAACGGAGGATGAACGGAGGATGAACGGAGGATGAACGGAGGATGGAGATCAGATCATAACAGGATTAAGATCTTTTTCCCCATTGCACCAGATTATACCTCGTCAAGGTCCGGGAGATGTTGCCGGATGCACGTTGCCGACTTGTTACGCTGCCACTACAATTGTCCTCCGAGCCGACCTTGTCCCCACCGCCCCAAATGAACTGCAAAGTGGTGGGCCTTGAGACCAGCAGAATTAACCGATAACCTGCAACTGGCACCAACAGCCTCACGAAGCAGCGTCCCCTTTATGATTATCGCGACACTGTCCACCCTTGAATCTCAATCCCAATCAAAATTTTTATATATTTCTTCAATAACCAAACCTTTATGAACCCTATTGTAGGCGAATTCTTCGGTACCATGCTTTTGATCATACTGGGTGATGGTGTCGTCGCCGGCGTTACTCTGCGCGGATCCAAGTCGGAAAACGGAGGCTATCTGATGGTTTCCATTGCGTGGGGGCTTGCAGTAATGTTAGGCGTGTATGCCGTGGGAAATATCAGCGGTGCTCACCTGAATCCTGCCGTTACACTTGCACTAGTTGTATCAGGGGACTTTCCGATGAGCGATATGCCGGGATACGTATTTGCTCAACTTGCAGGCGCTTTTAGTGGAGCCGTTCTCGTGTGGTTGTACTGGCGTCCATATTGGGCACATACAGACAACGCACAAGCCAAGCTGGGTATCTTTTGCACTATCCCGGCAATTCGGTCATTCCCAGATAACCTGTTCAGTGAATTTCTCGCTACCCTTGTACTCGCACTCGGGTTGCTTTTCATTGGCGCAAATGAATTTACTGATGGACTTAATCCCATTGCTGTCGGAGCGCTCATCTCAACAATCGGGTTTAGTATGGGAGGGACAACAGGGTTTGCCATAAATCCCGCCCGCGATCTCGGTCCGCGTATAGCCCATGCGATACTACCAATTCCCGGTAAGGGAACTTCCGACTGGAGCTACAGCTGGATACCGATACTTGGTCCCATGGGCGGCGCTGCCGCAGGAGCATGGATATATAAGGCAATTTTCTAAGCAGACTATGAGTGATAAATACATACTTGCACTTGATCAGGGTACTACAAGTTCACGCGCGATTCTTTTTGACGCGACGGGTGAAATCAAAGGAATTGCACAGGAAGAATTCCGGCAGATTTTCCCGCAGTCGGGGTGGGTGGAACACGATCCGTTCGACATCCTGCGCAGTCAGCTGAATACGCTCAACAGAGTGCTCGCCGAATGCAAAGTTAATCCCCGCGATGTTGCGGCAATCGGTATTACCAATCAACGCGAAACTGCAGTCGTATGGGATCGCAAGACGGGGCAGCCTGTATACAACGCCATCGTGTGGCAGGATAAGCGCACTGCATCGCTTTGTGAACAGCTCAAGCGAAAAGGTCTTGAAGAGCACGTGCGCAGCAAGACAGGCCTCGTGATTGATTCATACTTTTCCGCAACAAAAATCCGGTGGATACTGGATAACGTACAAGGCGCAAATGAACGCGCGGCGAATGGCGAACTGATTTTTGGCACCATCGATACGTGGCTCATCTGGAATATGACCCAGGGAAAAGAACACGTAACCGATTACACCAACGCGTCGCGTACGATGTTGTACGATATTGAGAAACTGGACTGGGACGCCACCATGCTAAAGGAGCTCCACATACCCCAAAATATGCTTCCCCAGGTGAAACCATGTGCTGCATCGTTTGGCAGCTATTCTCTTGACGGGGCAGATATCCCCATACTTGGCGTTGCGGGAGATCAGCAGGCTGCCCTCTTTGGTCAGGCGTGTTTCCAGCCCGGAATGGTCAAGAACACCTACGGCACCGGATGTTTCATGTTGATGAACACGGGGACGAAACGCCAGCAGTCGCGCAACGGTCTCGTTACGACAATAGCCTGGGGACTCGATAACAGGGTGGAGTACGCGCTCGAAGGCAGTGTCTTCATCGCGGGCGCCGCCGTACAGTGGCTGCGCGATGGTCTTCATATCATCGACCAATCCAAGGACTCAGAATACTTCGCAATGAAAGCACTGGGCTCAAATGACGTATATGTTGTTCCTGCTTTTGCCGGACTTGGTGCACCATACTGGGACATGTATGCGCGCGGGGCAATCTTTGGATTGACACGCGATACGGGTAAGGATCATATCATCAAGGCTACGCTGGAATCGCTCGCCTACCAGACCAAGGATATCCTTCGCGCCATGGAGGAGGATGCTGGGATACATCTCAACAGTCTGAAAGTTGACGGCGGCGCGTCGGCCAATAATATTGTCATGCAGTTTCAGGCCGATATCCTCGGAACGAATGTCGAAAGACCCCTCGTTGTTGAATCAACAGCACTGGGTGCGGCGTATTTCGCCGGAATTCAATCCGGAATGTGGCATAAGGACGACATAGTTAAGAACAGAAAGGTGGAACGATGTTTTGAACCCGCCATGGACGCAGCTACGCGTGAGAAACTATACGCCGGATGGAAGAAGGCCGTTCAGCGAACGATGAACTGGGCCACACCAGACGCTTAAGTACGCAACGCAGCCGTAAACACGCAATAAACATTTTTATCCTTGGAATCGCGTTCCCAAACCCTTGACAGACTTCGCAAAGAGACATATGACCTTCTTGTCATTGGCGGAGGGATAACGGGGTGTGGTATCGCGCTCGACGCCGTAACGCGGGGTCTGCGGGTAGCGCTCCTGGAAAAGAATGACTTCGCATCCGGGACGAGTAGCAAAAGCACTAAGCTCATTCACGGCGGACTCCGCTACCTGAAACAACTTGAGTTTGGACTGGTACGCGAGGTGGGAAGTGAACGCGCGGTACTTCATGCCCTTGCTCCACATCTGGTGGTTCCGGAAAAAATGCTCCTGCCTCTTTACGAACACCACGGCCTTGGGTACTGGCTAACCAGTATCGGACTAAAAATATATGACTGGCTCGCGGGGGTCACGCCTGAAGACCGGCGACGAATGCTCACCCGCAGGCAGACAATCCGTGTAGAGCCGCTCCTCGGGAATACAGATGTGAAGGGCGGAGCACTCTACGCGGAGTACAGAACGGATGATGCCCGGCTGACCATCGAAATTATCAAAACAGCGATCCGTCATGGCGCGGTTGCGCTCAATTACGTTCAGGTGACAGACTTCCTCAAAGAAGATGACGCGATTCGTGGTGTGGTGGCAAGCGATGTTGAGACAGGTGCGGAGCTTAATGTCAACGCCGAAGTTGTTGTCAACGCGGCAGGACCATGGGTGGATGAACTGCGGAAGGCTGATCATTCGCTCATGGGAAAACGACTTCATCTTTCGAAAGGCGTGCACATTGTGGTGGACCGGGAAAAGTTTCCCGTCAGCCAGGCTATCTACTTTGACGTCGTTGACGACAACCGGATGATCTTTGCCATCCCGCGTGGCCGTGTCACATACATAGGCACGACAGATACATCTTACTACGATTCTCAGGATGCGGTACACACCACACTGGCAGATGCTGAATACCTGATCCGCGCAGTGAATAACTCGTTTCCCGGTATTGCCCTTTCTGTCAGTGATGTAGAGTCATCGTGGGCCGGCCTTAGACCACTGATTCACGAAGACGGAAAATCGCCTTCCGACCTATCGAGAAAAGACGAGATTTTTATATCCGGATCCGGATTGATTTCAATAGCAGGAGGGAAGCTTACGGGATACCGCAAGATGGCGGAGCGCGTAGTCGATCTTGTCGCCAGGAAACACTTCGCGGACAGATCGCTTAATCCATCGATAACGGCAAGGCTGCGCCTGGCTACGGACGAAACAACCGGAGCATTCTTTGACATTCAAAATGTATTCTCGGCGCTTCAAAAGAAAATGAGATCGTATCGGTTTTCGCCTTATGTTGTACGTCAGCTTTTTGAAAACTTTGGATATGCCTCGCTGGAGATCGTTCAATCGTTCGAAAAAATGCGCGACGGCTCCGACGACCAACTTTCTCTGATTACGTCGGAACTTCAGTTTTGCCTCAACCACGAAATGATCCGCTCCGGGGCGGATTTCTTTGTAAGGAGAACAGGGCTGCTGTTTTTCGATATCCGTCAGGTGGTTACATATTATCAGCCGGTGCTGGAGGTCATGAAAAATGCTCTGGACTGGTCAGACGAAGTTTATGCCAGGGAAATATATCTCATGGAAAGGCTGCTTGCAGAAGCACAACTTAAAGAATCCGGTGTTGGATCAACGGCACGGTAGATTAGCGGATTTTCTCATATATTGAACCTCGCATTTGAAACTATGACCAGAACATCGACCGCGCAATCACTTTGGGGTATTGACATGGGGGGAACTAAAATCGAAGGAGTGATTTTGAAATCCGCCGACAACCCTGAGATCTTGTTCCGCGAACGGATAGCCACCGAAGCAGAACAGGGATATGAACACATCCTCCAGCAGACCAAAAAACTTATTGACATACTGATCGATAAATCCGGTGAACGTCCGGATCGTATCGGCTTTGGAACGCCGGGCACACTCGACCCTAAGCTCGGCGTTATGAAGAACTGTAACACCGTGAGCATGAACGGCAAGCCCATGAAGGATGACCTTGAAAAGTTATTGGGTGTCACGGTGGTGATGGCTAATGATGCAGATTGTTTCGCACTTGCTGAGACGCGGCATGGAGTGGTCAAGGAGCATTTTCCGAATGCACGTGTAGTCTTTGGAGTTATTATGGGTACAGGTGTCGGCGGCGGACTTGTCATCGACGGACGCGCCATCCCCGGCCTCCAGGGCATCGCGGGAGAATGGGGACATAACTTTCTGGATGAATCCGGAGGGCCGTGTTACTGCGGAAAGTCTGGCTGCGTCGAAAAGGTAATTGCCGGGCCTGCCCTGGAGCAGTATTACTTCAGCGAAACGGGAAACAGAAAACCACTTAAAGACATCGTCGCCCTGGCTGAGTCGAAGGTGGACCCCACCGCACAAAAGACGATGATCCGGCTGATCGAATATTTTGGGAAAGCGCTAAGTGTACTGATCAATATCCTCGATCCTGATGTAATCGTTATTGGTGGCGGAGTCGGCAACATAGACATGCTCTATGATCGTGGGATCGACTCAGTAAAAAAATACGTCTTCAATAACCGACTCGACACGCCTATTGTTCAACCTCTTCTCGGCGACAGCGCAGGTGTGATCGGTGCCGCTTATCTGCTCGCCGACGACATGGTCAGCAAATAAACACAACCTATATGAAGCGAATTGCCATTGTGGGACCAATACCTCGTGATCACATCGTCACACATCAGGGTGACCTGATCCAAAAATGGGGCTGTGTTACGCATCCCGTGATGGCCCTTTCCGCTCTTGGTGTGGAGGATATTGAAATTGTTCCGGTGAGTCACGTGCGGACTGTAGACAAGGACAACGTGCGCGAAGTATTCAAAGGAGCGAAGGGAGTAAACCTGAACCACATCACGTCACGCAACGATCAGGGCGACATCATTAGCCTGAAGTTTCTCGACATGAACAACCGCCTCGAACGTCAGACTGGATTTATGGATCCTATCCTCGCCGCTGATTTCGAGAAGCTTACAGATTGTGATGTCTTCGTGTTTATACCCATCAGCGACTATGAGATAAGCCTTGAGGCCCTGCAGTTTCTGAAAGCGAATAGCAAGGGCGTTGTAATCTTCGATGCGCATGGTCCGACAACAGCGTGTCTGATCAACGGTGAGCGCCAGCGCAAGTTCTGGATCGACCGCGACCTGTGGTTACCCTATATCGACGTGCTGAAGATGAACCTTGAAGAAGCTCATGCATCGTGGTTCAAAAAAGAATATGAATCAGAGGACTTCCTGGAAAGTGAAGAAGTTGATCGCGAATACCTGCGCGGATTTGCGCAGCACTGCCTCTCGAAAGGTGTGAAATGTGTATACATCACTGTCGACAGCCGGGGATGCCTGGTGTACTACAAAGAGAAAGGCAAGCTGCATGAGGAGATGGTGGAGGCAGTTAAAGTGCGTGACGTGGTCGATACAACGGGATGCGGAGATTCGTTCGCAGGAGGAATCGGATTTGGACTGCTTCAAAACCCGAAAGATTACGTGGGTGCAGCCCGGTATGGAAACGCCCTTGGTGCCTTCAGAACGCAGGGGAAAACGTTTGCGGTATTTAAGTCGCTGGAGGAAACGAATAAAGTCATTCAGGCCACGTATTTTTGACGCCGAACATTAGGACAGGATGGCTTTCAAAGCACTACAACCATTTTTTTCTGTAGAAACCCCCTCACAAGATTTGATTAAAGCAGCAATATTTGACCTTGACGGCGTAATCGTGGATACTGCGAAGTATCACTATCTCGCCTGGAAAAGACTCGCCAGACAACTTGGGTTTGACCTGACGGAAGAAGACAACGAACAACTAAAGGGGATCAGCCGAATCCACTCTATGGAAATCGTTGCGCGTATCGGCGGACTTTCACTTCCCGAAGCTGAACTCCGCCGGCTTGCAAATTTGAAGAACGAGTGGTTCATTGAGTACATTGAACAGATGCGTCCCGACGAAGTGTTTCCGGGAGTTGTCGAGCTTGTCAAAGACCTCCGCGCTCGCGGCATTCGCATCGGCCTGGCATCCAGTAGCAAAAATGCTCCGGCCGTCCTCGGCATCCTCCAAATCACGGAGTTGTTCGATGTAGTGGTGGATGGCACCATGATAATTCATTCGAAACCGGACCCTGAAATATTTTTGCTTGCCGCTGAACGATTAGGCCTTCCGCCGGAAGTTTGCCTGGTGTTTGAAGATGCAGAGGCCGGCGTGGAAGCAGCTTTGCGCGCTGGTATGCGTTGCGTGGGAATAGGAAGTGAAGTGCAGTTGGGCAAAGCCGACATGGTCCTGGCCAGAACGGGTGATTTCACTATTGATATGATTCAACGAATCGGATAAATCGAAATATAAAGCAGGTCTTTGGCCTGCGCACATTAATCCTAACGACAACGCTTTAACTCTCAGCGTATACGCCTATGAAACAGTACATCAAACACGACGAATGGCAAATCATCGAAGAAGGTTTTGATCCGCACTACAACCGCATCTCAGAAAGTATATTTTCGATCGGAAACGGAAGGATGGGGCAGCGGGCGAATTTTGAAGAAGACTATACCGGAGATACGCTGAGAGGAAGTTACGTCGCAGGTGTTTATTACCCCGACAAAACGCGTGTGGGGTGGTGGAAAAACGGATACCCCGAATATTTTGCCAAAGTACTGAATGCCCCGAACTGGATCGGCATTAACGTAAGTGTCGAAAACCAGAAACTCGATCTCGCCAAATGCAAGGTGAAAGACTTCAGACGCGTGCTCGATATGAAGGTCGGGTTGCTCGAGCGTTCTTTTATGGCCACGTTCCCTGACGGCAAACAGATCAAAGTGGTTTCAAAGCGTTTTTGTTCGATGGCCCACGGTGAGATCGGCGCCATTCGGTATGCGATAACACCACTGAATTTCGCCGGCAAGATTACACTCGCTATTTACGTCGACGCAGACGTATTCAATACGGATTCAAACTACGACGAAAAATTCTGGGAAGAGGTCGCGCGTGAGGCGTCAGAAGGCGAAGCTATTGTCACCGCACAAACGAAAAAAACTTTCTTCCATGTAACTACAGGCATGCGGTACAAACTGGAGACCGATGACAAGCCAGTAACGCCGGAGCGTATCAATGTGGAGCAGCGCGAAAAGTTTGCAGGCAATGTCATTCAGGTCGATGCACGCCAGGGCAAAGAACTTGTCATATACAAATACGCGGCGATACTTTCTTCAGAGAATCATCCCAAAGAAAAGATGATCGACCATTGTCGTGTCGTGCTTGGCGAGGCAGTGGCCGAAGGATTTGATGCACTGTTTGAGAAACACAGCAAAGTATGGGAGCGCAAGTGGGAGGAATGTGACATCACTATAGAAGGGGATGTCGCTGCCCAGCAGGGTATCCGCTTCAACATCTTTCAGCTGATGCAAACATACACGGGCGACGATCAAAGACTCAACATCGGCCCGAAAGGATTTACCGGCGAGAAATATGGCGGCGTGACCTATTGGGATACCGAAGCGTATTGTTTACCCTTTTACCTGGGAACTTCTGAACAACACGTTGCACGCAACCTGCTGGTGTACCGGCACAAACACCTACAGAAAGCTATTGAGAATGCCGCGAAACTCGGCTTCACGGACGGCGCTGCGCTGTATCCAATGGTGACGATCAACGGTGAGGAGTGTCACAATGAGTGGGAAATCACTTTCGAAGAGATCCACCGCAATGGTGCCATTGCATACGCGATTCACGATTACATCAACTATACCGGAGACGAAGGCTACCTGAGTGAATACGGCCTCGAAGTATTAATCGGAATATCGCGTTTCTGGTCGCAGCGCATTACCTGGTCATCCGACAAGAACAAGTATGTGATGCTGGGCGTTACCGGTCCGAATGAATACGAAAACAACGTCAACAACAACTGGTACACTAACACCATTGCCACGTGGACACTGCAGTATACGCTTAGCTCACTTGAATTTGTTAAGAAGAATTCGCCTGACAAATGGAAGGAATTATCGTCGCGGATAAATTTCCGTGAGCAGGAGGAGACTTCCCGGTGGGCGGAAATCATCGAGAAGATGTACTATCCTATTGATGAACGTCGTGGTATATTCCTTCAGCAGGACGGATTTCTGGACAAGGAAATCCTGACGGTGAAAGACCTTCGCGATGAAGATCGGCCTTTAAACCAGAAGTGGTCGTGGGATCGTATCCTTCGCTCGTGCTTCATAAAACAGGCCGATGTACTTCAGGGCATTTACTTCTTTGAAGACCGGTTCGACAACGAGACGATCCGCAAGAATTTTGATTTCTATGAACCGATGACAGTGCATGAGTCATCGCTGTCGCCCTGCGTACACGTAATACTTGCGTCAAAGCTGGGATATAAGCAGCGTGCCTATGAACTCTACCTGCGTACCGCGCGCCTCGACCTCGACGATTACAACAACGACACAGAAGACGGATGCCACATTACGTCTATGGCGGGAACGTGGATGAGCGTTGTTAAAGGTTTCGGTGGCATGCGCGTGAAAGACGGCGTCCTGCACTTCAGTCCTTTTATTCCTGATCAGTGGAAGTCATACTCATTCCGTCTCGAGTTTCGCGGCCGCGTTATCAAGGTTCGGATATCCAGCGATGGTGTTGACACCATCCTGGAATCTGGTGAACCTATGTCGATCGTTCTCAATGGAGAGAGCAGGAATCTGACCGTTGGCTAGTCGGCGAAATAGCCGTCTTTGACAACGGTATCTTTGTAGTTAGAAGCATCAACGACAATCGGATCGAGCAGAAAGGCGTTGATCGGATGGTTGCTTTCCTTCAAAACGGAGCTGCCATTGACTGTTTGTTTTTTTGCTACGGCAACCGCTACTTCAGCAGCCTTCTCGGCCAGAGGCTGGATGGGTTTGTAAATGGTCATACTTTGAATGCCTGCAATGATGTTGCGTACTGCCGGAGGATCCGCGTCCTGACCCGTGATGATAATGTTTTTCCATCCTTTTGGATACGATTGCACCGTTCCGAGTGCGACGGCATCGTTAGGTGCGATGATTGCATCGGGAGCCTGCTTCATCGAAACAAAGAGTTCGGAGAGTTTCATCATGGCTTCGAGTTCGCTCCAGCTTTCAAGTGTAGTGGTGCCAATAACTTTGATCTTTCCCGAAGAGATCAGCGGCTGAAGGACGCTCATCTGGCCGCTCCGGAAGAGGGCGCTGTTGTTGTCAGAAGAAGGCCCGTTTATGATCACGTAATTCCCTGAAGGCACTTTACGCGTAGCGTATTCTGCCTGCAGCGTGCCGACCTTGGTACTGTTGTAGCCAACATAGTACGCGACGTCGGGGCTATGAATGAGTCGGTCGTAAGCGATAACAGGGACGCCGGCCTTTTTGGCCTCGGCGATCAGATCAAGGGCTTTCACGGCGTCGGTAGCGACTATCACGAGTACGTCTACGCCTTCAGCAATAAGTTTCTTGCCGAGCCTGACTTGCTCATCTGCATCTCCATGGGGCATTTCAACAATGCATTCGCCACCGAGACTGCGTACTTTGTCCATAAAGTGTTTTTCATCTGCATACCATCGGTCAATTACATAGCTGTCGAGTAATAAACCGATTTTCTGGGCATTGACATTTGTTGCCAGGCTCAGCGCAAGGAGCCAAAAGGTTAAAAGTTGCTTCATAAAGGTGTATTTGCGTTGGCAGGTCTCTCCTGAGCTGGCCAAAGCAGGGTTAAGAGCGCTCTGGCAGGCTGGGTATAGGCCTCAATAAATGTAGCAACAACCGATTGCAGGAAATTAACAGTTGTTCGGTATAACTGACATGCGCGGTGAACACCGGAAAAATCCGGTATTTCTTTTCCGGCACTTAGCTGTTTGGTGGGGTTTTGTTAGTCTTTGATAATCAACGGCTTGTGATTGTGTGGCGCATCAGCGCTTCGGAAGTGTGCCCACAGGTGGGGCGTCAGAAGCCATTATCATGCGTACCCATTCGGAATACATCACGCCGGAAGGATGTAAGTTATCTTTTGCAATTAGTGCCGGTTTCTTAAATCCTTCTCGGGAAATGGGTGTTATGTCAAAATAAGTGATCCCATACCGATGGGAGATGGTGCGGTTCACGTCGTTGAAGGCATCTGTTGTGAGGGAAATTTCCTGTTGTTTCTCCCTGCCAAAGGGAGTGAACCCGTAGTCGGGAATAGATAATACAAACACGTGGGTACTGTTTCCTCTGGCAAGCGTGATGGCGGTTCTTAGGAGTTCCTCAAATTCAATGGCATACTGATCAACAGACTTGCCCTGGTAAAGGTTGTTGACACCGATCAGTAGGGAGACCATGTCGTAGTTCGTCGGAGGGCGATGGATAGCTATGGCGCTCCGGAGGTCATCAGTTCTCCATCCTGTGGTGGCGATAATTTCAGGATCAGCGATCTGCACGTTGCGTTCACGCAGCGCATCGACAAGTTGTGCTGGCCACCTTTCCCGTGGGAGGACAGCTTCGCCTATGGTATACGAATCGCCTAATGCGAGAAACTTCAGCAACGTATCAGACCTTCCGCTTTCTTCCATATCAGATAAGGTAATTGAACAAAAATAAGCGGGGATGCCCAATACGTTTGAGCATCCCCGGATAATTCTGATGAATGGCTCTTAAGCTGGTTGAGCAAGTTTTGCTTTCCGGCTGCGCATCCAGAATAGCAGAATGATGAACAGCGCGATGAGGATCAGAGGAAATATCAGCATCTTCCCGAGGGTTGCCTGGCCTGCGGCAAGTTCGAGCGCATCACCCGACAATCCGGCAGAAGCAGATTCTTCGCGCGAGCTATCAATCCAGCCACCGATAATTGGTTGCCATATCGCCGTGGAGAACATACCAAACGCACCTACAACCGACATACCAATTGCACCGGTTGAAGGGATTTTCTCTGCGGTGAATCCAATCATGTTAGGCCAGAAGTAGCAAACTCCGGTAGCAAAGCATATTGCTGCGACATAGGCCATAGCTCCGGTCTGCGTACTGAGCAGGAAGATACCTACGCCTGTGATTATTGCAGATCCCAGTAACACGCCGGTCTGATCGAAGCGATGTACGAAGTCGCCGCCAAAGTATCTTCCAACAGCCATAAGGCCGGAGATGATGGCGAGGATCACCATGGGTTTTGCACCACTTTTTGCAAGTACCAGTTCCGCCCATTGTGTAGGACCGAATTCAGAGATTGCCGTGAGCGTCATACACACACAGATGAAGATGAAAAGGGGAGACGCCATGGCTTTCAGGTTCGANGAGAGCGTGGCAATTTCNCCNGTTGCCTCGGGGAANTTCTGNCCGTAAAACAGGTAAGCGTAGATCAGNGTCGGGATCATAATGAACCAGATCTGCGCTTCCCAGCCCCAGCCCATTTGCGTCATGCCGAATGAGAGCAAGCTTCCCAGGAAGATACCTCCGGGGAACCACATGTGGAAGCGGTTGAGCAGCGTGTTCATAAGCCTTCCGCTGTAGGCAGTTGCAATCATCGGGTTACATGCAGCTTCGGTACAACCATTGCCAATTCCAATAAAGAGTGTGGAGATCAGCAGGGTGGAGTAGCCGTTGGCAAAAATCGTCAGCAAAATACCGATGGTGTGCGCAAAGAAGGCGATGATCATAATCCGCTTCGGACCCAGGGCACCGTAGAAGATACCGCCCAGTACCATTGATATCGGAAACCCGATAAACCACATGGTATTGATAAATCCGAGTTGAGTTGCCGAGAGATCAAAAGCTTCTCCAAGCTGTGGCAGAATACCTGCCCTGATACTGAAAGAAAAAGCAGTAGTGATCAGGGCAAAACAACTACCGTAGAAAAGTCTTTTACTATTCTGATTTTCCATATTCGAAGGATTGGTTGAAGTTAGCAGCCATGAAGATGTTTTAAAAAATCTTCTCCTGCAACCCGTTGCGGCAAACAAAATCTGATTTATATCGTTTGAAGACGGTCATTTCGGGCGGTCTTATGGTCGGAATGACGACTTTCCGCTTTCCGGATTCACACCCCGGTAGGCGCTATCTGGCTTATACGTAATTGTAGCGGTTCAAAGATTACGCAGGCGGTTCTCCCGCGTGACTTCGGTAAATACTCTGCCTGCGGTGCGTCTAGCGATACAGTTGCTGAATAGTTTCTGAATTCTGAATCCAAATTTCTGATTAGCGCTCCAGTAAGTCACAATGAAACCTCCGGGGTAATGATTTCAATCGGGGCGTTATTGAAATCACGAAGGAATCGCCTCGGTATTAATCAATCAGAGACCACGAATCAGAAATCAGAAATCTTAAAGCTCAAAGTTAAATCCCTTTTCCCTTAACCGGTCGTAATTGCGTTTGTCGAAGCGGTAGAGGTTTGCAGCGCGGTGGGAGACATCGGTTTGCTTTTCCTTACAAACCTCGAGAAGGTTCATCTTCAAAAGTTTTCTCCGGAAGTTGGGCTTATCAAGTTTTTGCTGAAGGATAGCTTCATAGAGTTCCTGGAGCTGAAGCAGGGTAAACTTTTTGGGAAGCAGGTTGAAGCCAAGTGGTTCGTGACGCACCTTATGGCGGAGGTGGCTGAGGCCCGATTGCAGAATGCGCATGTGGTCATACGGGAGAGGGGGGACTTCACTTATCTTGAACCATTTGGCGTCGGCCGCGGTAAAACCTGCGTGGAGGGTATAGTCTTCGGGTTTTACCAGCGCGTAATAGGCGATCGTGATAACGCGCTTGTCAGGGTAGCGGTCTGTTTCCCCGAATGCGCGGAGTTGCTCCAGATATATATTAGAGACACCCGTCAGTTCCTTAAGCACGCGGTTTGCAGCTTCGTCGATGCCTTCATTGTATTTGATCCATCCCCCGGGAAGCGCCCATTTGCCTTTGCTTATCCCTTCGCCGTGCTGAACCAGCAGGATATCCAAGTCATTCTTTTTGAATCCGAAGATCATGCAGTCAATCGATAAAGCATCGATTACGCGATCCGGAAACTTATTTTTCTTCATTAGAACGGGGTTGACAAATTCCAAAAAAGCATTACCTTGTAGTCAAATTTACTATAAGGTAAATCAATTTCAAGAAAAACGGCAAAAATAACGGATAATGGCGAAATATCTCCTCGGCTTCGACCTGGGCAGTTCCTCTGTTAAAGTATCGNTAGTCGATAGCACCACCGGTCAAACGGTGGCTTCTGCACAATCNCCTAAGGAAGAAATGCCAATGTTGGCNGCCCGTGCCGGATGGGCAGAACAGGATCCGGAAATGTGGTGGGACCATGCAGTCAAAAGTACCCATGANTGTTTGAANAAGTCCGGCGTTAATGGCGATGAAATCGCCGCGATTGGAATTTCGTATCAGATGCACGGACTGGTTTGTGTTGATAAAGACCAGCGNGTATTGCGTCCATCCATTATCTGGTGNGACAGCCGCGCCGTGGCAATAGGCGACGCCGCCGCAGCCGCGCTNGGACAAACCTACTGCCTCGAGCATTACCTCAATGCGCCTGGTAACTTCACCGCCTCGAAGCTCGCCTGGGTGAAACAAAATGAACCAGAGCTGTTTGAACGCATCCACAAAGTGATGCTGCCGGGAGACTATCTGGCAATGCGCTTGTCCGGCCAAATCAACACTACTGACACTGGTCTTTCTGAAGGAATTTTCTGGGACTATAAGAATGAAGGTGTAGCTACCACGTTACTCGATCACTATGGCATCGACAAATCATTGCTTGCCGACCTGGTGCCCGTGTTCTCTGTGCAATCGGAGGTGAGCGAAGAAGCCGCCTCGGTACTTGGACTTAAGAAAGGCATCCGCATCAGCTATCGCGCCGGTGATCAGCCGAACAACGCGTTCTCACTGAACGTGCTTAACCCCGGCGAAACAGTAGCCACCGCCGGAACATCAGGCGTAATTTACAGTGTGACCGATCAAAATGCTTTCGACGCAAAGTCGCGTGTGAATACGTTTATACACGTCAACAATAAAAAAGGGGCAAGACGAAATGGCGTATTGCTCTGTATCAACGGTACGGGCATTCTCAACAGCTGGCTCCGGAGAAATATCAAGAACTCCGGCAACGGTTATGAGTATGAAAAGATGAACAGCATTGCTGCGGATTCACCGATTGGTTCCGACGGACTCGTCCTTCTTCCTTTTGGAAATGGCGCTGAACGTGTTCTCGAAAACCGCGATATCAAGGGATCCTTCCACGGATTGAACTTCAATCGTCATGGGCAGCCGCACATTTTCCGCGCAGCTCAGGAGGGTATCGTGTTCGCGCTGAAGTATGGATTTGATGTACTTCAGGGAATGGGACTTTCAACCAGCGTTATTCGCGCCGGTCATGCAAACATGTTTTTGAGTCCGCTGTTCCGCGAAGCTTTTGTGAATACCATTGGAGCACGTCTTGAATTGTACGACACCGATGGCTCCAAAGGTGCTGCCCTTGGCGCAGGCGTTGGCGCAGGAATATTCGCCGACTTCAAAGAGGCATTCCGCGGCTTCCAGCTTATCAAAGCTGAGGATCCGGATAAAGTCAAGGTAGCGCAGTATGGCGAGGCGTTCCAGTCCTGGAAACGCGAACTCGACAAACATCTTGANNCTTGAAANNTGAANCTTGAAATTTGAACCTTAAAATTGTAACTATATGAAACTCACACTCGGCGACAAAGAATACTTCAAAGGTATTGGCCAGATCAAGTTCGAAGGGAAGGAAAGTGATAACCCTTTGGCTTTTAAATTCTATAACCCGAAGCAGAAGGTAGGTAAGAAGACGATGGAAGAACATCTTCGTTTTGCAATTGCTTACTGGCATACGTTCTGTGGAACAGGTGGAGATCCCTTCGGTCCTGGAACCAAACAATTCCCATGGCTTCAGGATGCAGATCCTATTAAGAGAGCACAGGACAAGATGGATGCTGCGTTCGAATTCATCACCAAAATTGGTGCTCCGTTCTACTGCTTCCACGACTTCGATCTGATCGACGAGGGTGAAACGCTGAAAGAATCAGAATCACGTTTGCAGACCATTGTGGAGTATGCGAAGAAAAAGCAGAAGGCTTCAGGCGTGAAACTCCTTTGGGGTACTGCCAACCTCTTCTCACATCCGCGATATATGAATGGCGCGGCTACCAACCCCGATTTCAACGTAGTATGTTATGCAGCTAACCAGGTGAAAAATGCACTTGATGCTACGATTGAATTAGGTGGTTTGAACTATGTGTTCTGGGGCGGTCGCGAAGGTTATATGACGCTTCTCAATACCAACATGAAGCGCGAGCAGGAACACCTTGCACAATTCCTCCACGCATCACGCGACTACGCAAGAGCCAACGGTTTCAAAGGCAACTTCTTCATTGAACCGAAGCCGATGGAGCCTACCAAACATCAATACGACTTTGATTCAGCTACGGTAATATCATTCCTGCGTGAGTATGACCTCCTGGATGATTTCAAACTGAACATTGAAGTAAACCACGCTACGCTGGCGCACCACACCTTCCAGCACGAACTTCAGGTAGCTGCGGATGCAGGCATGCTTGGAAGTATCGACGCCAACCGTGGTGACTACCAGAACGGATGGGATACCGATCAATTCCCCAACAACCTGTATGAACTGACCGAAGCTATGCTGGTTATCCTGGAAGCTGGTGGATTCAAAAACGGTGGTATCAACTTCGATGCTAAGACGCGCCGTAACTCAACAGATCTGGAAGATATCTTCTACGCACACATTGGTGGTATGGATACCTTTGCCCGCGCGTTGCTCACGGCTCAGGCGATTCTCGAAGACGGGGAGTTCACACGCATCCGCAAAGAGCGCTATGCATCCTTTGACTCTGGCAAGGGAAAAGCATTCGAGCAAGGTAAACTGGGTATTGAGGACCTCGCGAAACTTGCACATAAGAACGGTGAACCTGCACAAATAAGTGGCAAACAGGAATACATCGAAAACCTCATCAATAAATTCGTTTAGGTTAAGTTGGATCCTGGATCCGACGCGAAGCCGTTCCCATTGGGAGCGGCTTTTTTTTGACATGACCTCCCAATCTTTCCGATAGACGGTTTCCGACTTGCTGGTAATTTCATTAGGTTGGAAGCTATTTTGAGAACTATGAAACAGCTGTTTATCCTCCTATGCTGCGTTTGGGCCCTGTCAGGTCACGCGCAGGTAACATCTTATGGCAATTTCAAGGTATCCAGCCAGGAATTGATTTATCAGAAGATATTTCTTCACGACTCGGTAACTCTCGAAAAACTCGCCGAATATTATGGCGCTCTTCCGTTCATTTCGAATGTAACTACCGCGAATGGCGAACTGAATTTCGCAATGAACGATCTGGTTGTCGACTATAAGAAGTTCGGATTCAGCCAGGTAGCAACGCCTTCCATAATCCAGACCGGTAAATACTCGGGCAAAGCAACTGTATCGGTTAAGGATGGGAGGTATCGTATCACGGTTTCCGAAATCCAGCTGACGGGTGACATTGGCTACAAAAAGATCACCTCCAAAGAGAATCTCACCAATTACGCGTGCCGCGACAACGGTACTTACATTTCGAACGACTGGACCAAGCCAAACACCCTGGGACTGCTCGACAAGGCCATTACCGATAACCTCGAATATCGCGAAAAGCCGAAGCACACCGACGACGGGGACTGGTAATCGTCGATTATGCGCATGTTCATTGAACACGATCGCTGACCTTCAACCCGTTTCGCAATCGTTTTCTAAAAATTTTATTCGTTATTTTCTGTTATTATAGCGCATGAAATATTGAACCAAATCCTATTTTTAGAACCATGAGCAGAAAATTACGGATGGGAATGATCGGCGGTGGACCCGATTCATTCATCGGAGCTGTCCACCGAAAAGCGGCCGCTCTCGACGGAGAAATTGAACTTGTATGCGGTGCTTTCAGCAGTGATCCAAAGAAATCCAAAGAAGCAGGAAAAGCGCTTTACCTTAGTCCGGACAGGATTTACGGCAGCTTCGAGGAAATGATCCTGAAGGAAAAAGAACTTCCTGAAGGTGAACGCATGGATTTCGTGTCGATCGTTACTCCTAACCACGTTCATTTCGAACCCGCCAAAATGGCTCTCGAAAATGGCTTTCACGTGATTATAGACAAGCCGCTGGCATTTTCACTCGCCGAAGCAAAGGCGCTGAAGAAAGTCGTTGAGAAATCAGGTCTCATTCTCGCTTTAACACATACGTACACCGGCTATCCATTGGTGAAGGAAGCGAAGCAGGCCATCGCTGCCGGTAAGATCGGAAAGGTGCGCAAAGTATACGTCGAATATCCCCAGGGATGGCTTACCATCATGAAGGAGAAGATGGGCAACAAGCAGGCATCATGGCGCACAGATCCCAAGCGTTCCGGCGCTGGCGGTGCAATTGGTGACATTGGGACCCACGCAGCAAACCTTGCAGAATACATCACAGGCCTTCAGATCACGGAAGTCAACGCGATGTTGAATACGGTCGTAAAGGGCCGTAAAATCGACGACGACAGCTCAATGCTGCTGCGCTTCAACAATGGCGCTACGGGCGTACTCCTTGCAACCCAGGTTGCTGCAGGTGAAGAAAACAACCTTAACATTCGTATCTACGGTGAAAAGGGCGGCATGGAATGGCGCCAGGAAGAACCGAATACACTCATTTTGAAGTGGCTTGACCGCCCTAAAGAAGTTGTTCGCGCGGGATGGTTTGAATACTTGTCTGAGTCCGCTAAACTCAATACCCGCGTGCCGTGGGGGCACCCGGAGGGTTACTTNGAGGCGTTNGCCAACGTNTACATGTCGTTCGTAAGAGCGGTGCGCGCATTCAAGCCTGGNAAGAAGATCAATCCTGCGAAGTTCGACTTCCCGGATGTGGAGGATGGCGTACGTGGCATGGCCTTCGTCGAGACCGTCATCAGGTCCGCGAACTCGAACAGAAAATGGACTCCTTTCAAGGTGTAGTCACTCAGTTTTCAATCTCGACTTAAAATCTTAAACATACATGGCATTAAGTACAATCCAGGGACCTGCTATTTTCCTCGCCCAGTTTATGGGCGATAACGCGCCGTTCGACAACATCAAAACCATTTCAAAATGGGCGGCTTCACTCGGATACAAGGGGATTCAGATACCCACGTGGGATAAGCGTGCTATTGATCTTAAACTGGCTGCCGAAAGCAAGGACTACTGCGAGGAATGGAAAGGCGCAATAGAATCCTGCGGACTTCAGGTGACAGAACTGTCTACCCACCTGCAGGGACAACTTGTTGCTACGCATCCGGCATTTGATGATCTGTTTGACGGATTTGCGCCCAAATCAGTTCACGGTAATCCCAAAGAACGCACTGCCTGGGCCGTCGATCAGCTGAAGCTTGCAGCAAAGGCCAGCAAAAATCTTGGGCTCACGGCCCATGCTACCTTTTCTGGCGCACTGATGTGGCACACTGTATATCCCTGGCCGCAGCGCCCCGCGGGATTGGTAGATGATGCTTTCAAGGAACTGGCAAAGCGCTGGCTTCCTATCCTGAATGCTTTCGACAAAGCGGGAGTGGATGTATGCTACGAGATACACCCGGGTGAAGACCTGCACGACGGTGTTACCTTCGAACGCTTCTGGGAAGCCACAGGTAAGCACACCCGCTGCAATATCCTCTACGATCCAAGTCACTTCGTACTTCAGCAGTTGGATTACATTCAGTATATCGACTTCTACCATTCTTTCATCAAGATGTTCCACGTAAAGGATGCTGAGTTCAATCCTACAGGAAAGTCGGGCGTTTACGGCGGCTATCAGGATTGGGTCAACCGCCCTGGCAGATTCCGTTCGCTGGGTGATGGCCAGGTGGATTTCAAGCGAATCTTCAGCAAGCTTGCGCAATACGGATTTTCCGGATGGGCAGTCCTCGAATGGGAGTGTGCGCTCAAACATCCTGAACAAGGTGCTGCAGAAGGAGCGCCGTTTATCAAGGAGCATATCATCAGAGTGACTGAAAAAGCATTTGATGATTTCGCAGCNACCGGAAAAGATTCCAAGTTCAACAAAAAGGTATTAGGCATTTAATTAACCAAATCATGAAAAAAATAATATTACTAGGTGCGTTAGCCGGTTTCATTTTCACGGCNTGTGGATCAAAAGAGGAGAAGAAGGAAAGCGGCGAAGACACTTATCACGAATATGACACCGGTGACGGTGCATCATCGTCTTCCGCAAAGGAAGAACCTGCTTCAATTCAGGATTTAATCGCGCAGGGTGAAGCGTTAATCAACTCCAACGACTGCAAAACCTGCCATACTGTAGAGAACCGTATCGTTGGCCCGTCTTACAACGATGTTGCNGGCAAATATTCCTTTACGAAGGAGAACGTTGCCTTTCTTTCTGAGAAAGTCATTTCCGGCGGCGCAGGTAACTGGGGCGAAATTCCGATGACAGCCCACGTCGGATTATCGAAAGCCGATTCAGAAAAAATGGTTTACTACATCCTGTCACTCGACGGCGAAGACTATCAGGAGTAATTACATCAAATGAACACACTATTCACGGTTCTTCTCCTCCTTTGCATGATCAACGATGACGGCCGGAACCACAATACGCTGACGAGCAAAGAACAACAGGACGGCTGGGTTCTTCTGTTCGACGGAAAGACGACGAAAGGCTGGCGCAATTATAACAAAGATGGCATTGGTCCGGCGTGGAAAGCCGTGAATGGTGAGTTGGTCTTTGACCCCACCGACGGCGCTCAGGGAGGTGACATCATCACAGAACAGGAATTCGCGAATTTTGAGCTTTCACTTGAATGGAAAATCAGCCCCTGCGGAAACAGTGGTGTGATCTTCAACGTCGTGGAAGACAAGAAATACCATTCACCATGGCTGACGGGACCTGAACTTCAGGTTCTCGACAATACATGTCATCCGGATGCAAAGATCCACAAGCATCGCGCAGGTGATCTCTATGACCTGGTGCCGTGCTCTGTAGAAACTGTAAAACCCGCCGGGGAGTGGAATCACGTTCGCCTGATTTCCAAAAACGGAGCTTATGAGGTCTGGCTTAACGGGACTAAAGTAGTTACGTTCAACATGCACACCCCAGAATGGGACCAGATGGTGGAGAAAAGCAAATTCAATGAGTTTCCTGATTTTGGCAAAGCCAGAAAAGGACATCTCGCACTTCAGGACCACGGAGACAAAGTCTGGTTTCGAAACATCAAAATAAAAACACTATAACCTGAATTTCTTCAGGGAACCGACATTTATGAAATACGCGCTACTAACGGCTACGCTACTGCTGTTTATACTTACGTCATGTAAAAACGACTCCTCGGAACAACGGATACTTGTGTTTTCAAAAACCAGTGGTTTCCGTCATGAATCGATAGGTGTCGGAAAACTGGCATTGATTGAATTGGGTAAGCAGCATGGCTTTGCAGTTGATACAATTGAAGACGCTTCTCTTTTTACTGAAGAAAACCTGAAACGCTACAAGGCGGTTGTTTTTTTGAGCACCACCGGCAACATTCTCGACGAACTTCAGCAAGCCGACTTCAAGCGCTACATTGAAGCCGGCGGAGGCTTTGTAGGCATTCATGCCGCCGCTGACACGGAGTACGAATGGCATTGGTATGGTAAGCTGGTCGGCGCATATTTCAAAAGTCATCCTCAGATTCAGGAAGCCAAACTCAAGAAGGTGCGTGCCTTTGGACCAAATACCCTCCCTGACGAATGGACCGTTACCGACGAATGGTACAACTATAAAAACATTTCTGATAAGATTAATGTCATCTACAACCTTGACGAAACGTCATACAAAGGTGGTGACAACGGCGAGAACCATCCCATTGCATGGTATCACGAGTTCGCAGGAGGAAGATCGTTTTACACCGGCCTGGGTCATACGAATGAAAGTTATTCAGATCCTAAATTCCTTGAACACGTGCTCCAGGGAATTCAATACGCAATGGGCGATAACGTAAAGCTGGACTATTCAAAGGTGAAGACACAACGCTCAATCGAGGAGAATCGCTTTACAAAAACGGTTCTTGACTTCAACCTTAATGAACCCACGGAAATGACCGTGCTGCCCTCAGGTAAAATTCTCTTCATCGAACGCAAGGGCGACGTAAAACTCTACGATCCGGCGATCGGAAAAGTAAGCGTCATCAATACCATAAAAACATTTACGACGTTTGAGGACGGACTGCTTGGTCTCGCCGCGGATCCGGACTTCGCTAACAACAATTTTGTATACATCTACTACTCTCATCCTGAGAAGAGTGCTAACATCTTGTCGCGTTTTGTATTTAAAGACAACAAACTAGACATTTCTTCCGAGAAGGAAATCCTTGAAGTTGCCACGCAGCGCGAGAAGTGCTGTCACACAGGTGGATCACTTCAGTTCGGAGAAGACCGCGTGCTCTTCATCAGCACAGGGGATAATACAAGCCCCTTCGAGTCGGAAGGATTCAGCCCGTCGGATGAGCAGCCAGGACGCTCTGCCTTTGATGCACAGAAGTCGTCGTCGAACACCAACGACCTTCGCGGGAAAATCCTCAGAATCATCGTACGCGAAGATGGAACGTATGAAATCCCAAAGGGCAACCTGTTCCCTCAGGGTGAAGAAAAAACACGCCCTGAGATCTACGTCATGGGTAACAGGAATCCCTATCGCATTTCAGTCGACCCGAGAACAGGTTATCTCTACTGGGGTGAAGTCGGTCCCGATGCGGGTAAAGACGTCCCGGAACGCGGGCCGCGGGGTTACGATGAAATCAACCAGGCACGCGAGGCCGGATTCTATGGATGGCCATATTTCATTGGCAACAACTATGCATACACGCGCTACGATTTCAAGAACAAGCGCAGCCTCGAAAAGTGGAACCCTGAGAAGCCAACCAACGAATCACCTAACAACACCGGAAAGCGTGAACTTCCTCCGGCTAAACCGGCATTCATCTGGTACCCTTACGACAAGTCGGAAGAGTTTCCGATGATGAAAGACGGCGCAAGAAACGCGATGGCCGGCCCTTTCTACTACAGCGAGAACTACAAAGGCGCCAAGACTGCTTTCCCGGCGTACTTCGACGGAAAACTGCTTGCGTACGACTGGATGCGAAACTGGATGTTCCTCGTTACGATGGATGACCAGGGTGACATTTATGATCTCGAGCCGTTCATGCCGAATACCAAATTCAACAACGTGATCGACATGGCTTACGGCCCTGACGGTAGGCTCTATATGCTGGAATACGGAACAGCATGGTTCAAGCAAAACATGGATGCGCGGCTTGTGCGTATCGATTACAACGCAGGAAATCGTCCGCCTGTTGTTCAACTTGCTGCAGACAAAGTAGCAGGGGCCGTTCCCCTGGAAGTTAACTTTACAGCCAAAGGAACAGTAGACTACGACGGTGACAAACTCGATTACCTTTTTGAAATCGCCGATACGAAGAAGACCTCTCCTGACGGGAACTTCAAGTATACCTTTGACAAGCCCGGGATTTACAACGTGACGCTTACCGTGCGCGATTCCAAGGATGCGTCGGGCAAAGCGCAGGTTAAGATCATCGCAGGCAACGAAGTACCGCAGGTGGATATCGAAGTTACCGATGGCAATAAAACCTTCTTCTTCCCGGGAGCTCGTGTGGGGTATAAGGTTAAAGTGAGCGATCTTGAGGATGGTACTTCCGAGGACGGGGCTATCACCGATGACGGAGTAACGGTTACGTTCGATTACCTGCAAGGATTCGACATTACTACCATGGCCCAGGGGCATCAGAAATCGGTGGTGGAAATGCCAGGGAAACGGTTGATAGACCAGAGCGATTGCAAGTCATGCCATTTGATCGACCAAAGATCGGCGGGGCCTTCTTACAAGGAGGTAGCATTGAAGTATAAGAATGAGCAGGATGCTGTGAACCGTCTGGCGGCGAAGATTATTAAGGGGGGATCCGGTGTCTGGGGTAACGTTGAAATGGCTGCGCACCCTCAGATCACTACCGACGATGCCCGTAAGATGGTGGAATACATTCTCACACTGGACAAAGCGGAGGAAATCAAGTTGCTGCCCCTAAAAGGTACGGTGGTCCCTGGTGATGAGAAGGAGGGAGCGTACCTGATCAACGCGTCGTATGTAGATAAGGGTGCGGGAGAAATCCCAAGCCTTTCGGCAGCGAACTCGCTGGTGCTCCGCGCAGCCTTCCTGCGCGCCGACCACGCCTCCGAAGTACACAACGCACGCGTCATAAGTACCAATGGCAGGGTTTCGTTCGGCGATGTGAAACACAATGGTTATGCAGCTTTCAAGCAGATCGATTTAACGGGCATACGAAGCGCTACTGTGTCGGGATTCATCCGCGGACAGGATCAGGTAGGTGGGAAAGTTGAATTGCGGCTCGATGCTCCGGATGGAAAACTCTGGGGTTCAGCCGAACTGACGGGCCCGGGTCTCAAAGAAGACACGATGAAACTTGCCGCTGAAACGGGAATGCATGACGTCTATGTAATCTTTATCAATCCGGAAGCGGGGGATAAAACTTTGTATTATTTTGGTGGGGTGCGTTTCCTAAACCGATAATGCTTCCGTATATTAATAGTCGGAACGATCGAGTATCGGAACTACAACCTTGAACCTATTCTATGAAGAAAGATCTACACGCTATGAAGCGGAGGGAGTTTATTCAAACAGCTTCCTTCGCTGCAGTCGGACTGCTATCCCTGCCTTCTTTCCTGGCAGTCGCCAAAGCTAAGAAGGGTCTGGGCCTCCAGCTCTACAGCCTCCGTGATTCGATGCCCAAAGATCCCAAGGGTGTCCTCAAGCAAGTTGCTTCCTTTGGTTACAAAGAACTGGAAACNTATGGCTATGCCAATGGGAAACTGTTTGGTATGGANATCCGGGAGTTCAATGAGTATGTCAAAAGTCTCGGCATGAAAGTNACCAGTGGCCACTATGGGATAGACATTATTCGTGGTGACTGGGAAAAGGCCGTACTCGACGCCAAAGCGATAGGGCAGAAGTATATGGTTTGCCCTTACCTCAATGAAAATGAACGTTCTTCAATAGCCGATTACAAAAAGCGATGCGAAGAATTCAATAAGGCCGGCGAAATCTGCAACAAACACGGTATCCGTTTCGGATATCACAATCACGCGTTCGAATTCACCGAGCTTGAAGGCCAGATTCCGTATGACGTGATGCTCACTGAACTCGACCCGAAGAAGGTCAGTATGGAAATGGACATATTCTGGGTCGTCAATGCCGGCTTTGACCCGCTGCAATACTTCCAGAAATATCCCGGACGTTTCGAAATGTGGCATGTGAAGGACATGGACAAGTCTGATAAAAACCGCAATGCCGACGTCGGCCAGGGGTCAATCGACTGGAAGGCGATCTTTGCCAAAGCAAAACAGTCGGGACTGAAGCAGTTCTTCGTTGAACAGGAATCATACCCTGGTGAGCCAATAAAAAGTATTGAAGCTTGTGCGAAATACATGAAAACTATTTTGTAGCTTACAAAAGTTTTTTCGTTTTTGTTTACATAGATGTCGGGCCCGCACTGTCCGACATCTTTTTTTTAGACTGTTTTAGAAAGGTTTTACCTTTATCGCATGAAAGTTCTGAACTTTATTCTGGCCGCACTCTTTCTGCTTTTTGCTTTCGTACAAGTCAACGATCCTGACCCTTTGCTTTGGATTTTAATTTATGGTTCGATGGCTGTCCTTGCTGTCCTTGCGATGTTCAAGATCTATCCGCGTACGGTCATCATCATTCTGCTGATTGTATTGTTTGGATATAGTCTTGTTTACGTTCCGGGCGTGCGCGAGTGGCTTAACCAGGAGGACAAATCCGAGCTGTTCGACAATGTAGCGAAGATGAATCATCTTTATATCGAAGAGGCCCGCGAGTTTCTTGGCTTGTGGGTATGTATCATCGTACTTATTTTCTATTTCATTAAGTCGCGGCGCGTAACACGAAATTCCGCGTCTGCTACCTGACATAATACCTGACGTCAGCTAACATGGAGGACCGATTCCAAAAGTTCGTCAATAAGATTGTCAAGCGAGTACTGATTTCATTGGTACTGTTGGTGGTTCTTGTCCTCGCCATCGTTTATGGATACCTCTGGCAGTCGAAACCCAAGCTTAACGGCAACATTACACTCGAAGGACTACGTGAGGAGGTGAGCGTTAAGTTCGACGCGTGGGGTGTTCCCCATATCAACGCTCAAAATGAAGAAGACGCGTATCAGGTTTTCGGCTACCTGCATGCGCAAGACCGCCTCTTTCAAATGGAGTTACTGCGTCGCGCAGCCAGTGGCCGGCTCGCTGAGGTACTTGGACCAGATCTCATCGAAGTTGATAAACTCTTCCGAACGCTCGGACTCAACCGCTTCGCGAAATACCACAGCGACAAATACCTCTCGGGTGATTCCGCGGCGTGGCAGCGTGCCGTGCATGCGTATATCCGTGGCGTCAATCAATACATAACACATGGTAAAACACCGGTTGAATTCTCCATCATCGGCATCCCGAAAACTGAGTTCACAACAACCGATATATACTACGTGATCGGGTATATGGCCCTGGGCTTCGCCGAAGGATTTGAAGTCGATCCCGTGGTTGAGCTTATCAATCAGAAATGGGGAC
>Ga0065721_10049810_pt1 | contig 26967 bp, 22 predicted proteins | sample Mesricmetagenome_FD_59108 | JGI IMG/M metagenome (GOLD analysis project Ga0065721, IMG submission 59108) | Mesophilic microbial community from rice straw/compost enrichment Sample: eDNA_1 v2 (version 2) | ecosystem: Engineered > Solid waste > Grass > Composting > Bioreactor | place: USA: Davis... | reverse complement strand
GGCGGCGCCCGCGGCGGCCACGGCGGCCGGGCTCGCCCCGTCGAGCCGCTTCACCTCGTAGCCGGAGGGCGGCGCGACCTTGCCGACGGTGAACACCTTGGTTTCGTTCGTCTCGGGGGCGCCGAGGGGGTTGAGCTGGGCCAGGGCGTCGGCGCCGTCGTTGGACAGGGTTCCGGAAGGTGCGAGGAGGATCGGCGCCCCCACCGGCCCGGCGCTGAGGCTGGCCGCGGCGACCCCGGACTGCCAATCCTCGGCGTCCACGATCGTGACCGCCGGCGGCGGGGTGCCGGGGCCGGTGGTCGGGTAGGCGGCGAAGGCCGCGGCGATCGAGATGTCCACCGGGTCGCTGCCGCTGATCCGGGTGGTGTTGCGGGTGGCGACTACCGGGAAGCCGAGGGCGCCGCCGGTGCGTCCGGCCACCGTCGCGGGCTCGCCGGTGGTGCCGGTCGCGGCCTGGCCGGCAGGCGGTCCGTCGTTCCCGTCGTCCCGGCCGACGTCGAAGAAGAAATAGGCGATGAAAGCACCCAGGATCAGCACCAGGACGAACAGGATCGAGAGCCCCAGCCACGGCACGCCGGCGGCTTGAGGGCTCCCCGGTGGTGCGTTGATAGGCCGTCTTCCCGAGCTTGCCATCGTTGGAACCGTATCCAAACGGTGTCCGGCGCCGGAAGTCGTAAGAATGGCGGCGATGCCCTACCCGACCGGAACAGTCACCAACGATGCAGGCCACCTCGAGATCGGCGGATGCGACGTGCTCGAGCTCGCGCGAGAGTTCGGAACGCCCGCCTACCTGTTCGCGGTGGCCGAGATGCGGGACCGGGCCCGCGCGTACCAGAAGGCCTTCGCCGCCCACACGGACCGGTTCGAGGTCCTGTTCGCCAGCAAGGCCCTGCCCGTCACCGCCGCCTACCGGCTCTTCGCGGAGGAGGGGCTCTCGGTCGACGTGGCCTCGGGCGGCGAGCTGACCATGGCGCTGACCGCGGGCTTCGACCCCAAGAAGATCTACATGCACGGCAACAACAAGACGGACGCCGAGCTCAGGCTCGCCGGCGGCTGCGGCGTGGGGCACCTGATCGTCGATTCCTTCGATGAGATCGAGCGTTGCGAACGGGTGCTCCGCAACCGGCAGGACGTGCTGATCAGGGTCACGCCGGGGATCAAGCCGTCCACCCACTCCTTCATCCAGACCGGCCAGCTCGACTCGAAGTTCGGCTTCGGGCTCGAGGACGGGACGGCCGCGAAGGCGATCGAGCGGGTGCTGGACTCGGACACGCTCAACCTGGTCGGCCTCCACTTCCACATCGGTTCCCAGATCTTCGAGATCGAGCCCTTCCGCCTCGCGGTCGAGGCCCTCGGCGAGCTGAGCGGCGATTGGTGCGAGGTCCTCGACCTCGGGGGCGGGCTCGGCATCGCCTACGGCGAGGAAGACTCGCCGCCCGCGATCGACGATTACGTGAACCTGAAGGTCCAGGCCGTCCGGGACGTATTCGGGGACGAGGCGAAGATCCTCATCGAGCCGGGCCGCTCGCTCGTCGGGACGGCCGGCGTCACGATCTACACGATCGGCACGGTCAAGGAGATCCCCGGGGTGAGGACCTACGTCGCGGTGGACGGGGGCATGTCCGACAACCTCAGGCCGATGCTCTACGACGCCAAGTACACGGCCGTGATCGCCGACCGTCCGGACGATCCGGCCGACACCACCGTGACCGTGGCCGGTTCCCACTGCGAGTCCGGGGATATCCTGATCCGTGATGTGGAGCTGGCGAGCCCCCGGGTCGGGGACATCCTTCTCACGCCCGCCACGGGCGCCTACGGTCACTCGATGGCCAACAACTACAACGGAATGCCGCGGCCGCCCGTGATCTTCTGCGAGGACGGCGACGCGAGGGTCGTGGTCCGCCGCGAGACCTGGGACGACCTCATGCAGAGGGACATGTGAGCGAGACGCTGAAGATCGGGCTGCTGGGCCACGGCACGGTCGGGGGAGCCTTCGACGAGCTGGTCGGCGACCGGGCCGACCAGGTGGAGTCCGCCACCGGCCGCCGGCCGGAGATCTGCGGCGTGCTGACCCGCAGCCAGGGCGACTTCGACGAGATCCTGGCCGGTGCCGATGTGATCGTCGAGCTGATGGGCGGGACCGACCTCGCCCGGGAGCACGTGCTGGCCTCGATCGCGGCCGGCAAGCCGGTCGTCACCGCCAACAAGCAGCTGCTTGCGCAGCATGGGGACGAGCTCTTCGCCGCCGCCGCGGAGGCCGGGGTGCAGCTCCGCTTCGAGGCGGCCGTCGCGGCCGTCGTCCCGGTGATCCGGGTGGTCCAGGAGAGCTTCGGGGCGGTCGAGTTCAGCAAGGTCTTCGGCATCGTCAACGGCACCACGAACTTCATCCTCTCCGAGATGGCGGCCACCGGCGCCTCCTACGAGGACGTGCTGAAGCGGGCGCAGGAGCTCGGGTACGCCGAGGCCGACCCGACCGAGGACGTCAACGGCGCCGACGCCGCCGCGAAGATGGCGATCCTCGCCCGGCTCGCCTTCCACGCCCCCGTCACCCTGGACCAGGTCGACTTCGAGGGGATCGAGGACATCCGGCCGGACGACCTCGCCTACGCCAAGGAGCTCGGGCTCTCCCTGAAGCTGCTGGGAGTCGCCGAGAAGCTCGAGGGCGGGATCACCGTGAGGGTCTTCCCCTGCTTCCTCTACCCGGGTCACCCGCTGGCCCCGATCGAGGGCCCCTTCAACGCCGTGATGGTCGAGGCACCAGAGATCACCGAGGTGACCATGTCGGGCCCGGGTGCCGGTGGCCTCCAGACCGCCGCCGCCGTGCTCGGCGACGTGGTCTCGGTCGCGGCCGGGAGCGCCCGCACGCACGCGGCCGACCGCGACCTGCCGGTGCTCACCGACGTCTCCTCGTCCTTCTACCTGCACCTGGAGGTGGCCGACGAGCCCGGCGTCCTCGCGGAGGTCGCGAAGGTCCTCTCCGACGGCGGCGTCTCGGTCAAGAGCGTCGTCCAGCGCGGCCTCGGCGACGACGCCCGCTTGGTCATGGTCGTCCACCGCTGCCTCGAGTCGAAGTTCAAGGCGGCCGTCGACCAGATCGCCGGCCTCGACGCCCTCAAGTCGGGGCCCAGGTTCATCCGTGTAATCGAAGAAGAGTTCGTCGCCTAGCGACAGGGAGCCATGCCACAGCCACTCATCGAGAGATACCGCGACGCCCTTCCCCTCGAGCCGGACGATCCGGTCGTCAGCCTCAACGAGGGCTCGACCCCGCTGGTCGAGGCGCCTCGCCTGTCCGAGCGGGTCGGGGCCCGGGTCTGGCTCAAGGTCGAGGGAGCCAACCCGACCGGCTCGTTCAAGGATCGCGGGATGACCGTGGCCGTGTCGCGCGCGGCCGGTCGGGGCGCGAAGGCCGTGATCTGCGCCTCCACCGGAAACACCGCGGCCTCCGCGTCGGCCTACGCCGTGCGCGCGGGACTGCGCGGGGCGGTGATCGTCCCGGAGGGGAAGATCGCGATCGGCAAGCTCGCCCAGTCGCTCATGCACGGGGCCCGGGTGGTCGCGCTCGAAGGTAACTTCGACGACGCCCTCACGATCGTTCGGCAGCTCGCCGAACGCAACCCGATCGAGCTCGTCAACTCGGTCAACCCGTACCGCATCGAGGGCCAGAAGACCGCCGCGTTCGAACTGATCGACGAGCTCGGCGAGGCCCCGGACGCCCTGGCGATCCCGGTCGGCAACGCCGGCAACGTCACCGCCTACTGGAAGGGCTTCCAGGAGCGCGGCGCCTCGCCGATCTGTTACGGCTTCCAGGCCGCCGGGTCGGCACCTTTGGTCGACGGTGCCCCGGTCGCCAAGCCGGAGACGGTGGCGTCCGCGATCCGGATCGGCAACCCGGCCCGTTGGGAAGAGGCCATGAACGCTTTCAGCACCTCGCGGGGGCGCGTCGCCGCGGTCACCGACGAGCAGATCCTCGACGCCTACCACTGGCTCGCTTCGAACGAGGGCGTGTTCTGCGAGCCCGCCTCGGCCGCCTCGGTCGCGGGGATCCTCAACCACGGCCTCCCGACGGTGGAAGGCATGGAGAAGCCCGAGACCGTCGTCTGCGTCCTCACCGGCCACGGCCTCAAGGACCCGGACACCGCGCTCGGCAAGGCGCCCGCGGTGATCAACTGCCCGAACGACATCGGCGCCGTCGAGTCCGCCGTCTTCGAGTAGTGCGGCCGGCGCGGCCGGACGAGTACGACGAGCTGACGCGGATCTGGAGGGCCGCGGTCGAGGCGACGCATGACTTCGTGACGCCGGCGGAGATCGCGGGGTGGGAGGCCCGGATGCGCACCGAATTCTTGCCGGCCGTGGAGCTCTTCGTCGCCGTCGACGCGGGCGACCGGCCGGCCGGGTTCATCGGGATGGACGGGGAGAAGATCGAGATGCTCTTCGTCGATCCCGCCCACCACGGCGAGGGCATCGGGCGGCGACTGGTCGAGTCGGTGGCGACCGGCCGTCCCTCCCTGAGGGTCGACGTGAACGAGGAGAACATGGGCGCGGTCGCCTTCTACTGGAAGATCGGGTTCCGACCCGCCGGACGGTCCGAGCTCGATTCTGAGGGTCGGCCGCACCCGCTCCTGCACCTCACCCGGTGAAGCGAGCCGCCATCTCCGGTTCCGGCGCTTCCGCCTCTTCGTAATTGCCTTTGGCGAGCATGCCTTCCTTTCGTGCGAGAGGGGCGGGATTGCCCCTCCGACCCTGGGACGAACGGCGCAACTTCGAATCGACATCGGGTTCATAGGTTAGGTTCCGAGTACTTCAATCGAGGGACCTGAGGAGGAGACTTGATGGGAACCCGCAGGGCGACTGCCGCTGCCGTCGCGACGATGTTGATCGGTTTGATGACCCTCGGGGCCGGTGCGGCCTGGGCGGGGATGGAAGACGTCCCGACCTCGAACGTGACCGGGCCGATCCCCGTCACGGCCGACTCGCATCCGTTCCTGGCGACCGACGTCGACCTTGCCGGGTATGGCTACGTCGAGGAGGAGTTCTTCCTCGAGGGCGAGGGGTACCGCTACGACACCTCCGGCGGCCCGGACGTGACCGGAAGCCGCATCACCACGGGCGGCGCCAACGATGACGGCCTCTTCCCGTTCAAGACCCGGATCGTCGTCCGGCGGCCCGCGAACCCCGCCGACGCCAACGGCATCGTGGTCGCCGAGTGGAACAACGTGACCTCGACCCAGGACGTCGAGTTCAACTGGTTCGGCGACCCGTACTTCCTGCTCGAACACGGGTACACCTTCGTCGGCGTGACGGCGCAGAACATCGGCGTCGCTTCACTCAAGGGGTTCGACAACGCCCGGTACGGCACCCTCACCGTCAACGGGAACGGGACCGTCCCCACCGGTGAGGGGGCCGACGGGGACGCGCTCTCGTACGACGTGTTCTCCTCGGTCGTCAAGGCCCTCAAGGGCGGCCGCGACGGGGTCGACCCGCTGGGAGGGATCCAGGCGCAGAAGGTGATCGCCTCCGGCGAGTCGCAGTCCTGCGGCCGGCTCTCGGTCCACTACAACAAGATCGAGCCTCTCTACGACGTCTTGGACGGCTACCTCCTGACCGTGTGCACCTCGACGCTGCGGACCGACCGTCCCGAGAAGGCGATCCGGATCATCACCGAGACCGAGAACCGTCGCCCGCGGACGACGACCGACTTCCCGGACACCGGCTCGCTCCGTCACTGGGAGGTCGCCGCCGCCTCTCACCTGCCGCGCATCGCCTTCGACAACCTGAACGGGGTCTTCTCGCGGGACTTCGCCGTCGGCACGGCGAGCTGCGTCAAGTTCCCGCTTTCGCGAATCAGGTGGCCCTTCACCCAGAACGTGGCGATCCAGCAACTGGCTTCCTGGGCGGACGGAGGCGCCGCCCCGCCGATCGCTCCGCGTGGTGAGTACCAGGACCCGGTTCCGCCCTCCCCGGCGGACGCGCTCGTCCGGGACGAGTACGGCATCGCCCAGGGAGCGATCCGCTACCCGGACGTGACCGTGCCGACCGCGGTCAACGACGGCTCCAACTCGCCCGGGCCCGGCGGCGGGTTGTTCTCCGCATTCTGCGGGCTGTTCGGGTCATCCGAACCGTTCGCCCCGGAGCTGCTCCACGGCCTCTACGCCGATCAGGCGGACTACCTGGCGAAGTACGCGGCCGCGACGGACGAGCTGGTCGCCACCGGGTTCGTCTTGGCCGAGGACGGGGAGCGCCTCAAGCAGGATGCGCGGGAGTTCGCCCGCCTGCGTCCTTCGAGGCCCGAGGTGATCGGCAAGACCCCCAACAAGGGCTCCTTCCAGCTCGGGTGGGTCGGGACCCAGGCGCCCGATACGACGTTCGAGGTCCAGAGGGCGAGCACCAAGGCGAGCGGCAGCTGGAAGCCGGTGAACGTGAGGTCGGTGGCCGACGGCACCGCGACCCTGGCCAACCAGCCTCAGGGCACCGCCCGCTACCGGGTGAGGAGCACGACGGTGCTGCCGGGGACCAACATCTCGGACCCGGAGACGGTCGTCACCCCGTTCTCCGAGCCGAGCGCCGTGGTCAAGGTGGATCGAACCGGGCCGAAGAAGCCCCGGATCGTGGTCAAGGGCCGCAAGGTGAAGCGCGCCTACCGGGGCCGGGTGCGGATCAAGGTGATCGGCAGGCCCGACCGCAAGCTCCCCGATGGCACCAACGGGGTCGGCCTGAACAAGAAGTCGGTGCCAAGGGTTCGGGTCATCAGGAAAAGGGGCAGGACGGTGATCAAGGTGCGAACCAGGGACAAGCTCGGGAACAGGTCCCCGGTCGCCCGCAAGGTGATACGGATCCGGTAGCCCTCCGGGAGTTGGACGCCCATCCCCGGCCAGGATCCCGAGGTGCCTCGGACTGGCTGCGTTTTCGACGGAATACAGGTAGTTATCGCAGCCACCTCGGGTCCCGGCGCTCCGGATCCCGAGGTGCCTCTGAGGGTGGCTGCGGTTTCGACGGTATAGAGGTAGTTATCGCAGCCACCTCGGGTCCCGGCGCTCCGGATCCCGAGGTGGCTCGGAGGGTGGCTGCGTTTTCGCCGGTATAGAGGCAGTTATCGCAGCCACCTCGAGTTGAGGCGCACCCTCTCGCCTCCTTCGGAGGCGTTCGGTTACGCCCGCAGCTTGTACCCGCGCTTGAACATCCGGTAGTTCACGAAGGTCAGGGCCCCGGTGGCCAGGGTCAGGAGGAGCAGCGACAGCCAGACGCCGATGTCGGCCACTCCGAGAAACCCGTAGCGGACCAGGGAGATCATGTAGTAGACCGGGTTGAAGTGGGTCAGGGTCTGGTACGGCTCGGGGAGCAGCGACGCGGAGTAGAAGACCCCGCCGAGGAAGATGAGCGGCTGGAGGATGAAGGTCTGCGCGAAGGAGACGTCGTCGAACTGCTCGGCGCGAACCCCGATCATCACGCCGAGGCTGGCGAAGAACCAGCCGACCAGGAACAGGGCGGGCAGGAGGACGTAGGCGTGTTCGACCGGGAGGTCGACGAGCAGGCTCGCGACGATGAAGGTGATGACCGAGATCAGGAGCCCGCGGAGGAAGCCGCCGAGGGTGAACGCGAGGAGCAGCTGGCCGGGGGAGGCCGGAGACGAGAGCTGCTCGTCTATCGCGCCCTGGAACTTCTGCTGGAGGATCGAGGAGGAGTTGTTCGTGAACGCGTTGATCGCGAAGGCCATCATGATCAGGCCGGGGATCACGAACACCACGTAGTCGACCCCGTCGAGGTCGCCGACCCGGGACCCGAGCGCGGCCCCGAAGATCGAGATGTAGAGGAAGGTCTCGAGGAGCGGGGCCCCGACCGTCTGGCGGGGGATCTTGAGGAAGCGGTTCACCTCGCGCCGGGTCAGCGAGACGAGGCGGATCATGTTGGGGCTCATGCCGCGTCTCCGTTGGTGCCGACGTGGGCCCGCGAGAGTTCCTTGCGCCCGACCAGTTCGAGGTAAGCGTCTTCAAGGTTCCCGACGCCGAAGCGCTCGGCGAGCTCGGCGCTCGAACCCTGGTCGACGATCTCGCCCCCGTTGATGAAGGCGATCCGGCTGCAGAGCTGCTCGGCCTCCTCCAGGTAGTGCGTCGTCAGGAGGATGGTCGTCCCCTCGGTGTTCACCTGCCGCATGTAGTGCCACAGCTCGAGCCGCAGCTCGACGTCTACCCCGGCGGTCGGTTCGTCGAGGATGAGCAGCCGCGGGCGGTGCATGAGCGCCCGGGCGAGGATCACGCGTCGTTTCATGCCGCCGGAGAGCCCCCTGGTCCGCTCGTCGCGCTTGTCGACGAGGGAGAACGACTCGAGCAGCTCCTCCACCCGCTCCTTTCGCTCGGCCTTGTTCATGCCGAAGTAGCCGCCGTGGAAGTCGAGAGTCTCCTCCACGGTCAGGAACCAGTCGATGTTGAGTTCCTGCGGAGCGAGTCCGACCGCCTCGCGGGCCTCCCGGTAGTCGTTGACCGCGTCGTGGCCGAAGACCTCGATCCGGCCGGAGGTAGGACGCGCGAGACCGGTGGAACAGTGGATCAGGGTCGACTTTCCCGCGCCGTTGGGGCCGAGCAGCCCGAAGAACTCCCCGTCGGGGATCTCGAGCGACACCCCCTTAAGGGCTTCGGTTCCGGTCGGGTAGCGCTTGACCAGATCGGTGATGCGGAGGGCAGGGGCCGTGGAGGCAGAGGTGGACGAACTCACCCGTCAATCAATAGCAAGAGTCCGTCGCGAGCCGTGCCATCTCCATGCCCGAGCGATCGGGTCCAAGCGATCAGGCGACGGATACGATTCGCTGGTCCGGTTGTCCGAAAGAGGGAGTTCTTTGAGCAGTCTCGGGAGTTTTGTCTGGTCGATCGCCGATCAACTGAGGGGCGTCTACAAGCCCCATCAGTACGGAAACGTGATCCTGCCGATGACGATCCTGCGGCGGCTGGACTGCATCCTGGAACCGAGCCGGGATGAGGTGCGTGCTCTGGCCACCGAGGTCTCGCCCGAACGTCTGGCGGTGAAGGTCCGCCAGCAGCTCGGCCTGAACTTCTTCAACACCTCCAACTACGACTTCCAGAAGCTGATCGAGGATCCGGACAAGCTCCGCCACAACCTGATCGAGTACATAAGCCGTTTCTCGGACAACGTCGACGTCTTCGAGCGGTTCGCGTTCGCGCAGGAGATCGGCAGGATGGACGAGAAGGGCCGCCTCTATGAGGTGGTCTCCCAGTTCGCCGCGGTCGACCTCCATCCGGACAAGGTGCCGAATGCCGAGATGGGCGATCTCTTCGAGGAGCTGATCCGCAGGTTCGCCGAGAACTCCAACGAGACGGCCGGCGAGCACTTCACTCCGCGGGACGCGATCCACCTGATGGTCGATCTGCTCTTCGCCGAGGACACGGACGGGCTCGCCAAGGAAGGTGTGGTCCGCACCGTCTATGACCCGACCGCCGGCACCGGCGGGATGCTGACGATCGCGGAAGAACATCTGAAGCAGATGAACCGGGGCGCCCATCTCGGGCTCTACGGCCAGGAGATCAACGACCAGTCGTACGCGATCTGCAAGTCGGACATGATCGCCAAGGGCCAGGACGTGACCAACATCCAGCTGGGGGACACGCTGCGGGAGGACCGCTTCCCCGGCAAGACCTTCGATTTCTGCCTTTCAAATCCGCCCTACGGGGTCGACTGGAAGTCGGCTTCGGAGGACGTGAAGAACGAGGTCAGGGACCTCGGCAAGAACAGTCGCTTCCCCGGGGGTCTGCCGAAGATCAGCGACGGCCAGATGCTCTTCCTGCAGCATCTGGTCGCCAAGATGAAACCGGCGGGAGGCGGCGAGAGCGGTGGCCGGGCGGGCATCGTCCTCAACGGTTCGCCCCTCTTCAACGGCGGGGCCGGTTCGGGCGAGTCGGAGATTCGCCGCTACCTGTTGGAACACGACCTGGTCGAGGCGATCGTCGCCCTGCCGACCAACATGTTCTACAACACGGGAATCGCCACGTACGTCTGGATCCTGGACAACTCGAAGCAGAAGCATCGGGTCGGCAAGGTTCAGCTGATCGACGGCACGTCGTTCTTCACCAAGATGCGGAAGAACCTCGGCGACAAGTCCCGGGAGGTGTCTGACGAAGACCGCAAGAGGATCGTCGAGATCTACCATGCCTTCGAGGAGGGCGAGCACTCGAAGATCCTCAATAACGGCGACTTCGGCTATTGGACGATCACGGTCGAACGGCCGCTGAAGCTGAGGTTCGAGGTCACCCCGGAACGGGTGGAGGAAGCCCTCGAAGCCAAGGCGCTGGCCAAGGTGGATCGGGATCGGCTCCGGGATGCCCTGGCTCCCCTGGGCGGCAGGACCTGGCTCAACCGGGACGAGTTCCTGAATGATCTGAAGCCGGCGCTGAACGATGCCGGTCTAAAGTTGGGCGCCCCGCAACTCAAGGCGCTCTGGCAGGGACTCTCCGAACGGGACGAGCAGGCCGAGGTCTGCACGGACAGGAAGGGCAAACCGGAACCCGACACCTCACTCCGGGACACCGAGAACGTGCCCTTCGGCGAGGCCGGTGAGCGGGCGATGGAAACCACCATCGCCGAGTACTTCGAGAAGGAGGTCGCCCCGTGGGTCCCGGACGCCTGGATCGACCACTCAAAGACCAAGGTCGGCTACGAGATCCCCTTCACCCGCCACTTCTACAAGTACGAACCACCGCGACCCCTGGAAGAAATCGACCGCGACCTGGAGAAGCTGACGGCAGAGATCGTGGAGCTGCTGCGGGAGGTCGAAGGGTGAGTCGCTCGGCTTACAACGCTCAGCTCGAAGGCGGGTCAAAGGACTGGAACGAAGTCCCTGTCCGCACGTTGTTCACTCGCGTTGTGCGGAAGGGCCACGAGAACGAAACACTGCTTTCGGTGTATCGAGAGCATGGAGTAGTGCCCAAAACAAGTCGAGACGATAACCACAATCGGGAGTCGGAGGACCTTTCCAGCTACCAGTTAGTCGAGCCAGGCGATCTAGCCGTAAACAAGATGAAGGCATGGCAGGGGTCCGTAGCGGTCGCTCGCGAACGCGGAATCGTCAGCCCTGCCTACTTCATCTATAGATCTACGAACACTGAGGATCCCAAATTCCTCCATTACCTACTCAGGTCTGGCCCCATGGCTTCGCACTACCAAGCCATTTCTAAGGGGGTTCGAATCGGTCAATGGGATCTGGATCCCGATGCGTTCGCTGCGACGAAGTTGAAGCTGCCAAATCGAGAGCAGCAGAAGCGAATTGTCGAATTTCTTGACCGGGAAACCGCGCGGATCGACATGATCATTGAGAAGCAGGAGAAGCTCATCGAAACCCTGCGGGAGCGACGTGCGGCGCTTTTCGACGCAACGTTGATTGGTGCCACTAATGCCGTGGGAACTCGTTTCAAGCATTTCGTGCTCGGTGTCAGGCAAGGCTGGAGTCCCCAGTGTCACCCGTGGCCAACTGACGGAATCGAGCATTGGGCAGTGCTTAAGACGGGATGCGCTAACGGAGGATTGTTTAGACCTCAGGAGAATAAGGAGCTTCCCGATTCCGAGGTGCCAAGGCCAGATACCGTCGTTCAGCAAGAGGAAATCATCGTTTCCAGAGCGAACACCCGGGAGCTCGTAGGGAGTGCGGCCGTAGTGGGAGGCGAATTCCCGAAACTCATGCTCAGTGACAAGCTCTATTCATTCCAGGTTGACAAGAAACGGGCCCTACCGCAGTTCTTGGCGGCGGTCCTTGGAACAAGAAGAGTACGGGATTTCATTGAGCTAGAAGCGACGGGTTCTAGTCCGTCAATGCTAAACGTCAGCCGTGAAGAGATCCTGAACCTGCCGGTCGAATTGCCTGATATTCAAACTCAGCATCGGCTCTGGTGCGAGTTGTCCGGACGGCGCGAGAAGATCGATGCCCTCATCACCAAAGCCCAGAAGTTCATCAAACTTGCCAAGGAGCGGCGTTCGGCTTTGATTACCGCGGCGGTTACCGGTCAGATCGATGTCACGGAGGATGGGGATGGCTGATTACAACGAGATTGCGTTCGAGCGGGAGATCTGTGAGCACATGGCCGCCGGTGGGTGGCTCTACTCGGAGAACGACGCCGGCTATGACCGGGAACGGGCGCTCTTCCCGGAGGACGTGTTTCATTGGCTGGCAGAGACCCAGCCGGAAGAACTGGCGAAGGTCGTCGACCCCGACGGTCCGCGAACCGAACAGCAGAAGGGCCAGCTGCTCGACCGGCTGGTGAAGGCCCTGGACAACCCGCTCGAATCCGGGGGCGGCACCCTGAGCATCCTGCGCAACGGGTTCAGCCACCTCTCGGCCAAGTTCTCGATGTGCGAGTTCCAACCGGAAACCGACTGGAACGAAACCACCCTCGCCAACTACAAGGCGAACCGGGTGCGGGTCATGCGGCAGGTTCACTTCTCCACCCAGGACCAGCGCTCGATCGATCTCGTCGCCTTCGTCAACGGGCTTCCCGTCCTGACCATCGAGCTGAAGACCGACTTCACCCAGACCGTCCACGATGCGATCCGGCAGTACCGCAAGGACCGCCAGCCGCGCGGCAAGGACGGTCACGTGGAGCCACTGCTCAGCTTCGGCCACCGCGCCCTGGTCCACTTCGCCGTCTCAAACGACGAGGTCCACATGACCACCCGGCTCGCGGGGGAGAAGACCCGTTTCCTGCCCTTCAACAAGGGCCGCGACCAGGGCGCCGGCAACCCGGTCAACCCGGACGGATCGGCGACCTCGTATCTCTGGGAAGAGGTGCTCACCCGCGATTCGCTATTGGACATCCTCCACCGCTTCCTGCACCTCGAAACCAGCACCAGCCGGGATGCGATCACGGGACAGGTCAAGAAGTCCACGGTGCTTCTCTTCCCCCGATACCACCAGTGGGATGCGGTGACCAAACTGACCGAGGCCGCCAAGAAGGAAGGGCCGGGGCAGAAGTACCTGATTCAGCATTCGGCCGGTTCCGGCAAGACCAACTCGATCGCCTGGACCGCCCACCGGCTCGCCCGGCTCCACGGCTTCGACAACGAGAAGATCTTCGACTCGGTGATCGTGGTCACCGACCGCAACGTGCTCGACGCTCAGCTGCAGGAGGCGATCAAGCAGATCGACGGAAAGATCGGGCTGGTCGCGGCGATCGGCAAGGACGAGGTCCAGAAGTCCGGGGCGGGGTCCAAGTCCGGCCTGCTGGCCCAGAGCCTCGCCCAGGGCAAGCTGATCATCGTCGTCACCCTCCAGACCTTTCCCTTCGCGATCAAGGAGATCCGCGAGTCGGACGCGCTGAAGGGCAAGACCTTCGCCGTGATCGCCGACGAGGCACACTCGTCGCAGTCCGGAAAGACCGCCGGGGAGCTGAAGACCATGCTCTCGGACGAACAGCGGCAGCTGCTCGAGGAAGAAGGGGAGATCGAGGTCTCGACCGACGACATCCTGGCGGCGCAGACCGCGGCCCGAGCGTCGGCCGACAACATCTCGTTCTTTGCGTTCACCGCCACCCCGAAGCCGAAGACCCTGGAGCTGTTCGGTCGCGACAACGCCGACGGGGTTCCCGAGCCCTTTCACCTCTACTCGATGAAACAGGCGATCGAGGAGGAGTTCATCCTTGACGTCCTGCGGGGCTACACCACGTATGACACCGCCTTCGAGCTCTACGAGAACGGTGAGAAGAGTGAGGTCGTGGACGAGTCGGCGGCGACCAAGCAAACCCTGCGCTGGGTCAAGCTCCACCCGACCAATATCGGTCAGAAGGCGAAGCTGATCGTCGAGCACTTCCGCGAGAACGTGGCCGGGGAACTGGACGGTCACGCCAAGGCGATGGTCGTGGCCGACTCACGCCAGGCCGCGGTGCGATTCAAGATCGCCATCGAGAAGTACGTCGCCGAGCAGGGCTACCCGATCGGCGTCCTGGTCGCCTTCTCCGGTTCGCTCGAAGACGTCGAAGTCGGTCCGGAACCGTTGACCGAAGCCAACATGAACCCGGGGGCGAAAGGGCAGGACCTGCGAAGTGCCTTCGCCGGACCCGACTTCCAGATCATGGTGGTTGCGAACAAGTTCCAGACCGGTTTCGATCAGCCGCTCCTCTCGGCCATGTACGTGGACAAGCGTTTGGCCGGGGTGGCGGCGGTGCAGACTCTTTCCCGGCTCAATCGGACGTACGTGACGCCATCCGGCAATCGCAAGCAGAAGACCCTGATCCTCGATTTCGTCAACGACGCCGGGGATATCAAGGAATCCTTCGAACCGTATTTCGTCGATGCGCGGATCGAGGAGAGGACCGACCCGAATCTGGTCCACGACATCGCCGCAAAACTCGAACAGGCCGGGATCTACACGCCGGAGGAAGTCGGTGCGGTCGCCGATGCCTGGGTGGAAGGCAAAGGCAACAACGTCCTGGCCGGATTGATCGGTCCGGCCAAAGTTCGCTTCCGCGACCGGTTCGCGGCGGCGACCGAGGCCGAGGACAAGGAAGAGATCGACCGGCTGGAGGTATTCCGGAAGGACGTCTCCTCCTACGTGCGGCTCTACGACTTCGTCAGCCAGATCCTCGACTTCGCCGATCCATACCTGGAGAAGCTGGCGATCTTCCTGATGCTGCTGGAACGGCAGATCCGGCCCGAAACGGTGAACGAGGAAGTCGACGTCTCGACGCTGGTCCTCAACCGGGTCAAGCAGGTCGAGACCGGATCGACGGACATCGGCCTCGGCGGCGGCGAGCCGCTCAAACCGATCACCGAGGTGGGAAGCGGTCAGAAACGGGACAAGAAGATGGTCGCCTTCCGCGAGATCATCGACCGCCTCAACGAGATCTTCGGTGAGCAACTCACGCTCGACCAGGAAGAGAACTTCCTGTCCGGGCTGATCAAGACCGTGCTCGCCGACCCCAAGGTGAAGACGCAGGCCGAGGCGAATACCGAATCCCAATTCCTGGAAAGTCCCGATCTGCTCGACGCGATCCTGAACGCGGTCGAGAACAATCAGCAGGCACACGACCTCCTCGCCGAGTTCTTCTACAAGGAGTCCACCGACCGCCAGGATTTGATTGACCGGATCGGGGCGCTGGTCCGCCAGCATGCGGTCGAGGATAGGTTTCACGAGTGACCGAACGCCACCGACTCGTCAGGGTCCCAGCCTCCTCGGCCAACCTGGGGCCGGGGTATGACGTGATGGCCGTCGCGCTGGACGTCCATCTCGAGCTCGAGGTCCGCGAGACCGGCACCTTCTCCGTCACGTGCGAGGGGCTCGACGTGCCGCTCGACCGCAGCAACCTGGTCGTCCAGGCCTTCGAGACCCTGCAGCCGGCGGACGGGCTCTCCTTCCGGATCGGGGGCGGGATACCGCTCGCCCGGGGCATGGGATCGAGCGCCGCGGCGATCGTCGCCGGCTTGGTGGCGGCCGACCACCTCTTCGAGCTCGGGCTGGAGAGGCAGGACCTGCTCGAGCGGGCGACCGCGCTCGAGGGCCATCCGGACAACGTCGCCGCCGCGATCTGCGGGGGCTTCGTCGTCTGCACCAGCGGCCCCAAGCTGACGGCCACGGTCATCGACGCGCCCGAGGGGCTCGAGGGGATCCTCGTGATCCCGGACGTCGAGGTCTCGACCAAGCTCGCGCGGGAGGCCATCCCCGATCAGGTCCCCCTCACCGACGCGGTCACCAACGCGGCCTCGGCCGCCCACCTCGCGCTGGGTCTCAGCCGCGGTGACTTCTCCCTCGTCGGGATGGGCCTCCACGACCGGATCCACCAGGAGCGGCGTCGCCACCTCTTCCCCAAGTCGATGGAGGTCGTCGAGGCGGCGGGGGAGCTGGGCGCGATCGGGGCCACGATCTCGGGGGCCGGACCGACGGTCCTGGTCTGGACGACCTGGCAGGAGACCGGTCGCGTCGTGCAGGAGCTGAGGGAGCGCTGCCAGGGCTGGGCCGAGGTCCGTCGGGTGGGGTTCAGCCCACTCGGCGCCGACGTCCCCGAGCTCTAGGCCGCGGGCCCTACGCCCCGGGTTCCAGCTCGTCCCGCAGCGCCTTGGCCTCCGCCAGCGCCGCGGGGAAGTCGAGACGCTCCAGCACCTCGACCGTCAGGTTGGCGTAGTCGAGCGCCTTGCGCCGGCGGTACTCGAAGATCGGCTTCGCCGCCCGGGCCGACTCGGGGTAGACGATCGAGCGCCTGATCACCGTGTCGAAGACGAGCTCCCCGAACTCCTCCCGCATCGTCTCCAGGGTCGAGCGGGCGTGGTTGGTGCGCATGTCGGCGATGTTCAGGAGAACCCCGAGCAGCTCGAGGTCGGGGTTCAGGTTCTCGCGGGCGAGCCCGATCACCTCCATCGCCTGCTCGGCGCCCTGCTCGGAGAAGTGCTCGGCCTGGGTCGAGAGGATCGCCCGGTCGGCGGCGACCAGGGCATTCACCGTGAGCAGCCCGAGGGTGGGGGGACAGTCGATCAGGATCGCGTCGAAGCGGCGCTTCGGTTCCCGCAGGGCGTTCCTCAGCGTGAGCTCGCGGCCGATCTTGCCGGCCAACATGAGCTCCGCCTCGGCCAGGCCCAGGTTCGCCGGGATGACCTCCCCGCCGGCGGGGCCGGCGTGGACGGCGTCGACCGCACGCTCCTGGCCCGCGAGCACCTCGCCGAGCGTGGGGAAGGCGTCGGCGGGGATGCCGAAGTACTCGGAGAGGTTCCCCTGCGGATCGGCGTCGATCGCCAGCACGGAGAGACCGCAGCGCGACAGCCCCTCGGCCAGGGAACGGGTCAGCGTGGTCTTGCCGGTGCCGCCCTTCTGGGAGAGGATCGCGATGGTCGTGGACACCGGCACACCCTATCGCCGGCCAGGTCGTAGAATCACCGCCGATGGGCCCCGTATTCACCGAACTCGACGTCGACGCTCCCCGCGAGGAGATCTTCGAGTACCTCCTGGACTTCAACACCCGCCCGTTCCTCTACGGAGACACGGTCGAGGACTTCCGGCTCCTTCGGCTCAACTCCCGCGGCGTCGGGTCCGGCGCCCGCTGGCGGTTCAAGCGCAAGGCGGCCTGGGCCGATTCGGCGATCGTCTCGGCCGAGGCGCCCTCCCGGATCTCGGAGCGCGGAGTGTGCGGCCAGTACAACAAGACCAAGAACGGCACCGAGTGGGAGCTGGAGGAGACCCCCTCCGGCGTGACCAGGGTCCGGATCAGCTACTGGACGATCCCCACCGGGATCTCCAAGTACTTCGACCGCCTGACCGGCGGGTACGGATGGCACCGCCGCCGCCTCGAGCGGGCCGGCAAGCGGCTCCGGGAAGCGGTCGAAACCGGCCGCGAAGAGCGGGCCGAGGTCCCCGTGGCCGGCGGCAACCGGCACGCGACCGGCGTCGCCTAGGTGCCGCTCAGCACGTAGCGATAAGGGCGAATAGACTCCCCGACCGATGGAAAGAATTTCGAAGAGCAAACTGTTCCGTGGCCTCGTCCTGGCCTTCGTCGTCGCCGTATCCGGTCTCGCCCTCTCAGCATGCGGTGCGAGCCATGACGAGAAGACCGGCATCGTGGAGGGCGAGCCCGTCCACCTCGGCAACCTCGAGTACAACGTGCTCTTCACCCGTCCCCTGAACGTCAACGACGTCGAGGACTCGCAGTACCTGGTCGGCCAGAAGCCGGCCGGCCCCGACCAGATGTACATCGGGGTCTTCGTCAAGATCCACAACACCTCGGAAGACGAGTCGGCCACGATCCCCGAGGAGTTCGAGATCGAGACGACCGCCAAGCGCAAGTACGTCAACATCCCGAGCGACAGCATCTACGCGCTCGAACCGGGCGCCGAGCTCGAGCCGGAGGACAACATCCCCGAGATCGACTCGACCCCGCAGGTCGGGCCGATCCAGGCCGCGATGCTGCTGTACCTGATCGATCGCGAGTCGGCGGAGCAGCGCCCCGTGGAGCTGATCATCGAGGGTGAAGACGGTCCCGCCACGGTCGAACTCGACCTCTAGCCCGAACCGGCCGGAGACCATCGGGCCGGCGCTCGCCGGTCAGCTCTGCGCCGGGCTGGGAGCGGCCCTGGCCCTGCTGGGCCCGTTCTCGACCGTCGTCTCCGGGCTGGGCGTCGCCGTGCTCATCCTCGGGGTGGTGCTCGCCGCGCCGGAGGCGGGCCGGCCGGGCCCGGTCCTCGCCGACTGGTGGAACCCGCTGGCCCTCGCGGCTCTCGCCTGCCTGGTCGGCTTCGGCCTCGGGTTTTGGATCACCGCCCTTGGCGGGCTGATCCTGACCGCGGGGGCGGTGACCGCCCTGACGGCGGTCTTCCTGGGCGCAAGGCCCGGGCGGTAGGTCGAAGCCGGCGGATCTACGCGGCGGCGACCGTCGGGCGAAAGGCCCTAGAGCCCGTCCGACAGGACGGCGCCGGCGATCGGTGCCGCGACCGTGCCCCCGTCCCCCGACGCGTCGACGATCATCACCGCCACCGCGAGCTTCGGCTTGTCGGACGGGGCGAACCCCGCGAACCAGGCGTCCTCGATCAAGATGTCCTCGCCCTGATCGTCGACCTCCCCGCTGGGGCCCACCTCGGCGGTGCCGGTCTTGCCGGCGACCTGACCTTCGGAGATGGCGGCCGCCGGGCCGGTTCCGGAGGTGACGACGGAGACCATCAGGTCCGCGACCTGCTTGGCGACCTTGGGGCTGGTGACCCGGACCGGTCCGGCGTCGGGCTGCAGATCGGGCTCGCGGGAGACCGGGGTGGGGAGGGAGACGCCCTTGTTGGCGATCGCCTGCGCGACGCTGGCCATCAGCAGCGGGGTCGCCTGGACCCGGCCCTGGCCGATCCCGCTGACGCCCAGATCGCTCTCGTACTCGCCCGCCTCCGGCAGGGTGGGGGTGGGCGGGTCCACCGCGGCCAGGCCCGATGCCGGCCAGACGGCCGGGGCGCGGTTGAAGCCGAACTTCTCGGCCGTGGCCGTGAAGTGCTCGGGGCCGACCGCCTCGGCGAGGGGCGCGAAGACCGAGTTGCAGGACTTCGCGAAGGACTCGGTGAAGGACCCACCGCACACCTCGCCGTGGGCGTTCTGGATCATCCGTCCGTCCGCCGCGGCCTCGGTCACGTAGTCGAAGGAGGAGTCGAGCGTGGCGGCCCCGGTCTCGAGGGCGGCCGTGGCGGTCACGATCTTCATCGTGGAGCCGGGCGGCTGCAGGACGGAGTAGGCCTGGCCCGCGAGGGCCTTGATGAAGCCGCGCTTGGCGTCGAGCACGGCGACGCCGCCCACCTGGCCGGCCAGGTTCGTGACGGCGGAGTTCTGCAGGTCGGGGTCGATCGTCGTCTTGAGCGGCTTCGCCGGGGCAGGCCGGCCCGAGCCGAGCTTGCGGCCTTCCCCTCCGCCCCCGATCGGGGTCGCGTAGAGGGTCCCGCCGGGAGTACCCGTGAGCCTTTCGTTGAAGGCGAGCTCGAGGCCGCTCTCCCCCGCCACGTCTCCGGGCTCGTAGCCCATCGCCACCTGGGCCAGGTCGATGTCCTTCTCTTCCAGCTGGGAGGTGACGCCGGTGACGTCGATCATCGCGTCGCCAAGGGGGAACTCCCGGGCGTCGGCCGGCCCCTTCACCATCGCCTGCCCGTTGTCGGCGAGGATGCCGGCCCGCTGCGGCAGATCGGTATCCCGGGTCAGCTTCTCGTCGAGCTTCAGGCCGGGGAAGAGGAGGTTGTTGCGCCAGGCGATGCCATCGGATCCGAAGGTGAACTCGAGCGGCTGCTCGATCGTCCCGAAGGCCAGGGTCTCGACGGTCACGGGAACCTCGGCGTTGGTCTCGTCGCCCTTCGCCTCCCCGTGCTCGAGGGCCCGCATGGTCGCCTCGGCCTCGGCCTCCTGGTAGCGGGCGATGAATCGGTCCCGCTTGATCCCCTCGCGGGACTTCGTGCTCAACATCCCGTACATCGCGCCGTAGTCGCCCTTCTGCCAGGCGTCGACGTACCTTTCGGCCGCGTCTCGGTTGGGGCTTCCCGGGCATCCCTGGATGGCGCCGAGGACGAAGGCGACCAGAGCGACTCCGACGAGAGGCAATGCCCTCGTCTTCAGTCTCTTCTGCCGTTCCAGGCGTGAAGGCGGACGCCCCATCAACCCAGAAAAATACCGGGGACGCCGGTGGATACATTGGCCGGGTGACACCGCTCGACTGGGGCATCGCCGCTTTCACGTTCCTGCTCGCCCTGTGGGGCTTCCGTCAGGGGCTGATCGTCGGGGCGCTGGGACTGGTCGGGCTCGTGGCCGGTGCGGTGATCGGATCGCGCCTGGCCCCGGTCTTCCTCACCCACGGGTCCAGCTCGCCCTACGCCCCGCTGGCGGCCCTCCTGGGGGCCATCATGGTGGGCTCGGTCACGCTCGCCTTCGCGGTGACGATCGGCGAGCGGGTGCGCGACTCGGCGGTCCGGCACACGTTCTGGGAGGTCGTGGACGGGATCGGCGGCGCGCTGCTGGTCGCCGCGGTCGGGCTCGTGATCGTGTGGGTGCTGGGGGCCGTCGCCGTGTACTCGCCGGGCTCCGACGGGCTCAGGCGGGACGTGCAGAAGTCCTTCCTGCTCAAGGCGGTCAACGACGTGATGCCACCCTCGGGCCCCCTCATCCAGGCCCTGCACCGGATCGACCCGGTGCCCAAGTTCGCGACCTCGCCCGGGGAGATCGCCCGGCCGGACGCCGGAACCGGGAGCAGGCCGCAGGTCCGCGCCGCCGCGAACTCGGTCGTGAAGGTCCTCGGAACGGCCTGCGGCGTCGGGGTGATGGGGTCCGGCTGGGCCGTCGGCCCCGACACGTTCGTCACCAACGCCCACGTGGTGGCCGGGCAGGACGACACCAGGATCGAGTCGAACGACGGCCAGGTCGCGAGCGCGGTCCCGATCGCCTTCGATCCCCGCAACGACATCGCGATGCTGCGGGCCGACGTCGACCTCCCGGCCCTGCCCGTGCTGGAGCGGGCGCGCCGGGGGACGGACGCGGCGGTGATCGGGTACCCCAACGACGGGCCGCTCACGATCACGGCGGCGAGGGCGGGTCAGACAAGGCTGCTTCTGGGCGACGACGCCTACGGCTCCGGACCGTTCGAACGGACGATGCTGACGCTGCGCGGGCTGGTCCGGCACGGCAACTCCGGCGGCCCGCTGGTCGACGGGGAGGGCAGGGTCCTCGGCACCGTGTTCGCCGCCACCACGGAGGGGCCGGAGGGTGGCCTCGCCGTTCCCAACCGCGTGCTCGCCCGCGTCAGCCAGCGCGCGAGCGGCGAAGAGGTCGACACGGGCCCCTGCGCTCGCTGACCGCGATCGGCCCGCCGCACCCGGGGCGCCCAATTCGGTCGTGCGGCGCGCTCGCTTCGCTAAGCTGAAAAGACGGTGACCGGTACTACCGCCAACTGGCAAGCGCCCGAGGGGCGCGCCGCGACGCCGGCTCTGACCGAGGTCTGCCCCCACTTCCATGCGGGCATCGAGCTGATCGGGAAGCGCTGGAGCGGGGCCATCATCTGGGCCCTCGTCGACGGGCCCCTGCGCTTCGCGGAGCTGAAACGCTCGATTCCCGGGCTTTCCGACCGGCTCCTCTCGCAGCGCCTGCGCGAGCTCGAGGAGGCCGGGTTGATGGTCCGCCACGTCGAGGATGGACCCCAGGTGAAGGTGATCTACTCGCTCACCGACATGGGGATGGGCCTCAAACCGGCAATCCTGGCGTTGCGGGAGTGGGCTTGTCGGTGGCAGGAGTCTCTGCCGTGAGCGCGCTTTCGAGCGCCCCGGTGTCGTTCCTGGTCACGGCGCCCTCGCGCGGCCTCACGTAGACGCGGCTGCCCTGGCTGAGGTCGAGCGTCTCGAGCTCGGATCGGGTGAGCTGCGCCCAGACCTCGCGCCGGTCGTCGACCGTAAGCATCTCGATCCGGCCGGAGAACCCGAGTCGCACGATGCGGTCGATCTCGACCTCCACGGTGCCCGGGGCCGCCGACGGCAGGATCTCCGTGTCGTGCGGCCGGACCAGCTTGCCGCCGATGCTGTTCACCTCGCCGACGAAGCCCATCACGAAGTCGTTGACGGGTGCGTCGTACAGCTCGGTCGCGCTGCCGGTCTGCTCGATCCGCCCCTCGTTCATCACCACGATCTGCTCGGCGATGTCCATCGCTTCCTCCTGGTCGTGGGTGACGAAGATGGTCGTCACGTGCACCTCGTCGTGGAGGCGTCGCAGCCAGGTGCGGAGGTCCTTGCGGACCTTGGCGTCGAGGGCGCCGAACGGCTCGTCGAGGAGCAGCACGGTCGGTTCCACCGCGAGCGCCCGGGCGAGGGCCATGCGTTGGCGCTGGCCGCCCGAGAGCTGGGAGGGGTATCGCTTCGCCAGCCCGCTCAGCTGGACCAGGTCCAGCAGCTCGAAGACCCGCTCCCGGATCTTGTCCTTCGGCCACTTGCGGACCTTGGGCCCGAAGGCGATGTTGTCGAACACCGTCATGTGCTTGAACGCGGCGTAGTGCTGGAACACGAACCCGACGTTCCGGCTCCGGACCGGCTTGTTGGTCTGGTCCTCGCCGGCGATGAAGATCTTGCCGGTCGAGGGCGTCTCCAGGCCCGCGATGTTCCGGAGCAGCGTGGACTTGCCGCTTCCGCTCGGTCCGAGCAGCGCGGTCATGGAGCCGTCCGGAACGCTGAGGTCGACGTCGTCGAGGGCCTGGAAGTCACCGAAGTTCTTGGAGACTCCGACTACTTCGATTCCGTTTGCCTGTGCTGTCATCAGTTTTCCTTGCGTCGCATGAGGTTGAGGGCCAGGAGCGTCACCAGGGCGATCACCGCGAGGAGCAGCGAGGCCGAGTATGAGCCGACCGAGTTGAACGTCTCGAATTGCTTCTGGACATAGAGGGGGAGGGTCTCCGTCTCGCCGGAGACCCGGCCCGAGACGACGGTCACCGCTCCGAACTCGCCGAGCGCGCGAGCGGTGGTGAGGACGATTCCGTAGGAGATGCCCCACCGGATCGCGGGCAGCGTGATCCGCCAGAACGTGGTCCACCCGTTGGCGCCGAGGGTCTCGGCCGCCTTCTCCTGGTCGTCCCCGATCTCCTGAAGGACCGGGATCACCTCGCGGGCCACGAACGGCATCGAGACGAAGATGACCGCCAGGACGATGCCGGGCGTGGAGAAGATGATCTTGATCCCGGCCTCCATGAAGGCTTCGCCCAGCCACCCGTTCTGGCCGTACACCAGGACGAGGGCGAGGCCGACCACGATCGGGGAGACCGCGAACGGGACGTCGATCAGGGCGTTGAGGAAGCGCTTGCCCGGAAGGTTGCTCCGCACCATAACCAGGGCGGTGAGGACGCCGAAGACGGTGTTGAGGGGCACCGCGATGATCACGGTCAGAAGGGTCAGCTTGAGGGCCGCGACCGCGTCCGGGGCGGTGATCGCCGAGAACACCTCGCCGATGCCTTCCTTGAACGCCTCGTCGAAGATGACCCCGAGCGGCAGGAGCAGGAGCGCGAAGAGGTACGCGAGGGCGATGTAGCGGAGGGTCCAGCGGACCAGGCGGCTACCGTTCATGACGCACCGCCCAACGCTGGATGAAGGTCACGACGGCCAGCAGGGCCAGCGAGACCGCCAGCAGCACCACCGAGACCGCCGAGGCGCCGACCAGGTTGTCGGACTCGATCTGACCCCTGATGAAGACCGAGGAGACCTCGGTCTTGAACGGCACGTTGCCGGAGACGAGCACCAGCGAGCCGAACTCCCCGATCGCGCGGGCGAAGGCGAGGGCCACGCCGGTGGCGATGCCGGGCGCGAGGTTCGGCAGGATGATCTGCCGGAAGATCCGCCACCGGCCGGCGCCGAGCGATTCCGCGGCGGACTCCATGTCGCGGTCGAGCGTAAGCAGCAGCGGCTGCACCGCGCGGACCACGAACGGCAGCGTCACGAACGAGAGCGCCACCACGACGGCGGTCTGCGTGAAGGCGATGTTGATCCCGATCGGGCTCTTGTTCCCGTAGACCGTGAGCAGCGTGAGGCTGGCCACGATGGTCGGCAGCGCGAAGGGGAGGTCGATCACGGAGTTGACGATCCCCTTGCCGGGAAACTTGTCGCGGACGAGGACCCAGGCCAGAAGCGTTCCCATCACGGCGTTGATCGCGACGACGATCAGCGAGGCGATTACGGTCAGCTTGAGCGCCGCCACCGCCTGCGGCGAGCTGACGGCGGTCCAGAAACCGTCGAGCCCGTTTTCGAAGGCCTTGGTCGTTATGGCGGTCAGTGGCAGCATGACCATCAGGCCGAGCCACATGACCACGAGGCCCTTGTTGAGAGCCTGGCCGGCCCAGGGCAAGCGCACGCTCGCCCTGGGCCGGTTGCTCGAAGGAACGGTGGGGGTTCCCGCGGCCACTACTCGGCCTCTACTCCCAGCTCTTCATTGATCTTGGCGATCGAACCGTTCTCCTCGTCGAAGAACTCGTCGGCCACCTTGTCCCAGCCGCCGAAGTCGGCGATCGTGTAGAGCTTGGTCGCCGGAGACGGGTACTGGGTCTCGTCGACCAACGCGGGGTTCACCGGACGGTAGCCGTTCTCGGCCCAGATCTTCTGACCCTCGTCCGACCAGAGGAAGTCGAGGAAGTCGATCGAGGACTGGGGCGCATCCACCGTGACGGCGGCGGGCTGCTCGATGAGGATGGTGGTGTCGGGAATGATGTACTCGACGTCCTCACCGGCCTGCTGGGCGGCGATCGCCTCGTTCTCGTACGAGATCAGTGCGTCGCCGGCACCGCCGAGGAACGTCTGCAGCGCGACGCGGGCACTCTCCGGCTGGGCCGGGGTGTTCTTGAGGATCGCCTTGACGGCGTCGAGCGCCTGCTTCTTGGACTTGCCCTGCTCGATCGCGTCGGCGTAGATCGCCATGATGTTCCAGCGGGCACCGCCGGAGCTGAACGGGTTCGGGGTCACCACCTCCACGTCGTCGCCGGCGAGGTCGTCGAAGCTCTTGATGTTCTTCGGGTTGCCGGGGCGGACAACGATGGAGACCACCGAGTTGGTGACGATGCCCTTGTACTTGTTGTCCTTCCACGTCTTGGCGACCTGGCCGGACTTGACGAGACGGGTCACGTCGGTCTCGAGGGCGAAGTTGACGTAGCTGGCGGCCTGACCGGCCTCGACGGCGCGGCTCTGGTCGCCGGAGCCGCCGAACGAGTTGCTGAACTCGACGCCCTTGCCGGTCTCGGTGTCCTTGAACGCGGGCTCGAGGGCCTGCTCGTACGCCTGCTGCGGGGTGGAGTAGGCGACCAGCTGGACCTTGGCCGATCCGCCGTCGCCGCCGTCGTCGCTGCTGCCGCAGCCGACGATGATCGCGCCGAAGGCGACCAGTGCGAGGACGAGGAGCGCCTGGATGCCGCGCCACTTCTTGATGGGACTGCTGAGACTCATTCGGGTTTTCCCCCTTGTCGATGAAATTACTTTGTTTACCTACAAACTCAATAAACGAGGAGCGGGCAAGGTAGCACGGGTTTGGGCGGAATGTCGACCCAAATGGTTAGAAAGGTCGAATTACGGATCGGAAATCCAGGGTTTCCCGCGATCCCATGCGGGATCACGGGATGTGGGCGATTCGTCACGGAAGTGAGCGTCGCTCGGCGCTGTCATGCTGGTCCTCGTGAATCGAGACGTCGACGAGGACCCGACCCGGACCGACGATGGGCGCGAGGGCGAGGCCGCACCCACCCCGGTCGGCGAGTACGCCGCCCGGCTCAAGCGGCAGATGCAGGCGCTGCCCCGCGCCACGATCACCGGCGAGCTCACGGAGATGAGCCGCACCAACGTCCAGGTCTACTTCCAGCTCAAGGACGAACGCGGCGGGGTCCGGTGCACGATGTGGCGCCGCGAGTTCGACCGGCTGAAGCTCCCCGAGGAAGCCCTGAGGATCGGCTCCCAGGTGGTGGCGACCGGCGGTCCCGACTACTACGAGGGCGGCAAGAACGCGTCGCCCTCGTTCAGCTTCCGCACCACCGATCTCCGGCCGGTCGGCGAAGGGGACCTGATCGCCCGGCTGGCGGAGCTGCGCAAGCGCTTCCGGGCGGAGGGCCTCACCGAGACCCAGAAGCGGTTGCCGAGGCCCGTCCTGCCGAAGCGGATCGGGGTGATCACGGCGGAGGGCGGAGCCGCGAGGCAGGACCTGATGGTCGGGCTCGAGCGCCGGGGATGGCGTGGCGAGATCGTGTGGGGGTTCGCGCCCGTGCAGGACCGGAAGGCGGCGCCGACCATCACCAGGACGCTGAGCCGCATGGCCGCCGACGGCGACGTCGAGGCGATCGTGGTGTGCCGCGGTGGCGGGAGCCTGACCGACCTCTGGGCCTTCTGCGACGAGGACCTCTGCCGGACCGTGGCGATGCTCGCCGTGCCGGTCGTCTCCGCCGTCGGGCACGAGCGGGACGTGACCCTCCTCGACGACGTGGCGGCGGTGCGTGCCTCCACTCCCACGCACGCCGCGGAGGCCGTGGTGGCGCTCGACCTCGGCCAGGCCCGGTCCGCGCTCGCCCTCGCCGCGACGAGGGCATCCCGGGCCGGCAGGCAGGCGATCCGCGATCGCGTCGGCCCCCTGCGGAACCTGGCCAAGGGGCCGGGACGGGCCGTGCGGGCCGAGCGGACCAGGCTGAACCAGAAGACGCGGGAGATCCGCGCCGCCTCGGTCCGGGGCGTCGGGGCCCGCCGCGACGAGACTCGCCGGCTCCTCGAAAGGGGCCTCGTGCCCGGCGTGTCCCGAGCCGCCCGGTCGGTTTCGTCGGCCCGCGCGAGCAACGCCACCGCGCCGCGCGAACTCGCGACCCAGGTCGCGCGCCGCCTCGACCAGGGGCGCCGCCGGCTCCGCACCGAGGAGATGGCACTCCGGGCCCACGACCCGCAGCGTACGCTGGAGCGTGGCTACGCCAGGGTCGAGGACCGGTCGGGGGAACCGGTGGTCGACTCGGCGGCGGCCCGGCGCGCGGCCGCGCTGAGGATCCTCTTCGCCGACGGCGGGGG
>Ga0065721_10049809_pt1 | contig 26969 bp, 21 predicted proteins | sample Mesricmetagenome_FD_59108 | JGI IMG/M metagenome (GOLD analysis project Ga0065721, IMG submission 59108) | Mesophilic microbial community from rice straw/compost enrichment Sample: eDNA_1 v2 (version 2) | ecosystem: Engineered > Solid waste > Grass > Composting > Bioreactor | place: USA: Davis... | reverse complement strand
GCCGCCGCACCCGACTCCCGGCGCGCCGGCGCGACGCGCAAGCCCCGGGCCGCCTCGGCTGCCACCGCGCGAAGCGCGACGCGCCGGGCGGAGGTGGCGGTCTCCCTTCCGAAGCGGGCGGCGGCCTGCTGCGCCATCTTTGCGCTCCTCTATGGGGCGCTCGCCGCGCGTCTTTACTACATCCAGGTACACCGCCACGGCGAGTTCATGCGGGAGGCGCGGGCACTGCGGTGGCGCGAAATCCGCTACGACGCTCCGCGTGGCGCGATCTACGACCGCAACGGGACCCTGCTGGTTCAGAACGAGCCGGCGGCCACCATCGTCGTGGACCCCAACCTCTGGGCCGTGGAGACCAAGGACGGCGACACCTTCGAGGCGCGCAAGCAGCGCACAATTGAGGCCCTGAAGGGCTTCCTGCCGGAGGCGGACGTGGCCGGGATCGTGGCGAAGCGGCTTGCGCTGGGGCGCACGGCGAAGGGGCGCCTGTACACCGCGGATGTCGCCCGTCAGGTGCCGGTCGAGGTCGCGCGCAAGATCGAGGAGGCGGCCCTGCCGGGGGTCGGCATCGTCGCCGACACCCGCCGGCGCGCAATTAACGGGGACCTGGCGGCGCACGTTCTGGGGTTCACCGGGCGTGACGGCACGGGGCTGGCGGGCCTGGAGCGCGGTCTGGACGTTCCCCTGGCGGGTGAGGACGGACATCTGGCGGCCGAGATCGACCCGACCGGACAGCCGGTGCCAGGCACCATCCTCAAGAACGAGAAGATGGAGCCGGGCCGGGACATCGTCCTGACGCTGGACGCCCGCATCCAGCACGTGACCGAGAGCGCGCTGCGCAAGGCGTTCGCCAAGTCGAAGGCGGAGTCGGCCACGGCCATCGTGCTGGACCCGAAGAACGGCGACATCCTGGCGCTGGCGAACTGCCCGACCTACAACGTCAACCGGCGGGAGGAGGCGCCCGCCACGGCCCGGATGAACCGCGCCGTCACCGCGCCGGTGGAGCCCGGGTCCACGCTCAAGGTGATGACCGTCGCCGCCGCCATGCAGGAGGGGGTGTACACGTCGGACTCGCACTTCTACTGCTCCGGCAAGAAGCGCATCGGCAAGCACACGGTCCACTGCGCGCACGGGGCGTCGCACGGCGACGAGACGCTGCTGGAGGTCATTCAGAACTCCTGTAACGTCGCCACGGCCACGTGCGCCTTCGAACTGGGCGCCGAGAAGCTGTACGAGTACGAGCGCAAGTTCGGCTTTGGCGAGAAGGCCAATGTCGGTCTGCCCGGCGAGAGCCGGGGGCGCCTCGCGCCGCCGGAGACGTGGTCGCAGATCCAGCTTGCCAACATCGGGTTCGGGCAGGGAATCTCGGTCACGCCCATCCAGCTTGCGGCGGCGTACGCCGCCATCGCCAACGATGGTGTGTACCAGACGCCGCGGATTGTGCGGGGCCTGCGGGACCCGGAGACGCAGCAGTTGGATCCGGTGCGGACGATGGAGGGGCGGGTCGTGGTGTCGCCGACGGTGGCCCGCGAGGTGCGGCGGATGCTCCAGGCGGTCGTGGACGAAGGCACCGGCACCATGGCGCGGCTGGACGGCTACACCGCGGGTGGCAAGACCGGAACGGCCCAGATCGCGGAGAAGGGGCGCTACAGCGGCAAGTATCTGGCGTCCTTCGTGGGCATGGCCCCGGCGACGAACCCGGACCTGGTGATTCTGGTGTCGGTGACCGCTCCGAAGGGGGCGTACTATGGCGGCGTGGTGGCGGGGCCGGTCTTCAAGGAGATCGCCGAGAAGGCGCTGCTGATGCGCCGCGTCCCGCGGGACCGTCCGGAAACGGTGGGCAAGCGGCCGAAGAACGCCGGCTCGCAGAGCCTGCGCCAATTCGCCGACTGACGCCCCGCGCGAATGGCGGTGCCGGGGCGGTCGTGATACCTTTGGGATTAGTCTCAGGCAGGCAGGTGCGCGTATAAAGATGGGTGTTCTCGGCGGCGGCAGCGGGGAGGGGCGAAGTCTCGGGGAGTTGGCGGCAGCGGTTTCAGGCGCGGCCCTCGCCGGCCCGAAGGACGCCGCAACCGCCGCGGTCACGGGCGTCACCCATGACTCCCGGCGCGTGGCGCCGGGCGCCCTCTTCGTCGCCGTGCCCGGCGAGAAGTTCGACGGCCATGACTTCGTGCGCTCCGCCGCGGAGGCCGGCGCTGCCGCCGTCGCCGTGCAGGCCGGGCGCGAGGACGCGTTCGCCGATCTGCCCATCCCCCGCCTCGTGGTGCCGGACGCCCGACGGGCTCTGGCGCCGCTGGCCTGCACCTTCTGGGGCAACCCCACCCACTCCCTGTACCTCGCGGGTGTGACCGGCACCAACGGCAAGACTACCACCACGCTGCTGATCGACGCCATCGCGCGGGCGGCGGGTGAGGTGACCGGAACGGTCGGGACGCTCGGCGCGACGGTTGCCGGGAAGGCGCTCCCGGGCGAGCGCACCACCCCGGAGGCCCCCGAACTTCAGGAGCTTTTCGCGCAGATGCGGGCGGCGGGCGCGGCGTCGGCAGCGATGGAGGTCGCCTCCCACGCGCTCGTGATGGGGCGCACCGAGGGCTGTGCGTTCGACGTCGCCGTATTCACCAACCTGACGCAGGACCACCTGGACTTCCACGGCACGATGGAGCAGTACCGGGATGCCAAGGGCGCGCTGTTTACGGAGTATGCCGATGCCGCGCGGGCGGTGGGTAAGTCGCTCGTTGCGGTGCTGAACGCCGATGACGAGGCAGGTCGCCACTACGCCTCGGTGACCCGCGCCGGTCGTGTCCTCACCTACAGCGCCTCCGGGGCGAACCCGGCGGATGTTGTGGCGGAGGGCGCTGTGCTGGCTGTGGACCGCATCACCTACACGGCGAAGACGCCCCAGGGTGACATCCCGGTGACGCTGCCGTTCGGCGGGACATTCAATGTGGCGAACTCGCTGGCCGCCGTAGGGTACGGGCTGGCGCGCGGCCTGGCGCCCGAGGTCATTGCCGCCGGTCTGGCGCAGTGTCCGCCGGTGCCGGGACGGTTCCAACCGGTGCGCGCCGGTCAGGACTATGCGGTGCTGGTGGACTACGCCCACACGCCGGATGGTATTGAGAACGTCCTGAAGTCCGCGCGCCCACTGACCCCGGGACGGCTGATTGTGGTTTTCGGCTGCGGTGGCAACCGCGACCGCACCAAGCGCCCGAAGATGGGCCGCCTCGCGCTGGAGTTGTCCGATGTCGCCGTGGTCACATCGGACAACCCGCGCCGCGAGGACCCCGAGGCCATCATCGATGAGATTCTGACGGGGATGCAGGGCGCGGGCGCCGAGGTGCTGCGCGAGAGCGACCGGCGCAAGGCCATCGCCCTCGCCGTCTCGCTCGCGAAGCCGGGCGACACTGTCGTGATTGCAGGTAAGGGCCACGAGGACTACCAGATCATCGGGGATAAGACCTATCCCTTTGACGACGTGGCCGTGGCCGGGGAGGAGATTCGCCGATGCTCCGGGGCAGCATAACGCTGGACGAGATAGTCGAAGTCACGGGCGGCGCACTGGTGGACGGTCCGAGCGTCGCACCGGGCGCCTCCGGGGACGAGGCGGTGACCTCGGTCTCCACAGATACGCGGACGCTGGTGCCGGGGGCGCTGTTTGTCGCCCTGCGCGGCGAGAACCACGACGCCCACGACTACCTGGTGCAGGCGCGCGAGAAGGGCGCTGTGGCGCTCCTCGTGGACCGGGCACTCACTCTGGAGGAGGCGAAGCTCCCGCACGTCGTCGTGCCGGACACGACCCAGGCGCTCGGTGACATCGCCCGCTACGTGCGCGATGCCTTCAAGGGCCCCATCGTCGGGGTTACCGGCTCGTTGGGTAAGACCACCACCAAGGAGATGCTCGCCACCGTCCTGGGGGCGGCGTTCTCGGTCCACAAGTCCGAGGCCAACCACAACAACGAGATCGGCGTCCCGCAGACCCTGTTCGCCCTGACGGAGTCGCACACCGCGGCGGTGGTAGAGATGGGTATGCGCGGGGCTGGCCAGATTCGCCGCCTGTGCGAGATCGCGGCGCCGACCATCGGGGTCATCACCGGCATCGGGACATCCCACATCGAACTGCTCGGATCGCGCGAGAACATCGCGGGGGCCAAGGGCGAACTCTTTGAGATGCTCCCCACAAACGGGATCGCCGTCTATCCGGCCGGGGACGCTTTCGCCGCGGACCTCGCTGCCCGCTTCGCCGGGGAAAAGATCACCGTGGCGGTGGAAGGCGGAGAGGGCGGTGCCGTATCCGATTCCTCCCCGACCGTCACCGCCCGCGAGGTCGCCCGGCACGAGAACGGTTACCGCTTCACGGTGACGTCGCCCTGGGGAACGCAGAAGTTCTTTGTCAACTCTCCCGGCGACTTCAACGTGCTCAACGCCCTGTTTGCCATCGCTGTCGCCGCGCGGCTTGGCATTCCGCTCGGCTCGGTCGCGAAGGCGCTCCTGCGCTGGCAGCCGCCCGCCATGCGCCTGGAGCCGGTGCAGAGCAGCAACGGCATCACTATCCTGTCGGACGCCTATAACGCTGCTCCCGACTCTATGGTCGGGGCGCTGCGCGCTCTTAAGGACACGCCGCTGGGCCTCGCTGGCGGGAAGCGCATCGCGGTGCTCGGGGAGATGAAGGAGCTCGGCACCTATACCGACGAGGGGCACACGCTGGTGGGCCGCGCCGCGGCACGCATCGCGGTGCCGGACATGCTGATCCTGGTGGGGGAGAAGACCCGCCGCATCGCCGCCGGGGCGCTGGTGGAGGGCTTCGAACGGGATAAGATTCACTCCTTCGAGACCACCGAAGAGGCGGCGCGCGTCGTCCCGCTCATCGTCCAGCCGGGCGACGTGGTGCTGGTCAAGGGCTCCCGCGCCATGAAGATGGAGCAGATCGTGGCCGCGCTCGGCAAGAAGTACGGCGGAGAGACGGTCGATAGGGAGGCGCGTCCCGCCCCGCCGGCACCGGTCACCCCGCCCGACGCGACTCCGCCCTCCCTTGCTCCGTCAGCGGCGGGAGGGGCTGCGGCGGGAGGGGCTGTGGAGCCTTCCCTGTATCAGCGCGCCCCGCTCGAACTGGACGACCTGCCGCCGCACCCGGAAGCGCCGGGGGCGAAGACAAACGGTGACGAGGGCGGCGCTCCGTGAATCTGCTGGCCGTTCCGTTTCTGATCGCGCTGGTAGTGTCTCTGCTGTTTGGCGGGAAGGTGATTGCGGCGCTGGCGGCGGCGAAAGCGCGCCAGCCGGTGAGCGAAGACGCGCCCGAGGCGCACAAGATCAAGCACGGCACGCCCACCATGGGCGGCCTGCTCATCCTCATTGCCACGCTAACGGCGGTGGTTGTGTGCGCCCTCACCCCGGTGCTTCGCGCTGCCCCTCTCCTGAACATGGCGACCGAGGGGAGGGTGCGCGGCGTTTTCGCGGTCGCAGGGGTGTTCCTGCTGGCCTGCCTGGTGGGGCTGGCGGACGATACCGGCAAGGCGCGCAAGAAGCTGAACAAGGCGGGCCTCTCCGAACGCGCCAAGCTTGGCCTGCAGTTCCTCGTCGCCGGGCTGTTTGTGGCCTACCTTGGACTCACCGAGCAGCAGGGCCTCACCACGGCGCTGATGATCGGCAGGCGGGTGGTAGACCTGGGCATCTGGTACTACGGCCTGGGCATCCTGTACCTCTGCTTCTTCGGGAACGCGGTCAACTTCACGGACGGATTGGACGGCCTCTCCAGCGGCGTGACCCTGATCGTGTCGCTTACGCTCGCCCTGACCGTCTCCGCGCTGCACCCGGAGGTGAGTGTCTTCTACCTGGCGGTGGCCGGGGCGTGTGCCGGGTTTCTGTGGTTCAACGCGCACCCGGCGAAGGTGTTCATGGGCGACACCGGCTCCCTCGCGCTCGGTATGGGGCTGGCGGCGGCGGCAATGGCCGCGAAGCAGGAGCTTCTGCTGCTCATCGTCGGGTTTGTATACGTGGCTGAGATCGCGTCCATGATGATCCAGCGCTACGTGTTCAAGTACCGGCGCATCCGGCACGGCATCGAGTACGCGAAGGCGAACCGGGTGTTCCGCCGCGCACCACTGCACCACCACTTTGAGGAGTTGGGCTGGCCGGAGACGCGCGTCGTAGTGCGGTTCTACGTCGCTGCTCTGGCGTTCGCCGCGCTCGGCTTTCTGCTCGCGCCGTATCTGGTTCCGGCAACCGCCGCAGGAAACGGGGTGATACGGTGAGCGAGGAGTTCGGCGGGAAACGCATTGCCGTTATCGGGCTGGCTGCCACGGGGCTGGCGACGGCGCGCGTGCTGCGCGACCGTGGCGCTACTGTCACCGTGTGCGACGCCAAGTCGGAGGACAAACTGGACGCGGCGCGCGTGGCCGAAGCGCGCGGGCTAGAGGGCGTGACGCTGGCGCTCGGCGCCGGTGAACCCGCCTGGGCCGCGACGGACCTGGTGATACCGAGCCCCGGCGTCCCGCGCTACGCGCCGGTGCTGGTGGAGGCGGTGCGGCGCGGCGTCCCCATCCTTGGCGAGATCGAGGTGGCGTACCGGCTGGCGCAGGCGCCCATCCTCGCCATCACCGGCACGAATGGCAAGACCACGACCACGGCGCTGGTCGGGGCCATCTGTCGCGAGGCGGGCCTCCAGACCTGGGTGGCGGGGAACATCGCGGAGGACGCGGGGAAGCGCCAGCCGCTGATCCAGGCGGCGGTGGAGGCGCCAGCGGACGGGGTCATCGTGGCCGAAATCTCGTCGTTCCAGTTGGAGTGGGTGGAGCGGTTCCGCCCGAAGGCGGCGGCGTGGCTCAACCTGACGGCGGACCACATGGACCGCCACGCGAGCCTGGGGGAGTACGCCCTGGCGAAGTCGAACCTCCTCCAGGCTCAGACGGAGGACGACTTCGCGGTCCTGAACGCCGAAGACGAGAACGTGGTCATCTTCGCCGAAGGTATCGGTGCGGGGCAACGGCGCTTCTTCGGCCTCGGATTCGAGCGCGGCTTTCTGAGCGCGGACGCCGACGATACCGCGGTGTTCCTGCACACGGGGGGGCGGGAGACGATGGTGATTCCCCGTGCCGAAATCCGCATGCCGGGGCGGCACAACGTCCAGAACATCCTTGCCGCCGTGCTGATGGCGGATGCCCTCGGGATTGACCCGGAGACGATGCGGCGGGCCATCGGCGGCTTCGCGGGTGTCGCGCACCGGATGGAGTTTGTGGCGGAGATCGGCGGCGTGCGCTACATCAACAACTCGATGTGCACCAACCCGGCGGCGCTCGTCGCCTCCGTCGGAGCCGTAGACGCGCCATTCGTCGCCATCGTCGGCGGTATCCACAAGGGCGGGGACCTGACGGAGTTCGGTGCGGCGCTTGCGGAGCACGCCCGGCATGTCGTCCTGATCGGCAAGAGCGCCCCGGAGATTGCGGACGCCCTGCGCCGGGCAGGGGACACACCGCACGAATTCGCGGACACGCTGCCGGACGCCGTCGGCCGCGCCGCCGCGGCCGCGCACCCGGGCGACACCGTAATGCTCGCGCCTGGCTGTGCCAGCTTCGACATGTTCACCGGGTTCGAGCAGCGGGGCCAGATCTTTCGCGATGCCGTGAACGCCCTGTCGACCGGGGCGGGCCCAAGGAGCGCAGAGGCATGACGACAACCAGCATGACACCTCCCGACACGACACTCGAAAAGCGGTTCGCCCCGGACTGGGTCCTGTTCGTGGTGACCCTGATGCTGCTGGGCCTCGGCATTGTGATGGTGTACGACGCCTCCTACCCACTTGCCTCCGCAGTCGACTATACGGGGCGCGACCCCATGTACTTCCTGAAGCGGCAGGCGATCTGGGGCGTGCTGGGCGTTGTCGGCATGTTCGGCGCTCTGAGCATCCCGTACTGGAAGCTGGTCAAAATCGCCAATTGGGGCCTGGTGCTTACCATTCTGATGCTCATCGCGGTACTTGCGATGGGGCATGGCGCACAGGGGGCGCAGCGCTGGATCGGGTACGGGCCGATTCGCCTCCAGCCCTCCGAGTTCGCTAAACTGACGATCCTGCTGTACCTGGCGCGCGTCATCGCGGCGCGTCCGTTCCTGCCGCGCCGCCTGTTCGGTGAGGGCTTCGTGCCGCTGCTGGTGATTCCGCTTACGGTATTCGTCCTGGTGGAGCGCCAGCCCGACCTCGGCACCGCGCTGACCCTGCTGCTGACTGTCCTCTCGGTCCTGTTCGCGGGCGGGGTGAAGAAGCGCCATCTGGCGGGGCTGCTCGCCTTCTTCTTCATCGCGGGTCTTGGCTTTGCCATCCACAAGGGCACGGACTCCTACCGCTGGAAGCGCGTCCTGACGTTCGTGGACCCCGACATGGACCCGCGCGGCGCGGGGTATCAGATTAAGCACAGCCTGCTCGCGCTCGGCACCGGCGGCGTCACCGGCGTTGGCTTCGGAGAGAGCCGCGAGAAGCAGTTTGGCAACCTCCCCGCCCAGCGCACCGACTTCATCTTCGCCATCGTGGGCGAGGAGTTCGGTCTGGCGGGCACCTGCGGCGTGCTGTTCCTGTTTACCGTGCTGGCGATGCGCGGCTTCCACATCGCCGCTCGCTGCCGGGACCCCTTCGGCGCGCTGCTGGCCACGGGTATCACAGGGATGATTACGGTGCAGACGCTCATCAACATCGCTGTGGTCACGGCGTCCGTCCCGGCCACAGGCGTCCCGCTGCCGTTCCTGTCCTATGGCGGTTCATCGCTGGTACTCACGATGGTCAGCATCGGCATTCTGCTGAATATCTCGCAGTACCCGTTCAACCGCGAGTCGCGCCAAGCCCTGCGCGCCGCCCGCCGCTCCGGCGGCGGCAGCCGCTCCACCGCAGCGCGGGAGGCATGGAATTGATGCGAGGGACTCCGGAGCCCTCACCCCCGGGTACCCTCCGGGTGCCTCTCCCGCGGACGGTAGAGGGGTGCCTGGGGCATCGGCAGTATCGGGCTCACGGGGAGCGGAAACAGACCCGGTGGCAGGCACCCCTCTACCGCGGCGGGAGAGGGGCAGGGGGTGAGGGCTCCCAGGGTGAGGGCCGCTAAATGCACCACACAGACCACATCATCCCGGACCAACCCCGGCCGCTGCCGGAGGGGCCGCTGTACTTTGTGGGTGTCGGCGGGGCGGGCATGAGCGCCATCGCGCAGGTGCTGGCCGAGCGCGGCGGGCGGGTGTTGGGGGCGGACCCCGGCATCTCACCCGCCGTCCGGGCGCGTCTGGAGAAGGCGGGTGTGACCGTCTTCACCCGGCACGACGCGACGAACCTGGGGGACGCCGTGGCGGTGGTGGTCTCGGACGCCATCCCGAAGAGTAATCCCGAAGTGGAGGCGGCGCGGGAGCGCGGCCTGCCCATCATCCGCCGCCCGGAGGCGCTGGGTGCGCTGATGGCGGAGGGGCGGGGCATCGCGATCGCGGGGACGCATGGCAAGACGACCACCACGGGCATGGTGGCGTCGATCCTGATGGCCGCGGGCCTTGACCCGACCATCCTCATAGGCGGCGACCTGCCGCTGATCGGGGGGAACGCGCGGGCGGGCAAGAAGGGCGGCATCGTCCTGGCGGAGTCGTGCGAGGCGTACGACGGCTTCCTGTACCTGCACCCGGAGATCGCCGTGGTGCTGAACATCGAGGCCGACCACCTGGACTACCACGGCACCGAGGAGCATGTTTTTCAGTCGTTCCAGCGTTTTATACGCCAGGTAAAGCCGGGCGGCGTGGCGGCGGTATCGAGGGACGATCCGCCGGCCTATGAGACCGTAAACGCCGCCATTCCTGATTCCGGCGACGTGCGTTTTGATACGTTCGGGGTAGAAGGTGCCTCTATCAGCGCGAAAGACCTATCTCTGGATGGGGTGCGTCCGGTCTTTACCCTGACGAAGGACCACACGGTCTTTAGCAATACGGCCTCTGTGCCCGGCGAGAACGCGGAAGACTATGAGGACTATCCGAATACGCCGCTGGCTCGCGTCGTTCTCGGCGTTCCGGGGAGGCACAACGTCCACAATGCCCTGGCAGCAGCGTGCGTCGCCTTGCACCTTGGAATAGCAGCGGAACATATCGTTGCGGGCCTGGAGTCCTTTACAGGGACGGGGCGGCGGTTCGAGCGGCTGGGGGAGACGAACGGCGTCCTGGTGGTGGACGACTACGCCCACCACCCGACCGAGATTCGCGCCACGCTCGCCGCCGCGCGCAGCGCCTACCCGGACCGGCGCATTGTCGCCGTGTTCCAGCCGCATCTGTACTCCCGTACGCGGGACAACATGGACGCCTTCGCCGAGGCCCTGACCGCCGCCGATGTGGTCTACCTGACCGACATCTATAAGGCGCGCGAGGAGCCGATTCCCGGCGTCACGTCCGAAGTGCTGGCGGAGCGCACGCGGCAGGCGGCGAAGCCGGGGCTGGCGGTCCATTATGTGCCGGACAAGCACGACCTGCCCGCGCGCCTTGCAGAAGCGGTGCGGCCGGGTGATATCGTGCTGACCCTCGGCGCGGGCGACATCCGTGCGGCGGGAGAAGGGTTGCTGAGGGGGATGTAGTCCGGGGTGAGAGCCCATCCGGAGACGGTGAGAGCTTTTTATGACCAAGTTAAAAGTAGCGGTACTGATGGGGGGGACGTCGGCGGAGCGTGAGGTTTCGCTGGCGACCGGACGGCAGATCCTTAACGCGCTGGATACGGAGCGCTACGATGTGTATGCGCTCGACACAGCATCCGGGCAGAAGTTCCTGCCGGAAATCGTGCAGGCGGACCGGCCGGTGGGGGTGCTGACGGCGGACGACGGGAAGACCCCGGTGACGTCGCTTGCGCACCTGCCCATGGTGGCGCAAAGCCAGCGGCCGGATGTTGTGGTGATCGCGCTGCACGGCAAGGGCGGTGAGGACGGAACGGTACAGGGATTCCTGGAAACCCTGAATATTCCGTACACCGGGAGCGGTGTACTGGCCTCCGCGCTGGCCATGGATAAGGTGCGCTGTAAGGCTCTGCTCTCCACTGAAAGCATTCAGATGCCGGTGGATATCGTGTTCGAGCGCTGGGACACGGCCCGTCTGCGCCGCGCGGGGAAGGAAGTGGCGCAGAGCCTGGGCTTCCCGGTGATCGTGAAGCCGTCGCGTCAGGGAAGCTCGTTCGGGGCCGCCGTGGTGGACGAGGAGCGGGGGGTCGCACCCGCGCTGGACCATGCGTTCCGCTACGACGACACGGTGCTGGTGGAGCAGCATATCACGGGGACCGAGATTACGGTGGCGGTGCTGGGCAACCGCGACGCGGTGGCGTTGCCCATCATCGAGATCGTGCCGCCCACCCGCCACGCGCTGTTTGACTACGAGGCCAAGTACTCCGAGGGGGCGGGAGCGGCTACCGAAATCGTGCCGGCGCGTCTGCCGGAGGACGTCGCTGAGGACGCGAAGCAGATCGCGCTTGCGTGTCACCGCATCCTGGGGTGCCGAGGGATGAGCCGCACCGATATGTTCGTCACTCCGGAGGGCGATGTGGTGACTCTGGAGGTGAACACGATCCCGGGCATGACCCAGACGTCGCTGCTGCCCAAGGCGGCGGCAGCGCACGGCATCTCGTTCCCGCAGCTGATCGATGGCCTGATCACGCTGGCGCGCGAGCCGCGCTGAGGAGAGCAATGAAGCGACCCGTGAAGGACAATCACCGGCGTGCTTCCGCCACGCCGCCACCCGTAGCCCCGGCGCCGCCGCCGGGACCACGCCCGCTGCTGCACGCCCGTACTGCCGGGACCCCGGTCGGGCACGGCGCCACCGAAACGGGGGCGGTGCGGCGGGTGACGGCACGGCGGTCGAAGCCGGGCGCCGCCACGCGTGCCCGCGCCCGGGCGAAGCGTCTGCAGAACCGCAAGCGCATCAACTGGCCGCGCGTGATGCTCCGGGTTGGGATTGTCGTGCTCCTGATGGAGTGTGCGGCGGCGCTGGCGTGGTCGCCCCGGCTGTACGTGCGCCGGGTGGAGGTGGAGGGCAACGTCACCGTGCCGACGGATGCCCTGGTAACGAAACTCGGTGTCGGGCCGAAGGCGAACATCCTCTGGCTCGGAGTGGGGGAGATGCGGGATCGGGTTCTCGGTCTGCCGCCTGTGGAGCGAGCGGAGGTCCACCGGACGCTTCCGGGGACGGTGCGCCTGACGGTGCGTGAGCGGACGCCGTGGGTGTCGGTGCGCGACGACGCCACGGGCACATATTACACTCTGGACCAGAAACTTATACCCTTTCGTAAGGGAACCTTCCGGGAGCCCGGGCTGCCGCTGATTGTGCTGAAGGCGGGCGGCGAGGCGTCCGCGTCGCGCAGCGTGGTCCTGGGCCGGCGGTGGGAGAGCCGGGAGTTGGTAGAGGCGAGCCGGTGTGTCGCCTGGGCGCGTGACCGCGGGGAACTCTTTCCGCTGGAGAACGTAGTCGTTGATGCCAGGGGCAAACTGTGCTTAAATAAGGTCGGCGGGGTCGAGATTCGTCTCGGTTCCGGCCTGGACCTCGAGCGGAAACTGGAAACCCTGGCCTTGTTGCTGGCGCGACGCACGGACCTGCAGGGCAGTCGAGAGAGCCAGGTTGCCGCGGTAAACCTGTACGCCTACGACGCGCCCGCGCTCCTGACCCGCGCCGACCGCGGCGCTGCTTCCGCGGACCCGGGCTCTGCACCCGGCATGCAGCCTTAAGGGGGCTACTTCCCAGATGAGCGTCTTCTCCTCCCAGATTCGGAACCGGCCGTGGCTCTGGCAGATCACTCTGCTCTGCGGCATCTTCGGCGCTCTGCTGGCGGCCACGCTGAAGACGCAGGACCGCATCCGCGGCGAAGGGCTCCCCAGCATGCGTCCGCAGCAGATCGCCACCGAGTACGCAAAGATGCGGGATACGGTGAATGAGCAGAAGAAGAAGATTGCGGACCTGCAGACGAACCTGACCAAGTACCAGGAGGCCGCCGCGAAGGAGAAGGATAGCGCCAAACTGCTGTACAGCGACCTCCAGAAGGCGAATGTCCTCGCGGGGCTGGTAGCGGTCACGGGGCCGGGTGTGGTGGTGACGCTGCGCGACTCCACCAAAATGCCCGCCAAGCCCGCGGATATGACGCCGGAGGACTACTCCGTACTGACGCAGGACTACATCATCCACGACCGGGATATCCAGAGCGTCATCAACGAACTGCGCGCGGCGGGCGCGGAGGCCATCGCGGTGAACGACCAGCGGGTGGTGGCGACCACCGCCGTGCGGTGCGTCGGCCCGGTGGTGCAGGTCAACAGCGTCCCGACCAACGGCTCGCCCGTGAAGATCAAGGCCATCGGCGATCCGGACGCCCTGGTGTCGTCGCTGCTGATGCCGAACGGTCTGCGCGACCAGTACTCCATCACCGACCCGTCCATGTTCTCGGTGGACAAGATCAAGAGCATGACCTTGCCGGCGTACGCCGGGGCGACGCCTCTGCGGTGGGCGGAGGTCGCGCCGGAGCACGAGGCGAAGCAGGCGCAGCGCCAGTCCGAGAAGGCGACCGAGGAGACGGTGGACCCGATTTCGCCCAAGGGGCGGAGCGCCAAGAAGACGCTCGCGCCGTAACGCCGTCAGGCGTTCGCGTCCGCATGCAGCAGAGGACGGGAGTACGGAAAACAATATGACGCGCGTCAGCATACTGGTCCCCTTCCTGGGCGGCCTCGTCGGGTTTCTGCTCGTGTACGTCTCGCAGTACACGATCCCCCCTTACCTCGCCCCCTACTTCAGCCTCGCGGCGCTGGCGGGCCTGGACTCGATCTGCGGCGGCATCCGCGCCGGGCTCGAAGGCAAGTTCCACGATGACATCTTCCTGTCCGGGTTCCTCCTGAACTCGCTGATGGCCGGCTTTTTGGCCTATCTGGGCGACCGGATCGGGGTGGACCTGTACCTGGCGGCCGTGATCGTGCTCGGGTGGCGCGTCTTCACGAACCTGTCGCTCATCCGTCGCTACTTCCTGACCCACGCGCAGTTCGCGCGCAAGAAGGACGGCTAAGGGGCGTGGCGAAGGGCGATATCGTTGTTGGGCTGGACATTGGGACGACCAAGGTCTGCACGCTCGTGGCCGAAGTGGGCGACGAGAATGGACGTGTAGACATCCTGGGGGTCGGCCTCGCCCCCTCCACGGGCCTGCGCCGCGGCGTTGTGGTGGACATCGAGCAGACCGTGCGCGCCATCGTCGAGAGTCGAGAGCGGGCGCAGCGCATGGCCGGCGTGGAGATCCACAGCGTCGTCGTGGGCGTTACCGGCGAGCATATCGCCTCGGTCAACTCGCGGGGCGTCATCGCCATCACGCACGCGGACCGGCAGGTGACGCAGGAGGACGTGGAGCGGGTGATGGAGAACGCCCGCGTGATCGTGCTCCCCCCGGACCGGGAGATCGTCCATGCCATCCCGCGCGGCTATGGCCTGGACGGCCAGAACGGCATCCGCTCGCCGGTCGGCATGAGCGGTACGCGCCTGGAGGTGGAGACCCACATCGTCACCGGGGCAACCTCGTTCCTGCGCAACGTCGCCACCTGTGTTGAGCGGGCGGGCCTTGGTATCGAGGACATGGTGCTGCAGCCCATTGCCACCGCGGATGCCGTGCTGCTGCCCGCGGAGCGCGATCTGGGCGTCGCTCTGGTGGATATTGGCGGCGGCACCTCCGACCTCGCGATCTTCCTGGGGGGCGATATCGCCTACTCTGCGGTGGTTCCGGTGGGCGGCGGTTATGTCACGCGCGATATCGCCGCGGGCCTGCGCGCTTCGATGGAGGAGGCCGAGCGAGTGAAACTCGCCCACGGCACCGCGCTCCTTCCGGAGCCGCCGCTGCCGACTGTGCCGCGTACCCCGCCCGCCAGTGACGCCACCGACGGGGACGCCGACGATGAGGCCGCCGAGCGCGACCCGGAGCCCACGTTCACCTATACGCCGCTCGGGGACGTGGAGCCGGTGGAGCGACCGGTGCGGCATCTGGCGCAGATTATCGAGCCGCGTATGGCCGAACTCTTCCATCTGGTTCGCCAGGAGCTCAACCGCTCAAACTACGGGCACCTGCTTCCGGCGGGGCTGGTCCTGTCCGGCGGCGGGGCGATGCTGGTGGGGGCGCGCGAGATGGCCATGGAGATTACCGGCCTGCCGGTGCGGATTGGCTGTCCGGCGGGCGTCGGCGGCCTGGCGGAGTCGGTAAGTAGCCCGGGATTTGCGACCGGCGTGGGGCTGGTGCAGTGGGGCGGGCGTCTGCACGCGGGTGTCGGCATGCGCCGGGACGGCGGCGGCGGAGCCATTGCGGCGCTCTTTACGTGGATGCGCCGCGTCGTACGCGCGGTCACCGGTGGGTAGGTATTCTTTCTTGGGTGAACGAACGTTCGGCAGGGGAATTGTCCCCGGGAAGCGAATGTTTGCTCGAGTTGTCCGGTATAATCGGGGAATAGTCACCAGGGCAAACAGTTTCTGATTTGGTAAGAGAATCCTGTACAGGGGGCGTTAGGACAAAAACACATGGGCGCGACCATTCCGGAACCGTTCGCGAAGATTAAGGTCGTCGGGGTGGGCGGCGGCGGAACCAACGCCGTCAACCGCATGATCGAGGCAGGCCTGACGGGCGTCGACTTCTGGGCCATGAACACCGACGTCCAGGTACTGGCTACGTCGGCGGCGGACCACATCCTCCAGCTCGGCGAGAACCTGACCAAGGGGTTGGGCGCGGGCGGCAACCCCGAGATCGGGCGCGCATCCGCTGAGGAGTCCAAGTCCGACATCAAGAAGGCGCTGGAAGGCGCGGACATGGTGTTCATCACGGCGGGTATGGGCGGCGGCACCGGCACCGGTGCGGCCCCTGTAATCGCGGAGATCGCCAAGGATGCCGGCATCCTGACGGTCGCCGTGGTTACCAAGCCGTTCCGCTTTGAGGGGCCGCGGCGCGCGCGCCTGGCGGAAGAGGGCATCGACCACCTCAAGGACCACGTGGATACGGTGATTGTCATTCCCAATGACCGCCTGCTGAACGTGGTTGAGAAGAAGGCGACCCTGATGGATGCCTTCAAGGAGGCGGACGACGTGCTGCGCCAGGGGGTGCAGGGCATCTCCGACATCATCACGATCCCCGGCCTCATCAACGTCGACTTTGCGGACGTCAAGGCGGTCATGAGCGACGCCGGCTCCGCCCTGATGGGTATCGGCTTCGCCGAGGGCGATCATCGCGCGGTCGAGGCGGCGCAGGCGGCTATCTCCTCGCCGCTGCTGGAGACCGATATCGCCGGGGCGCGCGCCGTGCTGGTGAATGTCACCGCGGGGCCCGACCTGACCCTCTCCGAGGTGTACGAGGCCGCGGACCTGATCCGCGAGGGCACGGACGCCGACGACGCGAACATCATCTTCGGTACGGTGGTGGACCCGCGGCTGCAGGGCGCGGTGCGCATCACCGTCCTGGCGACCGGCTTCGAGGCGCGCCCGCGCAAGACCGATGCCGCCGCCGCGACCACGGCGACGACGGTTCGCGCGGTGGACCCGGAGCCCCAGCCGGCCCGCGTCCCCTCCGACACCGACCTGGACATCCCGGCCTTCCTCCGCCGCCGGTAACTGTCTGCGACAGGCGAAAAGGCCCGCCCCCGGTCTTGGGGAGCGGGCCTTTCGCTCTTTAGACAGACAGAGCCGCAGAATCAGGAGAAGAGGCTGGAGACGGACTCGTCGGACCAGATGCGCGAGATGGCCTCCGCGAAGATCGGGGCGACCGAGAGGACGGTGGTCTTGTTCAGGCGCTTCTCCGACGGCTGCGGGATGGTGTCGGTGATAATCAGCTCCGCTATCTCCGGCCGGGAAAGGCGCTCCAGCGCCGGACCGACCAGCAGGGCATGCGTACACGCGACCACGACGTTCGGCTGCGCGCCGTGCTCCAGCAGGGTGTCCACAATCTCGTTAATTGAGCCGCCGGAGGAGATCATGTCGTCGTAGACGATGCAGCACTTGCCGCGGACACTCCCCGCAAGGTGCGTGATGTCCGAGATGCCGTGCTCGGGGTGGGTCTTGTAGCCGACCGCCATCGGGGCGTCGAGGCGTCCCGCCACGCGCCGTACCTTCTTAACGCGCCCTTCGTCCGGAGAGACCACGACGATATCGCCGCCCTGGTACTTCTCCGCCAGGTAGTCCGTGATGACGCGCAGCGCGGTCAGGTGGTCCACCGGGATGTCAAAGAAGCCCTGGATGGCGTCCGCGTGCAGGTCCATCGCGACGATGTGGTCCGCCCCGGCGGTGGTCACCAGGTTGGCGATGAGCTTGGCCGTGATCGGCTCGCGCGGGGCGTCCTTCTTCTCCTGCCGGGCGTATCCGTAGTAGGGAAGGACCACGGTGATACTGCCCGCGGACGCCCGTCGAAGGGCATCCACCAGCACGAGCAGCTCGACCAGGTTCTGGTCGATGGGCGGGCAGGTCGGCTGAATCAGGAAGACGTCCGCGCCGCGCACGGACTCTTCGAACTTGACGTAGATCTCGCTGTCGGCGAAGCGGCTGATTTTCAGCCCGCCGAGCGGGATGCCGAGGACCTCGGCGATACGGGCGGCAAGATCCGGGTTACCGGAGCCGGCGAACAGCATCATGGGGGGGCGTCCGCCGGAGGCGTCGGTACGGACGACGGATGGATTGGCGCGCATATCTCGATTATACAGACACGCCGGGCTCCTCGCCTGTCCCCAAGCGACCTTGACAGAGAGCCGTGTGGCCGATATACTCCCTATGTTCCGCCGAGGTGGCGAAATTGGCAGACGCGCACGTTTGAGGGGCGTGTGGAGCAATCCATACGGGTTCAAGTCCCGTCCTCGGCATATTCGGAAACAAAAGGGCCCGCCGCGATAATTTCGCGGCGGGCCCTTTTTGCGGTTTTATTCCGCCGGCGCGGCGAAGGCGTGGCGGTAGCCCTCGGCGGCGTAGTGCAGGATGTCGTTGAAGTGGATGACGTCCGCGCGCACCAGCGCCTCGTACTGGCCCACAATGCGCCCGGCGTCGCCGTGCAGCGCCGGGTTGTCCGTGGCAATCGAGATCGGGACGTCCGCCGCGCGGCACCGCTCGAAGACCGGCCCCAGCTCCGCAAGATCGTCCATCGTATTGGTCCGCAGGTAGGTCGTCGGGCACACCTCCAGACAGATACCGCGCGCCGCCAACTCCGGAAGGTGGTGCGGGTGGTGCAGTGCGATCTGGATGCCGTGCCCGATGCGGTCCAGGTAGGGGAACAGGACCGGGTGGACATCCTCCGGGTCCGACTCGGCCATGTGTGCCGTGGTCTTCAAGCCCCGCGCCTTCGCCTCCGCGTACAGCTCCGTCCACTCGTCCAGCGTCGGGCCACCCGGCTGGTACGGGCCGGCCAGGTCCACCGCCGCGACCTCCGGCAGTTTGCACGCCAGGTCGATAATCCTCCGGTTCCGCTCCACGGAGAAGCCGCGGTCCATGCAGAGGATGTACGCGGTGCGGATGGGGAATTCCGTGGCGCGTGCCGCGCGGATGACCTGGCGCGCGACCTCCTCCATGAGCGCGAGTCGCTCCGCCTCGGGCAGACCCGCCGGGGTGCGCTTGTAGGGGTTGAAGCGCAGCTCCAGGTAGTCCATCGACTCGAAGACGGACGCCCCGCGCACGGCGCGCACCGTGAAGTACGGCACGTCCTCCGCCTGGAGGGACTCCACGAGGTGGTGTACCGTCAGATAGTCCGCGAGGTCCCGGAACGGGCGGTTAAACTCACGGGCGAAGGACTCATAGGTAGGGAAGCGCTCGCGCAGGCGGATGCTCTCAGCGCTCCCCGGGGCATGCTTGGTGATGTAGCCCCAGAGGATGCGCGGGTGGGTCGCCCCGCCGAGGTGCCGGTGCAGGTCCGGGAAGTTCATGCACCGGATTGTACCGCGCGCCGGGGCGACCGCGCCGCCGGCGCCTATTCGCCGCCGGTAGAGGAGACCATGGGCACCTCCTCGTACGGCTGTACGACCACGAAGCCTTCGCCGCGGAAGAGCATCTGGAACGTTTCCCCGCCGCCGCGCCCGAGGAACGTCTTAAACGACAGGTCGGTCTTCAACTCCGGCTGCAGGTTGCCGGACCACGCCACCGTCGCGTTCGGGTCGGTGCTGACCGGGTCGGACGAGGTGACGCGCAGGGTAAGCGGGTCGCCGTGGGTGGTAATCGCCACCAGGCCGTGCCCGGTCAGGCGCACGGAGAAGAGGCCGCCCGCCATCATGCCCGCGATGCGCCGAATCATGGTGATGTCGTAGCTGACAGAGTCCTCGAAGGCCAGCAGATCGTTCCCGCTGACGTTGATGGTCTCGCCCTGCAGGCGCAGGATGGAGATGTGCTTGCCGCTGTCGGCCACGTACAGGCGGCCCCGCCCCTCGACCTTGGCGAGCGGCGTCACTTCACCGGTTACGGCGCGCTTGAACGCCTTCATGACTCCGCCTTCGAGCATGCCCTCGCGGATGAACTTGAGGTCGCCGCGGTAGGCGATGGCAGCGCCGAGCTTGGTCCACGCGCGTCCGTTGACGTGAATCTCCAGCATGCGGTGCGACTCCAATTCGAACACGTCGCCCGGCTGGTCCTTCTCGCCCGTCTTCTCGATAAAGTCGGCGAGGCTATAGGAGGGCGTCTGGTCGCCCCCGGCGGAATGCGGAATCGTCATCAGTGAGGCTCCTGGGAAAGTGTACCGGGAGTCTGACCCGCGCCCCCGCTCGCGGGTTGCACACAGGCTTACTTATATTGACAATGTATTGTCAATATGGTAATGTCCTGTCATTATGGCCGAACTGAGCCCGGGGGGGCGACTCCTGAGCGAACTGATACTCGAAGTGTTCCGCGTAAACCGGCTTCTGCTGGACGCGGGGGACGAACTCGCCGCACCAGCCGGTCTGAGCAGCGCGCGGTGGCAGGTGCTCGGGGTGGTCGAGCACGGGCCAATCACCGCTGCCAGCGTGGCCCGTATCATGGGACTCACACGCCAGGCGGTCCAGCGAACCGCCGACGGCCTGGAGGCGGACGGTCTGATCGCCTACCGGCCGAACCCGCACCACCGCCGCGCGCAGCTTCTCACGCTCACGGCGAAGGGACGGGAGGCGCTTGACACGGTGCAGGAGCGGCACGCGGAGTGGGCGAACCGGCTCGCCGAAAGTTATTCGCCGGAGGCGCTACAGGCGGTCCTGGCGACGCTGCGCCGGGTGCGCGACGATCTGAACCCGGGAGGCATCACTCGGGAGGAGGAGGGGCTTCATGGTTCTCAACCACGTTAACCTCACGGTCAACGACGTCATCACGACGCGCGAGTTTCTGGAGAAGTACTTCGGGCTGCGCCCGATGGCGGGGGCGAAGGCGAACCCGGGCTTCGACGTCCTGTTCGACGACAACCAGTACCCGATGATCCTGACCCTGATCCGCTGCCGCAAGGGGACCACAGTATCCTACCCGGAGACGTTCCACATCGGGTTCGGGCAGCCGGGCGAGGAGGCGGTGAACGAGATCAACCGGCGCCTGAAGGAGGACGGTTACGACGTGCCGGAGCCGTCGCGCCAGCACGGCTCGTGGACCTTCTACTTTGAGTGCCCGGGCGGTGGCTTCACCATCGAAGTCCTCGCCTGAACCGTCAAACGCCCTTCGCGGCATCCCAGAGAAGGGCGTGGCCTCTCTGCGCCTCCTGCAAGGTTTCCTGGTGGCGCGCAAGCTTCTCCGGGTCGTCCGACGTACCGCCGGGGTTCGCGTCGTCGGCCACTATCTGCTCCCATATGCGGACTTCGTATTCGGCGAGGTCCGCGGGGGTCTTCCCTTCGGCGTCACGAATCAGTGGGTCCGCCCCCGCTTCGAGCAGCATCTCGATGCACTCCAACCCCGGGCCACGCCATGCGTTCTTCCCGGCGATGTGCAGCGGCGTTTGGCCGTAACCGTCCACCGCGTTCGGGTCCGCGCCGAGTTCCAGCAGGGTGCGCAGAGCCGTGGTACTCCCCCAATCGCCGCCCACCGCTTTGTGCATCGGCGTGCGCCCCTCGTAGTCCCGCGCTTCTATGGGCACCCCAGCCGCAACCAGCGCCTTGATGATGCGTTCGCAGGCGGAGCCGTTGAACGACCCCATGGAGTCCTCGCCGTTCCAGCAGACCGCGTGCAAGGGAGTCTGTTGCCGGTAGGTTTCCGGTGTCACCGCGAGCGAAGCCCCGTGCGCCAGAAAGAAATCAACGGCCTCCGCCTGATGGCTATGGGCGGCACGAAATAAGCGCGACCATCCATCTTTCGTACGCTCCAGCGGCGCGCCCGCCTCCATCAGTGCTTCCGCGACGGCAAGATAACGCGCCTTCTCCTTCGGTTCGCTCTCCCAGCTCTGAGCGCTCTCAAGGGCCTCTTCCAGCGCGTCCGTGTGCTGCCCTCTGCCTGAACCTGAGACGGCTTCGGGATGCGCCCCTGCGATGACGAGCGCACGAACGGCTTCGGGAGTGGCGGCCTGCATCAAAGCAGTATGCCCCCGCCTCGCCCTTTGATTCGGGTCGGCACCTGCCCTCGTAAGCAAACGAATACATTCCGCCGCACCTTCTGAAATGGCTCCCGCTGCTGTGAATAGGGGCAAATGACGACGGTAAATATCAGAGGGGATGCCCTCGGGAACAAGGGGAACGCCGCGGTGGAGTAGGAGTGCGACGCGCTCCGGGTCACCTGCCGATGCCGCCTCGACCAGAAGTGTACGTTTGTTCTTGCCGTCTTTGGTAGGGGGTATACCGGCGTCGAGGAGGAAGCGCAAGCGTGCCGCGAAATCCGGCGGTTCGGAATCCGAAGCCCCGTCGCTTTCCCACCACGCTCCCAAACCGGCTGCGTACCAGGCGGCGGTGACACCGCCCTCCGACGTGGCGTGCAGGTCCGCGCCGTGGTCGATTAGCCAGCGCAGCGTTTCGACCCGCCGGCCGTGCGGGGCCGACGCCGCGACCATCAGCGGCGTGAGCCCCGCCAGGAACGATCCGTGATTCGGACGCACGTCCGTGCGGACGTTGATGTCCGCGCCGTCCGCCACCAGGCGCTCCAGTGCGGCGATGTCGCCGAGGAGCGCGGCACGATGGATGGGCAGTTCCGGGCGGGCGTAGGATTGCATCTAAGGGGTCACCGGGGCACGTTCATCAGGGCGAGGACGATGGCGTCCTGGGCAGAGCGGGCGGCGGACGCGCCGCCGGAGCGCTCATACTGGTTCATGACGATGGAGAACACCACGCGCTGACCGGTGGGCGTGGTTAGGTAGCCGGAGAGCGCGGAGACGCCGGTCAGGGTGCCGGTCTTGGCGCGCACCTTCCCCTCCGCGGGCGTCTTCTTCATCCGGTTGCGCAGGGTGCCGTCAACGCCCGCCTCCGGGAGCCCGGCGATGAACGCGTCCCGCGCGTCCGCCGGGAACCGCTGCCAGACGTTCGTGAGGACGTCCACCAGGATGCGCGGCGTCACCGTGTTCATGCGCGACAGGCCGGAGCCGTCCGCCACGGACAGGCCGCCGGGCTCGACGGCTGCCACCTTGAGGAGGTCCCGCAGGGCGTTGGCCCCGGCGCGGGCGGTCCCCTCGTCCGAGAGCGCTTTGCCGACCGTTTTTAGCAGCGCCTCGCCGTACAGGTTATCGCTGGGCTTGAGGAAGTCTTTGAGCAGCTCGCGGAGCGGCTGAGATTCGGAAACGGCCACCTCCACGGCGTCCGCCGGGGTGACGCCCTTCTCGACGCGCCGCCGGACAGCAGGCGGCACCGTCACACCGGATACGCGCAGCAGTTCCACAAAGCGACTTGCCGCGAAGAGCGCCGGGTCTTCCACGGTCACCTCTTCGCGCACGGGCTTCTGCTCCGCGCCCGCCGGAATAGTGCCCGTCAACCGGACGATATTGCGCCCGCGCACCCGGGTCACCGAGATCGCAGGCGCAACGCCCTCGGCCGCGACCACGGTCTTAACCTCGTTGACGACTTCGACATAGGGGTTGTTCGCGAAGCCCAGGGCCATCGCCTGCGCGCCGCCTACGACAACAGTCGCCGGGTCGTCCACGTTTTTTCCCGGCGTAATCTCCAGCTGGAGGATGTTCCGGTCACAGTTCAGCCCGGCGACCTGAGCCGAGTAATAGTACGACTCGTCGTCCCACTGCCAGCCGTTTCCAAGCGTCTGATCGTCGAACGCCGAGGCGTCCGCCACAATGCGTCCGTTCACCTGAACGATCCCGCGCGCCTTCACCTCCTGAGCCAGAGCCAGAAGTCGGGCAGAGTCCAGCGACGGGTCGCCGCTCCCTTTGAGGTAGAGGTCGCCGTTAAGGGTCCCGGTCCGGTCGATGCTGCCGGTGTACGCGATGGTGGTCCGGTACCGGAAGTCCGGTTTGAGCGCCCACAGCGCCACGGCCGCGGTCAGTATCTTCTGGTTCGAGGCGGGCATCAGGGCGAGGTCGGGGTTCTTCGCGTAGAGGGTCTTGCCCGTGTCGAGCGAGCGCACCAGAACGCCCACCGACGCGTGCTTGAACATCGGCGCGGCGAGTACCTGGTCGATCTGCCGCTGCCACAGGGGGGTGGCGGGCGCTGCAGCAGGGGCGACCGGCGCGGGCTTCCGCGCCTTCTGCTGCTGCGCGTGCGCGGCGGGGGCGGGCGAGAGACCGAAACTCAGGAGCGCGGCGAGGGCGAGGACGGAGGATAGGGGGCGGGTGGTCATGACGCGCTCATGGTAGCACGGGGTATAGCCAGCGGGCAAGGGAGCCCACCGCTTGACCCGCTCGCCGGGCGCGTGTTACCCTCAGGGCGACATGGCGTGTGACGCACTCATTACGGGCATATCGGGCTTTATCGCGGGGCACCTGGCCCGGCGTCTGGTCGCGGAAGGGCAGGCGGTGACGGGAGTCGGAAGGCGACCACCAGAGTTTCCCCTGCCGGACGTGACCTTCGTACCGCTGGACATCCGCGACCAGGCGGCAACGGAGGCCGCGATCCGGGAGGCGCAGCCGCGCGCGGTCTACCATTTGGCGGCGATCTCGTCGCTCCAGTCGGCGGCGGAGGACGGCGGCGCGCGGGCGATGCTGGAAACGAACGTCGCCGGGACCTGGAACGTGCTGGAGGCGTGCCGCCGCGCCGGGACGCCCGCGGTCGTGGTCGCCTCGTCCGACAAGCAGTACGGCGCGCTGGCCAAGCCGCCGTACGACGATGAAGACTCGACAGCGTTTCTGAACGGCGGGGTGTACGAACTCTCAAAGGCGCAGCAGGACCAGGCGGCGCGGATGTGGGCGGGGCTATACGACACGCCCGCGGTCCGTGTCGCGCGCCTGACCAACGTTTACGGGCCGTTCGACACACAGTGGAGCCGCATCATCCCGGGCAACATTCGGCGGACGGTGCGGGGCGAACCGCCGCGGGTGACGGCGGGCCGGGCGGGCGAGGCGCTGCGCGAGTACGTCTTCGTGGACGACGTCGTGACCGCTCTGCGGGCGCTGGCCGCGGACGCTACGGAGCGCGGGAACGCCCCCCTGCGCCGCGCGGATGGCAAACTGGCGCGCGTCGCCTTCAACATTGGCCCCGGCACGCGCCTGCCCGCGGCGGGCGTTATCGAGACCGTACAGCGGGTCCTGCGCGAGGAGTTCGGGGTCACCGGCCCGGCCCCCGTGGTGCAGCCGGGGACGCCGGGGGTGTTCGAGCCCGGTTCCCAATTCAACCGCACGGAGCGGCTTGCCTCCCTCGTTCCAGGCTTTGCGCCGCGCCCTCTGGAGGCTGGGCTTCGCGAAACGCTGCCCTGGTATCTGGAGTACCTGGCGCAAAACGCCGACTGACGCCACCACAACCATCCCTGTAGTCGGAGAGTAAAACACTATGGCGGCACCTTCCCCCGCTTCCCCCGCATCCCGTCGTCGCGCCGTTCCCGCGCTCTTCCTGACCGCTCTGGCGGCTTCGGGACTGGGGGACGGCCTGCCGGCCTGCGCGCAGGCGTCTGGAGAGCAGAAGCCTGCGGAGCAGCAGGCGGTGCCTGCTGCATCCCTGCGCGTCCTGCCTTCGGACCACTTCTCCTATGAAGTGATGCGGAGGTTCGGGCAGGCGGGGTGGATCGAGGGGTATCCGGCAGGAACGGATGTGATACAGGGGCGGATTCTCACGCGCTTCGAGATGGCGAGCCTGGTGGCCCGGCATCTGACGCGCCTGGGGAACCTTGCCCGGCTTCCGGAGAGTGAGCAGCCGGATGTGCCGGCGGATGACCTGCGCCTTTCCCTGCGGCTCGCGCGGGAGTTTCAGCGGGAACTCGTGGCGATGGGGTACGACTTCAAGCGCGCGGCGGCCATGGTGCCGGAGGTGGCGGACCTGGCAGACGGGGCCATCCCGCCTGAGGAGGTGGCACAGGCGAAATCCACCCTATCCCGCATCGTGGTGAATTCCCGCGAGGGTGACGAGGAGGGCCTGCTCTCCCGCCTGGAGAACCGCGTGTCGGGTTACTTCCAGTTCCGTTACGATTCGCTGATCGGGCCGGGCGCGCTATTCAACGCCGCCGGGGACGGGGGGGACGGGCAGCGCCCTTCCGGAGATGGGCCGTCCGTGGGCGGGCCGCGCTCCGGGTTCGCGATCCGCCGCGGGCGCCTCAAGGTCAGTGACCGTTTCACCGAGCGCGACGAGTTCACGTTCCAGATCGACCTGCCGTCGAACTCCTCGCCGAACGTTCGGGATGCCTTCGTGCGCGTCTTCGACTTCCCAGCGAAGAACTTCGCCATGCGGTTCGGTCAGTACGCCTTTCCCTACGGGTTCGAGCACATTGCCAGTTCGCGCTTCCGGGAGACGCCGGAGCGGGCGCTCGGCTTTTCGGACAGTACCCAGGCCAGCTTCCTCTACAAGACCCGTGTCTCGGACACGGGCGGCGTGGTGACTCCTGGCTCCGTCCTGCCGTTCTTCGTGGACCAGGACCGCGATATCGGTGTTGAGCTGGCATGGGCAGCCCCGGAGAAGGAGGGCGCCTTTACGCCCCGTGCCTCGTTTAACGTCCTCCAGGGGGAGGGCCGCGCCGGCTCCGGGCAGCGCTCACTGAACAATGTGTACGACATCATGGGCAGCGTCGAGGCGGTTCGGGAGCGCGGACTGGAGGAGATGTCGTTCGGGCTGTCGTTCTACAACGGGACACTCTCGGTCCGGAGCGCCGCGCCCGACGCTGAGGGAAACCTGGCGCCGTTCCGGTATGCGAAGCGGGCGTTTGGCGGGGCGTATGCTCGCTACCGGACGGAAAGGACCGAGGTCCGCGGCGAGTACAGCGGCGGTCTGTACGAGGTGACACCGGACCGGGCGCTGTTCGCAGACGGCAACCGGTTTCAGGCCTGGTACGTGGCCGCGCGGCAGTTCGTGGCCCCGAAGGTGGAGCTCTACGCCAAGTACGATGAGTTCCACCCGGTCCGAGGGAACACGATGGTTGCTGGAGTGCGCGGCGCGGACCTCGCGAGGAAGACGCTCCAGGTGGGGGCGATGTGGCATGCGACCGAAGGAACCCGGTTCCGCGTGAACTACGGGCAGGGATTCACCCGGTACGACGCGTCCGCCCCGGAGGGGAGCCCCCTCCGGGACAAACTCGGCCTGCTCCAGATCGAGGTGCAGCAGGTCTTCTGACGCCCCAGCGCGCCGGGCCGGCCTACTTGGGCTGGCCCAGCGTGGGGTCCGCGAGGAAGTCGTGGCGGTACTTCATCGCCGCGACCAGATCCCGCTCGTGCGCGGCCAGCTCCTGCGGGGTCTTCAACTGCTTCTCCTGCATGAGCTTCGCCGCCACCTCGTTGATGAGGCGGATGTTGCCGCGGTTCACCTTGCGGTCCATCAGCGTCGCCATGCCCGCCTCGGAGCGCACGATATCGGACACCTTCACGGTCAGGACGGTCCGCGTCTCATAGGTCGTGAAGGTCGTCGCCGGGGCGGGCGGCGTGGCGGGCGTCCCCGCGAGCGCGGTGGGGGAGGCGGCGGGCGACGGCAGGAGCGGCGGGTTCGGGGGGGGCGGGGCCGCCGGGGCGGATGCGGCGG
>Ga0065721_10006221_pt1 | contig 26980 bp, 20 predicted proteins | sample Mesricmetagenome_FD_59108 | JGI IMG/M metagenome (GOLD analysis project Ga0065721, IMG submission 59108) | Mesophilic microbial community from rice straw/compost enrichment Sample: eDNA_1 v2 (version 2) | ecosystem: Engineered > Solid waste > Grass > Composting > Bioreactor | place: USA: Davis... | reverse complement strand
ACCCTTCACCGGGCAATAAAGTGGGCGGATTGACCACTATCCTGGAAAAATCACTGGGCGCTCAGGCCAAAAGTGGATCTACCCAGATGACCGGTGTTTATCTGTACGCGGAAGAGGTTAAAGAAAAAGGTCTGGTGTTCATGGATAGCCCCGGCTTTGATCCGGTGTCTGTGACCGGTCAGATCGCATCCGGTGCAAACGTTGTGTGCTTCACCACAGGCCGTGGTTCTGCGTTTGGCAGCAAGCCGGTTCCCAGTATCAAGCTGGCCAGTAACTCCCAATTGTATGAGCGCATGAAAGAAGATGTGGACATCAATTGCGGCGGAGTGCTGGATGGTGAATACACGCTGGAAGAGTGCGGCGAAAAAATCTTTGCTGAGATTCTGGCTGTGGCATCCGGCGAAGCTACCAAGAGCGAACTGCTGGGTTATGGGGATAACGAATTCAATCCCTGGAAGATTGGTGCTGTTGTTTAAAAGTTTTAATGCAGCGNTATCAGAGNATTTGATGATTCCGCTGCAGATGATCAATCATCCTTCGGGCGNATTATTACGCTGAACAAGATGAACGACCTGCCGGAGTGTGCCGCATCCGCCTCCGGCAAGGATTAAACCGCGCTGACGGTGAGAGAGGGAGTCGGACCTTGATGTCCGGCCATCACGAAGGCACAGATCGAAAAACCCGACAAAACGCTGTAGTTTTTATAGTGAATTGTTCTGAGCTGCTTCGATTTAAGTGCCATTATTATAAAGGTGTGATTGTTGGAAAGCTTCTTGTGGCTTAATAGCCGCGAGAGGTATTTGCTTGCAATCAAAAAGACCTACTTAGAGGGAAGTGTCCTATGAAGATCTCCATACCCAGGGAGCGTCGTGCCCACGAGCGTCGTGTAGCCGCAACACCAGAGACGGTGAAAAAATTTGTTGCCTTAGGTATTGATGTGGCGGTAGAGGCGGGTGCCGGTGAAGCAAGCCGGATTACTGATGCAGCCTATGAAGCCGCTGGTGCAAAAATTGTTGGTGATCTCGCGCAGCTATTGGCAGATGCCGATATTGTTTTGAAAGTTCAACGCCCCCTTCTGGCTGGCGAAGATGGTCCCGATGAATTGGCATTGATGAAACGCGGCGCGTTGCTCGTTGCTATTTTGTCTCCCTATGCCGACCCCAATGCTGTCCAGCAATATGCCGCTGCTGGTGTAACGGCTATGGCATTGGAGTTTGTTCCGCGTATTACCCGTGCCCAGAGCATGGATGTCCTCAGCTCCCAAAGTAACCTTGCAGGCTATCGTGCTGTGTTAGAGGCAGTGAATGTCTATGACCGCGCGATGCCGATGATGATGACTGCGGCTGGCACAATTGCACCCGCCCGGGTGATGGTGCTGGGTGCCGGTGTTGCGGGATTGCAGGCCATTGCAACGGCTCGTCGTCTTGGCGCTATTGTGTCGGCGACAGACGTGCGCCCCGCCTCTAAAGAGCAGGTGGAAAGTCTCGGCGGCAAGTTTGTCATGGTCGAAAGTGAAGAAGTGGCCAACGCAGAAACTGCCGGTGGTTACGCTAAAGAGATGAGCGATGACTACAAGCGCCGCCAGGCTGAGCTGGTTGCAGAAACGCTGAAGAAGCAGGACATCGCCATCTGTACCGCATTAATCCCGGGTCGCAAGGCGCCCACACTGATCAATGATGAGATGGTGCACAGCATGCGCCCAGGATCGGTCATTGTGGATCTGGCGGCAGAGCAGGGTGGTAACTGTACGCTGACCAAGCCGGGCGAAATTGTTGAGGTGAACGGTGTGACCATTATTGGTCTGTTCAATATTCCCAGCCGTCTGTCAGCGGATGCCAGCGCGTTATATGCAAAGAACCTGCTGAATTTCCTCACGCCGCTGGTAGACGCCGAAGAAAAAGCGCTCAACATCAACTGGCAGGATGAAATCGTTGCAGCGGTTACCTTGACCCGCGACGGTCAGGTGGTTCATCCCAACTTTCAGCCGGCAAATGCCTAGGGGGATTTATGGAAGCGAACTTCATTTCTCAATTATCAATCTTTGTGCTGGCGGTTTTTGTAGGCTATTACGTGGTATGGAGCGTAACGCCCGCCCTGCACACACCGCTGATGGCGGTGACCAATGCGATCTCCAGTGTGATTATCGTCGGNGCCNTGATTGCCGTCGGGCCGGCTGAGATGAGTCTGTCCAAAGTGCTTGGCTTTGGTGCAATGGTGTTGGCAGCGATTAANATCTTCGGTGGTTTCACCGTGACGCATCGCATGCTCGCCATGTACAAAAAGAAAAAATAATTCCGCACAACATCACTGGGGAACATCATGACAGAATTACATGCAAACCTGACTTCGCTCGCCTATCTGGTGGCGGCGGTGTTGTTCATCATGGCGCTGCGCGGATTATCCTCTCCGGAGTCTTCCCGCGCTGGAAATTACTTTGGAATGATCGGGATGTTCATCGCTGTTGTAACAACAGTGTTGAGCCCCGCCGTTGATTCTTATGGCTGGATTCTGGTGGCGCTGGCTATCGGTGCGGTCATTGGTGTGATCACTGCGCGTCGTATCGCCATGACGGCGATGCCGCAGCTGGTGGCTGCATTCCACAGTCTGGTTGGTCTGGCGGCAGTATTGGTAGCGGGTGCGGCCTTCACCAATCCTGCAGCATTTGGTCTGCTGAATGCCAGCGGCGAAATATTTATTGCCAGCCGTATCGAAATGGGACTTGGCGTAGTCATTGGTGCAATTACCTTTTCCGGTTCAGTAATTGCCTTTACCAAATTGCAGGGGCTGGTATCCGGTGCGCCCGTAACCTTTGGTGGCCAGCATCTGCTTAATGCCCTCATCGGTCTGTTCATCATCGCGTTGATTGTTTACTTCTGCTTTGAACAGGCACCCTGGGTATTCTGGACCATGACGGCACTGGCCTTTGTCATCGGCGTCCTGCTGATCATTCCGATCGGTGGCGCAGACATGCCGGTGGTGGTATCCATGCTCAACTCCTACTCCGGTTGGGCCGCTGCCGGTATCGGATTTACGCTGCATAATGACGCGCTGATTGTAACTGGTGCACTAGTCGGCTCGTCCGGTGCAATTCTGTCTTACATCATGTGTAAGGGTATGAATCGCTCCTTCTTCAATGTTATTCTCGGCGGCTTTGGCGCAGACGCGGCATCAGCGGGTGCCGGTGGTGGTGTCGATGATCGCCCGGTAAAACAAGGCAGTGCGGAAGATGCCGCCTTCATTATGAAGAATGCCGGTTCCGTCATCATCGTTCCCGGTTACGGTATGGCGGTGGCTCAGGCACAGCACGCGTTGCGTGAAATGTGCGACGAGCTGAAGAAAGCCGGTGTTAAAGTCAGTTATGCCATTCACCCGGTAGCCGGTCGTATGCCGGGGCATATGAACGTACTGTTGGCAGAAGCGAACGTTCCCTATGACGAAGTGTTTGAGCTGGAAGACATCAACAATGAATTCCAGACTGCTGATGTAGCCTTCGTGATCGGTGCGAATGATGTTACCAACCCTGCAGCCAAGAGCGATCCGAGCAGTCCGATCTTCGGTATGCCGATTCTCGATGTGGAAAAGGCGCGCACGGTACTTTTCGTTAAGCGCAGTATGGCGTCGGGCTACGCCGGTGTGCAGAACGAGCTGTTCTATAAGGATAACACCATGATGTTGTTTGGCGATGCCAAGAAGATGGTGGAGACAATCGTCAGAAATCTGGATTAGATTTTTATTGCAGTGCTGAAAGTGCCTCCTGACCAGAGGCACTTTTGTTATGCAAAAAATTAATATCTATTAGAAAATATCTAAAAGAAGTTATCTGCAAGGAAGTCCCAGTAAGGAAATTTATAATTAAACCAGCTGTGAGAGCGGCAATCTCTCGGGTAAAACAACACAACTACTATAAATCGGTCGCGACGGAATACTGTTGCGAACCAGCAAGCAGTCAACACGAGAAACGATTATGGAAACTTTGTACCGACATCAACCATTAACACGTTTGTTGCGCAATATTGGTATTGTGTGCCTTACCGGTTTGCTGATGAGTTGCGGCGTGCAGGACGACGTCAAGCTTCTCAAGCTTGGCCATAACCTTGACCAGAGCACCTCAGTACACAAGGCCATGGTGTTCCTGGGGGAGCGTCTGCACGAGTTGTCTGGTGGCACCATGCGTGTGGATGTTTATCCCAGTGGCCAGCTCGGGTCCGAGCGCGAACTGATCGAGCTGCTGCAGGTGGGGAGCCTCGCCATGACCAAGGTGTCCGCCAGCCCGATGGAAGGCTTTGTTCCGGAAATGCGCATCTTCAGCATCCCCTATATGTTCCGTGATGAAGACCATCTGTGGCGTTTTCTCGCGAGCGATACCGCCAAGGAAATTCTCGCTAAAGGTGAAGCGAAGCGCTTGCGCGGCATAGGCTTTTACGACGCGGGCAGCCGCAGCTTCTATAGCCAATGTGGTACCGGCAAAGCTATTCGCAATCCTTCCGATCTTGCCGGCCTGAAAGTTCGCGTACAGGAAAGTCAGACCTCTGTGCGTATGGTTCAGGCGCTGGGTGGTTCGGCAACGCCTATTGCGTGGGGTGAGCTCTATACCGCGCTGCAGCAGGGCGTAGTAGATGCAGCAGAAAATAACCCTCCAAGTTTTTACCTTTCCAAGCACTTCGAAGTCTGCAAATTGTTCACCATTGACGAGCACACCTCAGTGCCCGACGTAATGCTGATCAGCAGTTACGTATGGAACAATTTGAGTCCGCAACAGCAGGCCTGGCTGCAGCAGGCGATGGATGAATCCGTTGACTTTCAGCGCGAGCTCTGGGCTCTGGATACGCAAGAGGCACTGGAGGCTGTTAAAGCTGCTGGTGTTGAAGTTTTCTATCCCGATAAGAATCTGTTCAAGGCAGAAGTGCAAAGCATGCATGAGTCCTATCGCGGCGAACCCATCTATGACTTGATGCAACGCATCAACGACATGTAATAAGTGCGAGGACATTACGATGCAAACAATATTAAAAAAACTGGATCGCGCGCTGGCCGTTATCCTGATGATTCTGATGGCCACTATTGTGGTTGATGTTACCTGGCAGGTCCTGTCGCGCTTCATTGTAGGTAATCCAAGTTCGGTTACCGAGGAGATCGCCCGCTTTCTGCTGATCTGGATCGGCCTGCTCGGTGCAGCCTACGCGTTCCGTATGCACGCACACCTGGGGCTCGACATCCTGACCGAAAAACTGTCGCCTCAGAAAAAACATGCCGCCGAGATCTTTTCTCAAACAATGAGTTTTGTCTTTGCTGCCTGGGTGATGGTCTACGGTGGTATCAGCCTGGTACTGCTGCAGCTTGAACTCGGTCAGACATCTGCCGCGTTAGAAGTCAAGATGGGTTACGTTTACAGTGTGCTGCCTCTGTCTGGTTTGCTGATCTGTATTTACGCGATCGACAATATGGTCACCGCGAAACAGCGTCTCAGCCAGAACGCTGAGTTCAAATCCATCGATTAATAACCAGAAGAAGAACGAGGCGAAAAGTTTATGGAAATTTCAATTGTAGTACTGTTGCTGACGTTTGCTGTGCTGCTGGCGTTTAACGTACCCATCTCTATCAGTATCGGTATCGCGACCTTGTGTACCATGCTGTTTACCATTGATGCCGGCCCGGCTGTTGTGACTATTGCGCAGCGTATGGCGAGTGGTGTCAACAGCTTTGCATTGCTGGCTATTCCGTTCTTTATCCTGTCAGGAATTTTAATGGGGCGGGGCGGTATCGCACATCGCCTGATCGAGTTTGCCAAGGTGATGTTCGGTATGTTGCCCGGTGGCCTGGCTTTCGTGAACATCATCAGTTGTACATTGTTCGGAGCCATCTCCGGCTCTGCAGTTGCGGCGACTTCAGCAATTGGCGGCTTCATGGTGCCCGTCATGGCTAAAGAAGGTTATGACCGCGCGTTCAGCGGTGCAGTGACAGTGACTGCAGCAACCACCGGTCTGCTGATTCCACCAAGTAATATTCTGATTGTTTACTCTCTGGCAAGTGGCGGTGTGTCCATTGCTGCTCTGTTTATTGCCGGTTACCTGCCGGGCATCCTGCTGGCACTGGGCCTGATGATCTGCTGTGGCATTTATGCCAAAGCCAAAGGCTATCCAGTGGGTGAACGTATTGGTTTGCGTGATGCGGTAAAGAAAACCCTGGATGCGATTCCAAGCCTGCTGCTGATTATCATTGTGATCGGCGGGATCATCGGTGGTTATGTAACAGCAACCGAGGCGAGTGTCATCGCTGTTCTCTATTCGTTGTTGCTGGCGGTCGTGTTCTATAAGGAAGTCAGCATCAAGGAAATTCCGGAAGTACTGATTAAGTCTGTCGAGACAACAGCGATCGTCATGCTGCTGATTGGCACGTCATCAGCCATGTCCTGGATTCTTTCCTACGAAAATATTCCGCAAAGTATCAGTAACGGTTTGATCGCTCTGAGTGACAACCCAATTACTATCCTGATGATCATCAACGTTATCCTGCTGATTGTTGGTGTGTTCATGGATATGACACCTGCAGTACTGATCTTTACGCCTATCTTCCTTCCGGTTGTTACGGAGCTGGGTATGTCACCGCTGCATTTCGGAATCATGATGGTGCTGAACCTGTGTATCGGTCTGTGTACTCCGCCGGTGGGCAGTGTGCTCTTTGTGGGCTGTGGCATTGCGAAGACAACAATCGCACAAATGGTTCGCCCGTTGTTGCCGATGTACTTTGCGATGTTCGTTGTACTGATGTTGGTCACCTATGTTCCCGCAATCAGTGAGTGGCTGCCGCGCTATTTTAATTTGATTTAATTGAGTCTGCGGGCTCTTGAGTGATAGAGGTTGACCAATGAAGATAGAACATTTTGCGTTTAATGTCGCCGACCCCATTGCTGTGGCCGACTGGTACGTGAAACACATGGGAATGACGGTTGTACGCAAAATGGAAGGCGGCCCCAACACCCACTTTCTTGCTGATGAAAGCGGGCAAGTGATGATTGAGATTTATAACAATCCGCCGGACGAAGTACCTGATTACGCGAACATGAACCCGCTGATCCTGCATCTGGCATTTGTCTGCGATAACCCCGACGAGAAACGGGCCGAACTGGAGAAGGTGGGGGCAACATTTGCGGAGGAGGTAAAGATCAAGGATGGTTCACACCTGGTGATGATGCGTGACCCCTGGGGCCTGGCAATTCAGTTGTGCAAACGCGGAACTTCCATGCTGAAGTAAATGGAAAAAGCGTGAGGGAAGCAGGAGTAAAAAGAAGGTCGGAACAGTCATTACTGCATCCGACCTGATGGGCAGACTGCGCGTTACGCGCGCAGTTCCTGCTCGAACGTGGCCTTGTCGATTACGCCACCGCGATAGCGGATGATGATGCCCGCACAACGGGTGCCTTGTTTTGCAGCATCAGCAGCAGACGCACCGTCTAAACGAGCAGCCAGATAGCCAGCATTAAAGGTGTCACCGGCGCCGGTGGTATCCACGATGTCTTTAACCGGTGGGACGGGAACACGTGTTTCCTCGCCATCCTGAATGATGATGGTATCGTTTGCGCCGCGTTTCAGTACCAGCTCTTTAACAGCGGTGTTCCGATAGCGGTCGACGCAGCCTTGAATGGAGTCGTCTCCCCACAGCAGCAACTCATCATCCAGTGTCAGCAGTGCAATATCAGTGAATTGCAGAATCGCCAGCATGGCTTGCTGGGCTTCTTCTTTGTTGCGCCACAGGCGTGGACGGAAGTTGCTGTCGAAGGCAATGGTGACACCGGCATTGCGCAGTTCCTGCAGGGCCGACAGAAGAATTTTGCGTGAGGCTTCACCAATGATGGCCAGGGTGATGCCGCTGAGATAAACGCAATTACAGGATTTTAACTGAGCAACCAATTTTGCGGCCTGTTCTTCGGTAGAAAACAGCTCGCGCGCCGGCGCTTCTTTACGCCAGTAAAAAAATTCGCGCTCGCCATCCGGTGTGTTGCGGATGATGTAAAGGCCGGGTGAGCGGCCGGGCAGCTGGCTGATCATGCCGGTGCCGATTTTTTCGCTGGCCATACGCTCCAGAATCTGCTGGCTGTATGGGTCGTCGCCGAGCAGTGTCACATAATCTGTCTGCAGGCCGAGGCGGGCCATATAAACCGACGTGTTGTAGGTATCGCCGGCATAAGACAATGCCATGACCTCGCGCTTGTCTGCTGTGGTATTTGTGAAGGGCGAAAGCTCCACCATTACTTCGCCAATTGCTGCTATATGTGCCATAGACATTTGCCTGTAAGTCGATGTATGTGAAGATCACATTCCAGGTTGATTTGCTGGGATGATGCTCAAAAATTTCTCTCTGGTTATTAAAAGCGGACTACTATTTTTATTGGTTTATTGATAAGACAAAAACGAAAAAAATTGGCGAAAATATAGCACCTCTCCTGCGTATTTACCAGTTTCGATGCTATCGGATGTGGGGCTGGATTCGCTATAATTCAGGTAATTTCAGGCACTGAAAAAGATCGTCGGATCACGCGTTGCTGATCCGATCTGCGCCAGGAACTGAAAGGCCAGACAGCGCAAGCCGGTTTGAGAGAGCCGGCTGTAGAGACGTTGCCGTTGGCGCTATAACTAAAGCTGCAATCGAAGTTACAGTCGACGCTACCGTAAGCTACTGTAAAAAATCAGCGTGAAGTTAGGGTAGAAAAACAATCAACTATACAGGTATTAAGATGAACAGGCTTAATTCAGCGAACCTCGGGCAGTTGCCTTCCGATGTGCAACTGCCCCGTTATGACCGCGCATCCCTCAAGCCGGGAATCGTGCATCTCGGAATCGGTGCATTTCACCGTGCACATCAGGCCTACTACACCGAAGCGGTGTTAAATCACTTCGGCGGAGACTGGGGAATTGTCGGTTGCAGTCTGCGTTCGGCCAACGTGCGTGAACAGCTGGCGCCGCAGGATAATCTTTATACGCTGGTTGAGCGCTCCGGTGAGGGTGAGAAACTGCAGCTGATCGGCGCAGTGTTGAAGACGATGGTCGGTCCGGAAGATCCTGCCGCGCTGGTTGCACTGATGGCTGATCCGGCGATTCGCATCGTGTCCCTTACGGTCACTGAAAAAGGTTACTGCCATGACCCGGCGACCGGTGATCTCAATCTCCAGCATCCCGATATTATTCACGATCTGGCGCACCTGGATCGTCCGGTTTCTGCCATTGGTTATCTGGTTGCTGCGCTGCAACAGCGTTTTAAATCCGGCCACAAAAGTTTCACTGCACTGAGTTGCGATAACCTGCCGAACAACGGCCAGGTGCTGGGTAAAGTTGTCCACCAGTTTGCCGCGCAGGTTTCGCCGGAGCTGGCAGATTGGATTGAAAAAAATACCTGTTTCCCCTGCACCATGATTGACCGGATCGTACCCGCCACCACCGACGAAGATCGTCAGGANATCGAGGCGCGTCTCGGCTTGCGCGANGAAGGTATGGTGGTGGCTGAGCCATTTACNCAATGGGTTGTTGAAGATCGTTTCTCGGATGGTCGTCCGGAATGGGAAAAAGTGGGCGTGCANCTGGTTGAAGATGTGCATGTCTTTGAAAAGATCAAACTGCGTCTGCTCAACGGTTCCCACTCGACACTTGCCTATACCGGTTATCTGTCCGGCTTCAGTTATATCAGCGAAGTCATGAGCGAACCTGCTTTCGTCAACATGATCAAGTTGTACATGGCGCGGGAAGCGGGCGAAACGGTTACTGCACCGGATGGTTTTGATATCGAGTCATACAAGCAACAGCTGCGCGACCGCTTCTTTAACAAAGCACTCAAGCACCGTACCTGGCAGATCGCGATGGATGGCTCCCAGAAACTGCCGCAACGCTTGCTGGAGACGTTGCGTGAACAGCTCGATGGCAAGGGTAATATCGACATCATCTGCCTGGCCGTAGCCGCGTGGATTCGTTATGTATCTGGTGTTGATGAGCAGGGCAATCCGATAGAAGTGTCCGATCCGCTGGCAGCGAGCTTGCGCAAACTGTGTGACGACAATGCCGGTAATCCCTTGGCCATGGTGAAAGCAGTTGTATCTCTGCCGCAGGTCTTCGGTACAGATCTGATTGACAATGTGCGCTTTGTTGAAACCACAGCGTTGTGGTTGACGCGCTTTTACGAGCAGGGCGTGCTGGCAACCGTCAAACATTATTTTGGCTGAATAACGCTGTGACAGGCGGGTAGTAATCCAACGGCGACTCAATGCCAGAGTCGCCGTTTTTATTTAAGGGGTATGTAATGAAAAAAATAAAAAATTTGTTTTGGGTATTTCTTGCGGTGCCCATGCTGGCGTGTGTGCATCAGACCGAGGTCGGCTATCAGGCCATTGTCACTCAGGATAAAGCGCTGGCGGAAAAACACGGCTACTTCCACAGTATTCAGGCGGCCCTGGACGCCGCACCTGTGCGGGCAGGCATGCCGTACCGGATCTTTATTGAGCAGGGCGACTACTACGAAAAATTAATTATTGATAAACCCGATATTCATTTCATTGGTGCCGGGATGAATAAAACCCGCATACATTTTGATGCTTATGCCGGACAGGTCTCCGAACCGGGAAAAACCTGGGGCACGCGTGGTTCGGGAACCATCATTGTGCGGGCGGAGGGTGTGCAGCTGTATCGACTGACGGTCGAAAACACCTTTGATTTTGTGAATAACGATGCATTGGAAAATGGTGATCCGCAGAAAGTGCGCGACAGTCAGGCCGTTGCTCTGCATCTCGACGCGGGCAGTGATCGCGTGCTGGTGCGCGAGGTAAAACTGCTGGGGTTCCAGGATACATTGTTTGTTGATGCCGGACGCGCGTGGTTTGATCACAGCGTTATCGCAGGCAATGTCGATTTTATCTTCGGTGCCGGTAATGCCCTGTTTACCGATTCTGAAATCATCACCCGCATTCGCGGACGGGAAAATTTTCCGCATGCTTACGTAACAGCACCCTCGACGCAGATCGCGGATGAGTTCGGACTGACATTTATCCGCTGTCGATTAACCCGCGAGCCGGGTGTGCCTGATAACTCCACCCCTTTAGGGCGGCCCTGGCATCCCACAAGAAATTTTCCCGATGGACGTTATGCTGATCCTGATGCAATCGGAAAAGCGGTGTTCATCGATACTGAGATGGACGCCCATATCACGCAGGACGGCTGGTATTGGATGGGTGGTACAACCCGCGATGGAGGCAAGGAACCCTTTATGCCGGAGGATGCGCGCTTCTTTGAATATCAAAGCCGCGGTGCCGGTGCCCATGTCAACAGCAAGCGGCGCCAGCTGACGGATGTCGAAGTCCAGCGCTATACCTGGGAAAGTATGATGGGTGACTGGAAGGTTTTTTAGCAGGCGCAGTAATGGAGTCAGAGGAGCGGGGAGGCCTTTGTACGGTCTCCCCGCTGCAAATCAGTTGTTTGCCTGCTCTGCTGAAGCGTCCAGCAGAACATTACGCAATTGTTGATTCAGCAGCGCCTGGTGCTGGATCAGAATCTCCGAGAGGCTGCTCAGCGCCGACACCTGCTGCTGCATCTGCGAATTGCGCTGCTTCACCGTGACGGCATTGAGGCTCATCTGCTGGCTGACCTGATCCTGCTCCTGGGTCGCCTGTGCAATAGAGTGATTCAGCTGGTTGATCGACAACAGGGAGGCTTTAAGTTTATCCAGCGACTGTGCAACATCCATGCTGTTTTCTTCGGTGTCTTTGGCAATGCGCTGACAGTTCTTCACGATCTCCATGGTTTCTTCCGAGCCTTTCTGCAGGGTCTGCACCAGCGTCACAATCTCGCCGGTTGACTCCTGCGTGCGCCCGGCCAGCGCACGAACCTCTTCGGCAACCACCGCGAAACCGCGTCCATCTTCACCGGCTCTTGCCGCTTCTATCGCAGCGTTGAGCGCGAGCAGATTGGTCTGCTCGGCGATGCCGGTAATGACGTTGACCACTTTATCAATGGTGTGACAGGCCTGATTCAGATCGCTCATCTTCTCTGAGGCGCGCACCAGATTTTCATTGATGTCGTGACTCGACTGCACGACCAGACGCANGGANTTCTCATCGTTGTAAGCATCCTCCACCGCACTGGCGGCAGCAGCNGCGCTGTCAGCAATCTCATGGACAGCCTGGGANAGCGTCGTCACCGACTCGGCGAGACTGTGNATATCCATTTGAATCGTTTCGCTGTCCTGATNCAGCTGCTCACGTTTTACATCCAGCTCCTGCGCCGAGGACTGGAGTTCACCAGCGACGGTGTTGACCTGAAACAGCAGCTTTCTCAAACAGGCCAGCAAGCGGGAAAATTGTTGCAGTTCCGCACAGGAACCTTCAACGTTGATGCGGAAGTCGATGGTCTCTTCATCGCGCATCATCTTCTGCGTGGTAACCATCAGCACATCACCGACTTCCACTTCCCGGCGTGCATTGCTGGTAAAAAAGATGAGGAAGCCGGTCTCGGCCACGACGTAGCCGGCATGGATGAAGACGCGCAGCCAGTGGTCGTCCATGCTGCGGAACAACCAGATGCCCAAATCGGCATGCTGGAGATAGCAGAACACCAGGTGGTGAACAGCAACCAGCGCAGCGGTAACGACCAGTGGCAGCCAATCGCGATACACGGCGATAAAAGCGAGAACGACAAAGACCCCAAAGTGCATCTCAATCAAGCCGTGGGACTGTTGAATGTGCAAGGTAACAAACAGCATGGCAATCGCGGTCAACAGAACCGAACTCAGCCGCGTAGCCGCTTGCCAGTAAAAAATGACCAGCGCTGCCACGATCAGCGGTATGCCGATCATCAGAGCCACATTCCAGGTGTTGAACCAGGGAGCAAGAATGAGGGTGTAGATAAATTCAAGAAAGATAACGAGAAGAAACATCTTGTCGGCGCGCAGTGCTCTGCTTCTGCGCAATCCATCGAGCGTGGGCGAGGTCATTGCTAAAATCCTGTTTGCCGAAAATTATCATTAGAAGTGGAACCCAACAGGGGGCAAGAGTAACTCTAGTTGATGTTTTCAGGATGGGCAAAAAATAAGTCGGATAAAGTTAGACATAAAACGAATAGATCAGACACAGAGTAGAGAAAAATATTCAGATGATTTTTTTGCGGAGAGTCAGGCGGAGTGACAGTGCAGACAGATAAGGAGAGCTACATATAAAAAAGGCGATACCGCGTTGCGGTATCGCCATCAGGAGGCTTGGACCGGATTAAATCTTGAAGTTGTCGATCTGCTCTTTCAGCTCACTGCTTTCCTGCGTGAGATGGCTGGCGCTGGTGCTGACCACGCGGGCGTTTTCGGAAACCTGGCCGGACAGATTATGAATCGCCGAGATATTCTTGCTCACTTCATCAGCGACAGAACTCTGCTGATGAGACGCTGTGGCAATCTGGTGGTTCATATCATTAATCACCGTAATGTTCGCCCGGATCTTATCAAGGGCTTCACCCACTCGCGCTGCCGTATCAATGGTCTCCCGGGCAGAGGCAGTGCTGGTATTCATGGATTGATGCGCTTCGTCTGCCGCACGTTGCAGCTGCACAATGATCAGCTCAATCTCTTCGGTCGATGCGCGGGTTTTCTGAGCCAGCGAGCGCACTTCATCAGCGACTACCGCAAAGCCGCGGCCCTGTTCACCGGCGCGGGCTGCTTCAATGGCCGCGTTCAGTGCGAGCAGGTTGGTCTGCTCCGCGATGGTGCGGATCACTTCCATCACTGAACCGATGTTCACACTGTTCTCTTTCAACACCTGAATTTTCTTCGCGGTTGCGTCGATGTGGTTGGTCAGGTTGTTGACGTTGCTGAGGGACAGGTTAACCACCTGATGCCCTTCTTCGGCCAGGATATTGGTGGCGTTGGTGCGCTCAGCAGTGTCGCCGGCGTGTTTGGCAATCTCAGTAGCGGAAGCGGAAAGCTCTTCTACAGCCGTTGCCACCAGTTCAATTTCTTTCAGCTGCTGATTGGTGGAGCTGACGGTGTTGTCAGTGGCAGCCGCCATATCGCGCACATGATCGCGTACCTTGTTGTTGACCTGCACCACGTTGCGGATGATGTCGGCGATATGTTCCATCACCCGGTTAAAGTTATGAGCCAGCGCGGCAATCTCGTCGCGACGCGCAGTGGGCAGACGCCGGGTCAGATCGCCGCCGCCGTCAGCAATGGAAGCCAGGGACTGGGTTACTTCCGCCACTGGCGCCAGGACCAGCTGACGGGTCAGCACATAGACGGTTCCGAGGCTCGCCAGCAGCAACAGCACGACCACCAGGATGTTGTTCTTGACCTGACCGCTGAGTACTTCGTCGACTTCGTGGGTAGAGAAGGTGATGTCATAGCTGCCGATATTGCTGCCGTTATAGACAATCGGGATGGCAGTGTAGGGCACCTGTCCGCCGCCACGGCTGGTGTCCTCGGCTTTAGCGAGTTCCTTGCCCCGGTGATCAACAATGTTGATGCCGGTAATCAGGGAGGTGTTGACCAGGGATTTGGCGATAGCCTCGATCTGTTGGAAGTCGTAGGCAAATACCGCTTCCAGCAGCGAGGAGTTCGTCAGCTCGATCATGGTCTGGCTGTCGTGTTCAAATTTTTTCTGTAACGAACTGGCCGCAATGCGGTAATTGGTAAAAGCAACGACCACGGCAATCAATACCATGGCGGCGCTCAACCAGCCCATCAATTTGGTGAGCAGAGAACGTTCAACCATCTTTACATACTCCGGCTTTTATTATTCAGATGCCCCCTGATATACCGCGGGGCAGAGACAGGCAGATAAGTATCCGAGCGGTGGAGGGCCTTCCCCTTGCGCGAAAAACCACTCTCGTTACTAACTAGCCTAGTTGGATTAGCGGCAGAGTCAACAAAACATTGAGGGAATTTACCAAGCATTACGCGTCAATAATGGTTGGGTGGTGGATTGGATGAGTGGTGAGCAGTGTGGATTCAAAATGGGTGGAGAGTGGCGGGAGTCCCATGTCGGATTACGCCTTTGGCTAATCCGACCTACATGGCAATTGTCCGCACCCGTAGGTCGNATTAGCGNAGCGTAATCCGNCACCCATCCCCAGAACCCACCACGACCGATGATTCACCACCCGTAGGTCGGATTAGCCAAAGGCGTAATCCGACACCCGTCCCCAGAACCCACCACGACCGATGATTCACCACCCGTAGGTCGGATTAGCGCAGCGTAATCCGACACCCATCCCCAGAGTCCACCACGACCGACGATTCACCACCCGTAGGTCGGATTAGCGCAGCGTAATCCGACACCCATCCCCAGAGTCCACCACGACCGACGATTCACCACCCGTAGGTCGGATTAGCCAAAGGCGTAATCCGACAACCCTAACCCAGAACCCAGCGCAAGCGCTCAGTCTTAACTCAATCGTCACTACCTCCGGCCATCCCGAGATCCTTCAACTTGCGGGTCAGGGTGTTGCGGCCCCAGCCGAGAAGGTTGGCGGCGTCTCGTTTGCGGCCGGCGGTGTATTTGAGCGCGGTTTCAATCAATGCCCGTTCAAAGGTAGGGACCGCTTCGCTGAGCAGCTGATGATGGCCGCGGGCCAGTGCCTGGTCTGCCCAGTGACGCAGGGCTTTTTCCCAGTCGTCAGCGGGGGTGCTGCCTTCTTTGTGGTCGAGCAGCTCCGGTGGCAGGTCTTCAATATGAACTTCACGGCCTGATGCCATCACCGTAATCCAGCGGCAGGTATTCTCCAGCTGGCGCACGTTGCCCGGCCACTGCAGGGAACAGAAGAACTCCTCGGTTTCCGGCAGCAGCACCTTGGGGTCTACATTCAGCTCAGTGGCCGCTTTGTGCAGGAAGAAGCGGGCCAGTTTCGGGATGTCTTCGCGCCGGTTGGCGAGTTTCGGGATATGAATCCGGATCACGTTCAGGCGATGGAACAAGTCCTCGCGGAAACGGTTCTCCGCCACCAGATGTTCAAGGTTCTGGTGGGTAGCCGCGATGATCCGCACGTCCACCTTGATCGGCGTATGTCCGCCGACCCGATAAAATTCCCCGTCGGCCAGCACCCGCAGCAAACGGGTCTGGGTTTCAGCGGGCATATCGCCGATCTCATCCAGAAACAGTGAGCCACCATTAGCCTGCTCGAAACGCCCCTGCCGCTGGGAGGCCGCGCCGGTAAAGGCACCTTTTTCGTGTCCGAAGAGCTCGGACTCCATCAGATCTTTAGGGATAGCCGCCATATTGAGGGCGATAAACGGACCATTGCGGCGGGGGCTGTGGCGGTGCAGGGCGCGCGCCACCAGTTCCTTACCGGTACCGGACTGGCCGTTGATCAGCACGGTGATGTTGGACTGCGACAGCCGGCCGATGGCCCGGAAGACTTCCTGCATGGCGGGGGCTTCACCGATGATCTCCGTGTTGGCATCGATGTTGGCGACACTGGTGTGCTCGCTCTTCTGTTCCTGGGCGTGGGCGAGGGCGCGCTGGGTAACGGCCACGGCGTCGTCTACGTCGAAGGGTTTAGGCAGATATTCAAACGCGCCGCCTTGATAGGCAGCCACCGCACTGTCCAGATCGGAGTGAGCGGTCATGATGATGATAGGTACCTGCGGATGGTTAGCGTGCAGGTTGCTCAGCAGCGCCAGCCCGTCGATGCCGGGCATGCGGATATCGCTGATGATGGCATCGGGTATTTCACGATTCAGCTGGTTCAGTGCGCTGTCACCGGAATCAAAAACCCGCGTATCAATATTGGCTTGTTGCAGGGCCTTCTCCAGCACCCAGCGGATGGAACGATCGTCATCAATGATCCAGACACGGTTAGACTTCTGCATGTTGTACTTCCATTGGTAGGTAGAGGGTGAAACGGGTCTGGCCCGTCTCACTCTGGCACTCGATTAGGCCGTGATGTTGATGGATAAGGTGTTGCGAAATCGTAAGTCCCAGCCCCGTGCCTTCAGCGCGGCCAGAGATCATGGGATAGAAAATATTCTCGATCATGTCCTGAGGAATGCCGGGGCCGTTGTCCAGGATGTCCACGCGACACACCAGCGGATGATGGCGCCGGCCAATGGTGAACTGGCGCTGGATGCGGGTGCGCAGTCGGATAACCCCATCGGACATGCCGGCTTCCAGCAGGGCCTGCATGGCGTTGCGCACGATATTCAGGAACGCCTGAATCAATAATTCTTTATCGCCCATCATGTCCGGGATGCTGGGGTCGTAGTCGCGCAGGATCTTGATCGCGTCATTACTTTCCGCGTGGATGATGGCTGCCACCCGCTCCAGGGCTTCGTGGATGTTGAGCTGTTTGTACTGCGGCAGCTGGTTCGGGCCCAGCATCCGGTCGACGAGGTTTCGCAGGCGGTCTGCTTCGTCGATGATGATATTGGTGTATTCCTGCAGATTGCTGTCCGGCAGCTCCCGCGCCAGCAGCTGAGCCGCGCCGCGAATCCCGCCCAGCGGATTTTTGATTTCATGGGCCATGCCCCGGATCAGGTTGCGGCTGGTTTCATGGGAGGAGGCCAGCATCTCCTCGCGGCTGATGCGCAGGAGGCGGTCAATCGGCAGGATCTCAATGATCAGGCCCTCGTGGTCCCCGAACGGCGTCACGGTATAGTCCACGGTGATGTGGCCGCCGCTGAGCAGCTGCCATTCCGCATGACGTTTGGTGTAGTGGTTGGCCTGGACGCTCGCCAGCTTGAGCTGCTTTTCAGTCTCGCTGGACTCGTGGAAGAAGTAGGTGATGGGTTCGCCGATATTACGTTCGCAGCTCATGGAAAGCAGCGCTTCTGCCGCCGGGTTCATGTGGCGCAGGAGCAGGTTGGCGTCTACCAGGATGATGGCGGTGCTTAAGCTGTCGAGCAGCGGCTTATGAAGATCGCGATGACTCACCGATGAATTCACTCCTGATGCCTTGGCAATGGGCACGCGCCCACCGGCGTGCTTGGTCTGTGTGCATGACCTATGCAAAAAGCAAACCAACGTAAAANGTGCCGCAGGGCGCGGGTTTTTCAGGGATGAGTCTAAACCNCAGCAAGAGGTTTTGCACCAAAATGGTGCTGCACGGTTTTAGGGCTGGGGCATCTGGCGCATTATTTTGCGGCTGGCTTTTTCACCGTGGGGCGGATGACATTCACTACAACCGGCTCGGATTTGCCGAGCGAGTTGCCGTTGCTGTCGATTACCTCCACCACCAGCGTGTGGCTGCCGCGAAAAACGTCCTGAATCAGGATGTTGCTCTCCCGTGTTTCTTCCAGCAGTTCTCCATTCATGAAGTACAGCAGCCAGTGGTCTTCCGCCAGAGAGGGATTAAGGGTGATGGCAATCCCCAGATCCCGCTGGCCGGGGGGGATAGTCACGTTTTCGCGGGGGCTGATGATGTCCACCTCGTAATAGATGGATTCCTGCTGCTGCCGGGGTTGAGCGACCGGGATATTGGCAGAGCCTTCTGGTGGCAGGGTATTGATGGGAGGAAGTTTCACGGCTTCTGCCGGTTGGTCGGCAGGCGGCTTGTCGGTGTAGATGACCTTACCGTCTTTGTCGACCGTTTTATAGATCTGTGCGCTGGCGCCAAACACCAGAGAAAACCCGAGGAGTAAACACAGCAGTGAGCGGGCAGACATGAAAGCCTCCTATCGACAATTTCCGCAAGAGTACTCCCGCCACCACAAAAGAAAAAGCCCGCTCGGGTAACCGAACGGGCCTTCTCGTCTAAAAGGTGCGCTGCCTCATCAAAGCGCGCGCACCAATTTGGTGCTNGACTTACACNCTGTAGTAGAGTTCGAATTCTACCGGGTGCGGAGTCATGTCNACGCGTTGGATTTCAGCGCGCTTCAGAGCGATGTAAGAATCGATGAAGTCTTTGGTGAACACGCCGCCTGCAGTCAGGTAGTCGTGGTCTGCTTCCAGAGCTTTCAGCGCTTCTTCGAGGCTTGCACAAACGGTTGGNATCTGTGCTTCTTCTTCCGGCTCCAGGTCGTACAGGTCTTTNGTTGCTGGGTCGCCGGGGTGGATCTTGTTCTGCACACCATCGAGACCAGCCATCAGCAGAGCTGCGAAGGCCAGGTAGGGGTTGGCGGTCGGGTCAGGGAAGCGGGTTTCGATACGCTTGGCTTTAGGGCCGGATACAAACGGAACACGGATAGAGGCAGAACGGTTGCGTGCAGAGTAAGCCAGCATAACCGGTGCTTCGAAGCCTGGAACCAGACGCTTGTAGGAGTTGGTAGAAGCGTTACAGAAAGCGTTCAGTGATTTAGCGTGCTTGATGATACCGCCGATGTAGTACAGGGCAGTTTCGCTCAGGCCAGCGTAAGCGTCACCAGCGAACTGGTTAACACCTTTCAGAGAGAAAGACTGGTGAACGTGCATACCAGAACCGTTGTCGCCGATCAGCGGCTTCGGCATGAAGGTAGCGGTTTTGCCGTACTGGTGAGCAACGTTGTGTACGCAGTACTTCAGGATCTGTACTTCGTCAGCTTTTTTAACCAGGGTGTTGGCACCAACACCGATCTCACACTGGCCAGCGTTAGCTACTTCGTGGTGGTGAACTTCAATCTCCAGACCCATAGCTTCCATGGTATTACACATGGCAGCGCGGATGTCGTGCAGAGAGTCGATCGGAGCAACCGGGAAGTAACCGCCTTTTACGCGTGGAGCGTGGCCGGTTTTGCCTTCGGTCTCAGCGCCTGAATCCCAGGCTGCTTCTTCAGATTTGATCTTGTAGAAAGCGCCGCCCATGGTGCTGGCATAGTGAACGCTGTCGAAGATGAAGAATTCGGGTTCCGGACCAAACAGAGCGGTGTCGCCCAGGCCGGTAGACTTCAGGTACTCTTCAGCGCGACGGCCGATAGAGCGTGGGTCGCGGTCGTAGCCTTGCATGGTGGCGGGTTCAACGATGTCGCAACGCACGATGATGGTTGGTTCGTCGTAGAAGGGGTCCAGCATGGCAGTAGAGTCGTCCGGCATCAGGATCATGTCGGATTCGTTGATGCCTTTCCAGCCGGCGATAGAGGAGCCGTCAAACATTTTCCCTTCTTCGAAGAAGGAGTCGTTTACTACGCTGGACGGGTAGGTAACGTGTTGCTCCTTACCTTTGGTATCGGTAAAGCGCAGGTCAATCCAGCGAGCTTCGTGTTCTTTAATCAAGTCCAGCGTCTTAGACATTGAATGCCTCCAGTAAATGAGTAGCCACCATAGCTACAAGTCAGAAATCGTTTGTGTCCCGCGCTCCATCCAGCTTCGCCACCCATTAGCGAGCAAAGCGAGAACCAGGGTGTCCGAAAAGGGGCAAAATATATGCCATCTTCGAAAATCGGTAGAGCGCGTGTAAAAATCAGGCTTTGCGGCAGATTGTAAATCGGACGTTTTTATCAGAAGCACCAAAATGTTGCACCTGTTTTTTAAATTGCACTTTTTTGGTGCTTTGGGAGGCGCAAATCAGGTTGGAATAGCCGCCGGCTGCTTCAAAATATTTCACCCTGTTTTCAGCGCGCCCACAGTAGGCTCTCTCAGGTTTCACCGTCAAGCGTCCCGCAAAAATAAATCTTTGGGCGCCTGACGCGGGTCACAGCGTCGCTTTGCAACTAGGTGTTCCCAGCGGTCCCGGTGTGGCTTTGCATCAGGTATAATCGCCCCCTTTTCACCCTCCCAGTCAGGCGTCCGTAGTTCATGCATTTTATTGTCAAGGTCTTCCCCGAAATCATCATCAAAAGTCCGCCGGTACGTAAGCGCTTCATTAAGCAGTTGCGCGATAACCTGCGCCGCCTGCTGGAAGATGTGGGGGTGGAGATTGATGTGCAGCGCGACTGGGAGAAGATCGAGATCGTTGCACCGGGGGCCGATGCGGCTGTGATTGCCCGGGTGTCCGAGGTGCTGGCGCATACGCCGGGCATTGCTAATTTCTCGCTCATCAAAGCCTATCCTCTCGGTGACCTGGACGATATCTATCAGAACGTCCTGCCCCACTGGCGAGAGGCGCTGGCAGGCAAGACCTTCTGCGTGCGGGTGAAGCGACACGGCAATCACGACTTTACCTCGGTGCAGGTGGAGCAGTATGTGGGCGGTGGCCTGTTGCACAACACCCAGGCGAAAGGGGTGGATCTGCATAATCCCGATGTGGTGGTGCAGCTGGAGATCAAGAAGAACCGCCTGTTTGTCATCACCAACAAAACCCAGGGCCTGGGCGGTTTCCCGCTGGGCTCACAGGACTCGGTGCTGTCGCTGATCTCCGGCGGCTTCGACTCCACCGTCTCTACTTATCTGTGCATCAAGCGCGGCCTGCGTTCGCATTACTGTTTCTTCAATCTCGGCGGGCGTGCCCACGAAATCGGTGTGAAGGAAGTGGCTTACTACCTGTGGAACAAGTACGGCGCTTCCCATCGCGTGAAGTTTGTCACTGTGCCTTTTGAAGATGTGGTGCGCGAGATTCTGGAGAAGGTCGACAATTCCTACATGGGCGTGGTGCTCAAGCGCATGATGCTCCGCGCTGCAGAGCAGGTGGCGGAATCGCTGGAGATTCCCGCGCTGGTTACCGGTGAAAGCGTCGCGCAGGTGTCCAGCCAGACTCTCATCAACCTTAACGTGATCGACCGTGCGACGGACATGCTGGTATTGCGTCCGCTGTCCACCATGGATAAAGGCGAGATCATCAGTATTTCCCGCCGGATCGGTACGGAAACCTTTGCGGCGAGCATGCCGGAATACTGCGGAGTCATCTCCGTTAATCCGACCACCCGCGCCAAGGCTGCCCGGGTGGAAGCCGAGGAAGAAAAATTCGACATGGCGATCCTGCAGCGCGCTATTGATGAGCGCATTGCACAGAATATCGATGAAATCGTGGATGATCTGAACGCGGATTTAACTGTGCCGATCGTAGCGGACATCAGCGCGGGACAGGTCGTCATCGACATTCGTCATCCCGACGAAGAAGAGGCAAGCCCGCTGACGCTGGCGGGGGTAAGCATTGAAAAGATTCCGTTCTACGCGCTCAACAAACAGTTTCCGCAGCTGGATGCCGGTAAACAGTATCTGCTCTATTGCCAGAAAGGGGTGATGAGTCAGTTGCATGCGGCCAACCTGAAGGACGCCGGCCACACCAATATCGGTGTTTACCGCCCCGAGCCCAAGAGCGCCTGCGCTATTTAACGACTATCGAGGTTTTAAACCAGGGATTTCCGCCGCCGGGTTCGCCCGGTCAATCCGACGCCGCCAGGTGATGCCCGGGGGTGTCTGTTCTCAATGTGAAGTGATGTTATGAGTCAGTTGGAAACCCTTACCCCCGCCGGTGCGGTGCTGAGCGATATCCCGCCGGTTGCGCCCGCCACTAGCTTTGACCCTGCCAAGACTATCCTGCCGGTGATTGGCGCGGTCAGTTTTGTTCACCTGATCAACGATCTGATTCAGGCGATTCTGCCGTCGATCTATCCCTTGCTGAAGACCGGCTACGCCCTGAGCTTTACGCAGATCGGCATGATTACGCTCGCCTTCCAGATGACCGCGTCGCTGCTGCAGCCGGGCATCGGCCTGTATACCGACAAACATCCCAAGCCGTACCTGCTGCCCACAGGCATGCTGTTTACGCTCGTCGGTCTGATCATGCTGGTGTTTGCCAACAACTTTGCCTGGCTGCTGTTTGCCTCCGCGATGATTGGCCTCGGCTCCTCAACCTTCCACCCGGAAGCCTCCCGCGTTGCACGTATGGCGTCCGGTGGGCGCTTTGGTTTTGCGCAATCGTTTTTTCAGGTGGGTGGCAATGCCGGTTCGGCCTTTGGTCCCTTGCTGGCGGCGGCGATTATTATTCCGCGAGGGCAGGGAGCTATCGGATGGTTCACGCTCTTCGCGATTGTGGGATTTGCGGTGCTCTTCGGGGTCGCCCGCTGGACTATTCGTTCCCACGCCTCGGTGAAGGCGGTAAAAAAACACGCGCACTTCGCGCATCTGTCGCGGGCCCAGGTTATGGGGGCGTTAACAGTGCTGGCGGTGCTGGTATTTTCAAAATACATCTACATGGCTGCCTTCACCAACTACTACACCTTTTACCTGATCGAAAAATTTTCGACGTCCGTTGCTGATGCGCAGCTGTTTTTATTTCTGTTCCTGGCAGCCGTGGCGCTGGGCACCTTTGCCGGCGGCCCGATCGGTGACAAAGTCGGCCGCAAGGCGGTGATCTGGATTTCCATCCTTGGGGCNGCACCATTTGCCTTGCTGTTTCCCTGGTGCAACCTGCTGTGGACAGCGGTGCTGTCGGTGGTGATCGGGCTGGTATTGTCGTCGGCGTTTTCGGCGATTGTGGTGCTGGCGCAGGAGCTGGTGCCGACGAAGATCGGCATGATATCCGGCATCTTTTTCGGGCTGATGTTTGGTATCAGCGGCATTGCGGCGGCGGGCCTGGGTGCCTTGGCCGATGCGACGACCATCGAGCAGGTATTTGGTTATTGCGCGTATCTGCCGCTGATCGGAGTGGTCACGGTGTTCCTGCCGCGTATGCAGCGCAGCTGATCCTTGCCGGTCCGTTGAGCGTTATGCGGCTCGCCTGTCGCGGGCCATTCTTCAATCAGGGTGTTCGGGCGGCGGAGCGCAGATCAGCGCTTTGTCGGCCGTCTGGCCTCTAAGAATGCGTTCTTCTGCCCGCTTCGCTGTCCCTTTTCGACTAAAAAATCATCAATAAAACCCCTGCTGTCATATCGCGACCGGCCGGACATAGGTATAATGCGCGGCCTTTTAACGACCCCCTTTTGCCTGAACCTGGCGAAAATCCAAGAGATACATCATTGTGACAGACCAATCCGCTATCGAAAAACTGCGTAATATCGCCATCATCGCCCACGTTGACCACGGTAAAACCTCCATGGTTGACCAGTTGCTNCGTCAATCCGGCACCCTCGACCGTCGTGATGACACCGGCGATCTGGTTATGGACAGCAATGACCAGGAACGCGAACGGGGGATCACCATCCTCGCCAAAAACACGGCGATCAANTGGAACGATTACCGCATCAACATCGTGGACACCCCCGGACACGCNGACTTCGGCGGTGAGGTAGAGCGGGTTCTGTCGATGGTGGATTCCGTGCTGNTGATCGTGGACGCCGTAGGCGGACCCATGCCNCAAACCCGCTTCGTCACCCAGAAAGCCTTCGAGCAAGGCCTCAACCCGATTGTGGTGATCAACAAGATCGACCGTCCCGGTGCACGTCCCGAGTGGGTTATTGATCAGGTGTTTGACCTGTTCGACCGTCTGGGTGCAACAGAAGAGCAGCTCGATTTCCCGGTGGTGTATGCCTCTGCACTGAACGGTGTTGCCGGGCTGGACCTGGATGACATCAAAGAAGACATGACTCCCCTGTTCCAGATGATCGTCGACAAGGTCAAGCCGCCGGTGGTTGATCTGAACGGTCCCTTCCAGATGCAGGTCTCTGCGCTGGATTACAGCAGCTATGTCGGTGTTATCGGTATCGGGCGCATTACCCGCGGCAGCCTGTCGCCCAACCAGCAGGTTGTGGTGGTGGATCACAAGGGTAACCAGCGTAAAGCCAAGGTTCTGCAGGTGATGGGTTACCACGGTCTGCAGCGCGTTGAGACGGATGTTGCCTACGCCGGTGACATCGTCTGTATTACCGGTGTGGATAAACTGGGAATCTCCGACACGCTGTGCAGCCCCGATGCCGTAGAAGCCCTGCCGGCCCTGTCTATCGATGAACCCACCGTGAGCATGACCTTCCAGGTGAATGACTCACCGTTTGCCGGTAAAGAAGGCAAGTTCGTTACCAGCCGCAATATCAAAGACCGCCTCGAGCAGGAGCTGATTGCCAACGTGGCCCTGCGCGTTCAGCAGGGTGACAGCCCGGATAAGTTCATCGTTTCCGGCCGTGGTGAATTGCACCTCTCGGTACTCATCGAAAACATGCGCCGTGAAGGATTTGAACTGGGCGTATCGCGTCCGGAAGTGGTCCAGAAGGTAGTTGACGGCGAGATTCACGAACCCTTCGAGCAGGTAGTGATCGACGTTGAAGAACAGCATCAGGGCGCGGTGATGGAAGAACTCGGCCTGCGCAAGGGCGAGCTGACCAACATGGAGCCGGATGGTAAAGGCCGGATCAAACTGGAATTTATCTGTCCGTCACGCGGTTTGATTGGCTTCCGTGGTCAGTTCCTTACCATGACCTCCGGTTCCGGCATCATGACCAGCATCTTTGATCACTATGGTCCGGTCAAAGAAGGTGAAGTGGCCAAGCGTCAGAATGGCGTACTGGTGTCCATGGTGAAGGGCAAAACCCTCGCCTATGGTCTGCACCCGCTGCAGGATCGCGGTCGCCTCTTCCTCGGTGCGGGCGTGGAAGTGTATGAAGGCCAGATCGTTGGTCTGCATTCGCGCAGTAACGACCTGGTAGTTAACCCCACCAAAGCGAAGCAGCTGACTAACGTCCGCGCCTCCGGTACCGACGACGCGCTGACCCTGTCACCACCGATCCGTCACACGCTGGAACAGGCACTGGAATTTATTGAAGATGACGAGCTGGTGGAAGTAACGCCGTCGAGCATCCGTCTGCGTAAAAAACTTCTCACGGAAAATGAGCGCAAACGCGCTAAAAAATAATTCCGTCTGCTGATAAACATGCCCATTTACGGTCGATAAACTCGATGCGGTAAATGGGCATTTTTTATGGGGAAGAGATTGTTGTTCGGGTTTATCCTGTACGCGCCTGTGAAACGATAACCTCCGACAAATTGATGCTAAGCCATGCCAGATATTCTGTTTTTTCTCTCATTTTTTCTGCTGGGCGCCGTAACCGGCCTGTGCGCCGGATTATTCGGCATCGGTGGGGGTGGCATCATGGTGCCGATGCTCACGGTGCTGTTTACGGCCCGAGGATTTCCTGATGCGCATCTGGTGCATCTTGCGCTGGGCACCTCCATGGCGGCCATCGTGCCAACCGCCGTGGCGAGTATCCGCGCCCATCATCGCCATCAGGCGGTGCTCTGGCCGGTGGTGGTAAAAATTTCTCCCGGCATTATCGTCGGGACTTTCGCAGCAACCTTCGTGGCGAGTTACCTGCCGGCGGAGCCGCTGGCAATATTTTTCTCCTGCTTCATGGCCTTCGTCGCCGCACAGATGATCCTCAACCGACGCCCCTCGCCATCAAGGCAATTACCCTCGGCGCCGACGCTGTCTGGCGTGGGTGCAGGAATCGGCGGAGTTTCTGCGCTGGTGGCTATCGGCGGCGGCACCCTGACGGTCCCCTTCCTGACCTGGTGTAACGTCCGCCTTCCCGTCGCCATCGGCACATCGGCGGCGGTGGGCTTGCCGATCGCACTGGCAGGTGCGGTGGGTTATCTGGTGAATGGCTGGTCTGCAGAAGGCCTGCCGGCGCTCGCATTGGGGTACATCTACTGGCCGGCCGTCGTCGCCATGGCCGCCATGAGCTTCATCACCGCCCCCCTGGGCGCAAAACTCGCCCACCGTCTCCCGGTCAACCACCTGAAAAAATGGTTCGCCGTCCTGCTGATCAGCCTGTCACTGCAAATGCTTTACACGTTATTTGCATGATGATGGCAGAGCATGAGGCAGGACAGAGTAATGGGTGGGGATAGGACAAAGACAGGGCGGGGAAAGGATAACGATGAACATCGGCAGGAATGGATAGTGTCGGATTACGCTACGCTAATCCGACCTACATGAACCCGACGCACATATCCAACACAAAACCGTAGCTCGGATTAGCACAGCGTAATCCGACGTCCAGTTTCACCCCAGAATCGCACCCACTCGCAGATCACCGTAGGTCGGATTAGCGCAGCGTAATCCGACAATCCCGCTCCCCTCACGCAGCGAATGCGCGTAAATATTTCACCGGTTTGATTTCCGCAACCTCCACCGGTTTTATGCGCTTCACCAGGAGCGCGAGCTGTTGCAATCCTTCCGGCCAGATGCCGATGGCGGAGTCGCTGTTGATGTGGCCGAGGTTTTTAATCCGCAGAAAATTCGCGCCC
>Ga0065721_10049808_pt1 | contig 26982 bp, 24 predicted proteins | sample Mesricmetagenome_FD_59108 | JGI IMG/M metagenome (GOLD analysis project Ga0065721, IMG submission 59108) | Mesophilic microbial community from rice straw/compost enrichment Sample: eDNA_1 v2 (version 2) | ecosystem: Engineered > Solid waste > Grass > Composting > Bioreactor | place: USA: Davis... | reverse complement strand
CGCCGCCGCCCGCCGCCCGAAGGCGCCCGAGGCCGCCAAGCCGGCGCCCAAGCGCGCGCCGGACGACCGCCGCAAGGGCCGTCTCACCATCACCGCCGCCACCGGCGACGAGGACGAGAGCCCGCGCGGCCGCTCGCTCGCGGCCCTGCGCCGCCGGCGCGAGAAGGAGAAGCGCGGCCACCAGAGCGGCCCGCGCGAGAAGGTCCTGCGCGAGGTGATCCTGCCCGAGGTGATCACCATCCAGGAACTCGCCAACCGCATGGCCGAACGCTCCGTCGACGTCATCAAGCTGCTGATGCGTCAGGGCCAGATGCTCAAGATCAACGACGTGATCGACGCCGACACGGCGGAACTGATCGCGACCGAGATGGGCCACACCGTCAAGCGCGTCTCCGAGGCGGACGTCGAGGAGGGCCTCTTCGCCGAGCCCGATCACGACGACGACACCACGCCGCGTCCGCCGATCGTGACCGTCATGGGCCACGTCGACCACGGCAAGACCTCGCTGCTCGACGCCCTGCGCCACGCCAACGTGGTCGCGGGCGAGGCCGGCGGCATCACCCAGCACATCGGCGCCTACCAGGTCGAGCAGGGCGGTCAGAAGATCACCTTCATCGACACCCCCGGCCACGCCGCCTTCACGGCGATGCGTGCCCGCGGCGCCAAGGCGACCGACATCGTCATCCTCGTGGTGGCGGCCGACGACGGCGTCATGCCGCAGACGGTGGAGGCGATCGCCCACGCCAAGGCGGCGGGCGTGCCGATCATCGTCGCGATCAACAAGATCGACAAGCCGTCGGCCCGGCCCGAACACGTGCGCACCGAACTGCTGCGCCACGAGATCGTGGTCGAATCGATGGGCGGCGACGTCCTCGAGGTCGAGGTCTCCGCGCTCAAGAAGCTCAATCTCGACAAGCTGCTCGAGGCGATCCTGCTGCAGTCCGAAGTGCTGGAGCTCAAGGCCAACCCCGACCGCACCGCCGAAGGCATCGTCATCGAGGCCAAGCTCGACAAGGGTCGCGGCCCGGTCGCCTCGGTTCTGGTCCAGCGCGGCACGCTCAAGGTCGGCGACATCCTCGTCGCCGGCGGCGAATGGGGCCGCGTGCGCGCCCTGCTCGACGACAAGGGTGCCCAGGTCTCCGAGGCCGGCCCGTCGACCCCGGTCGAGGCGCTCGGCTTCCAGGGTACGCCCGACGCCGGCGACCGCATCGCCGTGGTCGAGAACGAGGCGCGGGCCCGCGAGATCACCGAATATCGCCTGCGGGTGAAGCGCGAGACGCTGAACAAGGCCGCCGCCGGCAGCCGCGGCTCGCTCGAGCAGATGATGTCGAAGCTGCAGGCCGCGGGCCGCAAGGAGTTCCCGCTGGTCGTCAAGACCGACGTCCAGGGCTCGCTCGAGGCGATCATCGGCGCGCTGGAGAAGCTCGGCAACGACGAGGTCGCGGCCCGCGTGGTTCACGGCGGCGTCGGCGGCATCACCGAATCCGACATCACCCTCGCGGAGGCGTCGGAGGCGGCCGTCATCGGCTTCAACGTCCGCGCCAACGTCCAGGCCCGCCAGGCCTCCGAGCGCGCCGGCATCGAGATCCGCTACTACAACATCATCTACAACCTCGTGGATGACGTGAAGGCGGCGATGAGCGGCATGCTCAGCCCGGAACGGCGCGAGACCTTCCTCGGCAACGCGGAGATCCTCGAGATCTTCAACATCACCAAGGTCGGCAAGGTCGCCGGCTGCCGCGTCATCGAGGGCATGGTGGAGCGCGGCGCCCAGGTCCGCCTGATCCGCGACAACGTCGTGATCCACGAGGGCAAGCTGGGTACGCTCAAGCGGTTCAAGGACGACGTCAGGGAAGTCCACGCCGGCCAGGAATGCGGCATGAACTTCGAGGCCTACCAGGACATGCGGGCCGGCGACATCATCGAATGCTTCCGCGTGGAGGAGATCGCGCGGACGCTGTGATCCGCACGATCCGATCGCAACCCTGTCGAGGCCGTGCGGTCACCGCGCGGCCTCGATCGCATTCGAGCGGCGACCTTCGGGCAATACGGAGACGAAAATGGCCAAACACCAAGCCGGCACGGCCCCCGGCCTCCCCTCCCAGCGCCAGCTCCGCGTCGGCGAACTGATCCGTCACGTCGTCGCCGAGACGATCGCCCGCGGCGAGATCTCCGATCCCGAGCTCGAGACCATGATGATCACGGTGCCGGAGGTGCGGATGTCGCCGGACCTCAAGCACGCCACCGTCTTCGTCACGCTGACCATGGGCGGCGACGCCTCCCACGCGGTGAAGGCGCTGTCGCGCCACGCCAAGTGGCTGCGCGGCCAGGTCGCCCACAAGGTCAACCTGAAGTTCGCCCCCGACCTGCGCTTCAAATACGACACCCGCTTCGACGAGACCGACCGCATCGATGCCATCCTTCGCTCGCCGGCGGTCGCCCGCGATCTGGAGAGCGGCGACGAGGGCGAGGGCTGAGGTCGGTCGAGCGCGACCTCGCCGGCCCGGGCTCCGAGGGTGAGCGAAGGGTCGCGACGGCAGGGCGGATTTACCCTTCCCTTGCAATCCGCCCTGTTGCAAGTTAAGCGCCCATTTGACGAAAGCCGCCCGGAGCGGCCGAGACCTTGACGGGTGTGAATTCGATGCGCGTGACCCTTGAGCGGACCCACCTTCTGAAGTCGCTCACGCACGTCCACCGGGTCGTGGAACGGCGCAACACGATCCCGATCCTCTCCAACGTGCTGCTGCGCGCCGCCGGCGGCGACCTCCAGCTCAAGGCGACCGACCTCGATCTCGACGCGCTCGAGACGGTGCCGGCGATGGTCGAGAGCCCCGGCGCCACCACGGTGCCCGCGCACATGTTCTACGACATCGTCCGCAAGCTGCCCGACGGCGCCGAGGTCCGCCTCGAGACCTCCTCCGACGGCGCCTCGCTCGCCATCACGTCGGGCCGCTCGCGCTTCTCGCTGCAGATGCTGCCCGAGAGCGATTTCCCGGACATCTCGGCCGGCGAGCTCAGCCATTCCTTCAAGCTGCCGGCCAAAGAGCTCCGCCGCCTGATCGAGCGCACCCAGTTCGCCATCTCGACCGAAGAGATCCGCTACTATCTCAACGGCATCTACCTGCACTGCGTCGAGACGCCGTCGGGACGCCGGGTCCGCGCCGTCGCCACCGACGGCCACCGCCTCGCCCAGACCGAGATCGCCGCGCCCGACGGGGCCGTCGGCATGCCCGGCATCATCGTGCCGCGCAAGACGGTCGGCGAGATCCAGAAGCTGCTGGAAGAGCCCGACGCCGAGGTGACGGTCGACCTCTCCGACGCCAAGATCCGCCTCACCGTCGGCGCCGTGGTGCTGACGTCGAAGCTGATCGACGGCACCTTCCCGGACTATGGCCGGGTCATCCCTCAGAACAACGACAAGGAACTGGTCGTCGAGAAGGGTGACTTCGCCGAAGCGGTCGACCGCGTCTCGACCATCTCCTCCGAGCGCGGTCGCGCCGTGAAGCTCGCCTTGTCCGAGGGCCGCATGGTGCTGACCGTGGTCAACCCGGATTCGGGCAGCGCCACCGAGGAACTCCACGTCGAATACGGCTCCGATCCGCTCGAGATCGGCTTCAACGCCCGCTACCTGCTCGACATCACCTCCCAGCTCTCCGGCGAGACCGCGATCTTCCGCCTCGCCGACCCGGGCTCGCCGACCCTCATCCGCGACTCGAGCGACGACGACACGCTCTACGTCCTGATGCCGATGCGGGTCTGAGGCCGCGGTGGGCGCCGCCGCCGAGGTCCGGGCAGTTCGTCTCACCGGCCTGCGTCTCACCGATTTCCGCAACTACGCCGGCGCCCGGCTCGACGTCGCGGCAGCCGTGACGGTGCTCGTCGGCGACAACGGCGCCGGCAAGACCAACCTGCTCGAGGCGATCTCCTGCCTCTCGCCCGGCCGCGGCCTGCGCCGGGCCCAGATGAAGGACATCGCCCGGATCGGCGGCTCCGGCGGTTTCGCGGTTTCGGCCGACGTCGACGGCGCCGTCGGCCCGGTCCGCATCGGCGTCGGCATGATCGCCGGCGAGGCCGGGCGCCAGATCCGCGTCGACGGCGAGCCGCAGAAGACCTCCGACGTCCTCTCCGACCACCTGCGGGTGATGTGGCTGACCCCGGCGATGGACGGGCTCTTCACCGACCCGGCCGCCGACCGCCGCCGCTTTCTCGACCGCCTGGTGCTGACGCTCGACCCGGCCCACGGCCGCCGCGTCCTCGCCTACGAGCAGGCCCTCACCGCCCGCAACCGCCTGCTCGAGGACCTCCGGACCGATCCGGCCTGGCTCGATGCCACCGAGATCCAGATCGCCGAACTCGGCGTCGCCGTCGCCGCGGCGCGGCGGGACACCGTCGCCGCCCTCTGCCGACAGATCGCGGCGAGCGCGGCCGAGGATGCCTTCCCTCCCGTCGCCCTCGCCCTCGACGGCGACATCGAGCGGGCGCTCGCCGGGGCGGACCCGGCGACGGATGCAGTCTCGGCGAGCGGCGCCGCCGCGGCCGAGGTCGAGGAGCACTGGATCCGCGACCTCGCCGCCTCCCGCTCGCGCGACCGCGCCGCCGGGCGCACGCTGACGGGCCCGCACCGCTCCGATCTCGTCGTGCACCACGCCGGCAAGGCGATGCCCGCGGCCCTGTCGTCGACCGGCGAGCAGAAGGCGCTGCTGATCGGCCTCGTCCTCGCCCACGCCCGCCTCGTACGCGACCTCTCGGCCATCGCGCCGGTCCTGCTGCTCGACGAGGTCGCCGCCCATCTCGATCCGTCCCGCCGGCACGCCCTCGCCCGCCGCCTCGCCGACCTCGATTGCCAGGCCTTCCTCACCGGCACCGACGCCGAGATGTTCTCGGACTTCGCCGATGCGCAGGTCGTGCGGGCCGACGGCGGACGGCTGATCGGATCGTGAGGGGCCGCCGCGGGCGGCCGTTCATCGCAGGGTGCCGGGCGCGTGGCCTGGCGGACGTCGTCGCCGACATTGCCGCCCTCCCGCGCCTGGGCTCGTTTCCGCCAGACGTCGCTTCGTCTAGAGAGGCCGGTCACCCCGCTCGCGCAACGAATCCCTCCCGCCACCGATACGATCGCGCCGGAAAGCGAGGCAGCTGTCGTCATTTCTGTGGACGAGGGACGGGTCGGGCTCATTTTCCTTCTCCGCGTCGCGATGATTTCTGCAGATCGACTTTTCGGGCGCGGCCTCGCCGTCCGGCGCCTCGATCGGCGAAGGGCGGGGCATCCATCACGGATGCGACGGGTCAAGTCCTTGACATAAAAATATCTTTGCCGCGAGGTGCTCGCCGTTGCCGGCATTTCGTCGCGGACCGGGCAGGCGTGCCGCCTCACCCGTTCCCGAATCACCCGCGCGATCTTTCGAGGCCCGAGCGAGTAAGACCGCAACAGCGCCACATTTTCCTTTTATTTCAAAACCTTGTGCATCAGGTTGCCGCACCTGTCCGCCCCCTCTATGACAGGGGGTCCAAAACGGTCGCACCGAAGCCGGGAAATCACATGTCCGATATCGCCCCCGTCGCCGCCAGTGAAGAATACGGCGCCCAGTCGATCAAGGTCCTCAAGGGTCTCGACGCGGTCCGCAAGCGCCCCGGCATGTATATCGGCGACACCGACGACGGTTCCGGCCTGCATCACATGGTCTACGAGGTCGTCGACAACGCGATCGACGAGGCGCTCGCCGGCCACGCCACCGAGGTCCGCGTCACCCTCAATCCGGACGGCTCCTGCACGGTCTCCGACAACGGCCGCGGCATCCCGACCGACATCCACGAGGGCGAGGGCGTCTCGGCGGCCGAGGTCATCATGACCCAGCTCCACGCCGGCGGGAAGTTCGACCAGAATTCCTACAAGGTCTCCGGCGGCCTTCACGGCGTCGGCGTCTCGGTGGTCAACGCGCTCTCGACCTGGCTCGACCTCAGGATCTGGCGCGCCGGCAAGGAGCACTACATGCGCTTCCGCCATGGCGACCCGGAATCCCCGCTCGCCGTGGTCGGCGAGGCCGAGGGTCGCAAGGGCACCGAGGTCACGTTCCTGCCGAGCCAGGAGACCTTCAAGGGCGTCGTCGACTTCGACTTCGCGACGCTGGAGCGGCGCCTGCGCGAGCTCGCCTTCCTCAATTCCGGCGTCCGCATCCTGCTCGCCGACCGCCGCGGCGTCGAGCCGCGCCTCGAGGAACTGCATTACGAGGGCGGCCTCGAGGCCTTCGTGCGCTATCTCGACCGCTCCAAGAAGCCGCTGGTTTCGACGCCGATCACGACCACCACCGATCGCGACGGCATCACCGTCGAGGCGGCGCTGTGGTGGAACGACAGCTACCACGAGCACGTGCTCTGCTTCACCAACAACATCCCCCAGCGGGACGGCGGCACCCACCTCGCGGGCTTTCGCGCCGCGCTGACCCGGCAGGTCACCAGCTATGCCGAGACCAGCGGCATCGCCAAGCGCGAGAAGGTCCAGATCACCGGCGACGACTGCCGCGAGGGCCTGACCTGCGTGCTCTCGGTCAAGGTGCCCGACCCGAAATTCTCTTCCCAGACCAAGGACAAGCTGGTGTCGTCGGAGGTGCGCCCCGTGGTCGAGGGCGCGCTCAACGAGGCCTTCGCCACCTGGTTCGAGGAGCATGCCGCCGAGGCCAGGGCGATCGTCGGCAAGGTCTGCGAGGCCGCCGCGGCCCGCGAGGCGGCGAGGAAGGCCCGTGAGCTGACCCGGCGCAAGGGCGCCCTCGACGTCGCCTCGCTGCCCGGCAAGCTCGCCGACTGCCAGGAGCGCGATCCGGCCAAGTCCGAAATCTTCATCGTAGAGGGTGATTCGGCCGGCGGCTCGGCCAAGAGCGGGCGCAACCGCGCCAACCAGGCGATCCTGCCGCTGCGCGGCAAGATTCTCAACGTCGAGCGCGCCCGCTTCGACAAGATGCTGTCCTCGGACATGATCGGCACGCTGATCACCGCCCTCGGCACATCGATCGGCGCCGACGAATTCAACGCCGACAAGCTGCGCTACCACAAGATCATCATCATGACCGACGCCGACGTCGACGGCGCCCACATCCGCACCCTGCTGCTGACCTTCTTCTTCCGCCAGATGCCGGAACTGCTCGAGCGCGGCCACATCTTCATCGCCCAGCCGCCGCTCTACAAGGTCACCCGCGGCAAGTCGGAGACCTACCTGAAGGACGAGCGCGCCTTCGAGGACTTCCTGATCGACCAGGGCCTCGACGACGCCGCGCTGACGCTGGCCTCCGGCGAGGTCCGCGCCGGCGAGGACCTGCGCGCCATCATCAACCGCGCCCGCCAGATCCGCGCCGTTCTCGACGGCCTCCACACCCGCTACGACCGCGCCGTCGTCGAGCAGGCGGCGATCGCCGGCGCCCTCAACGCCGACATCCTCTCCGACCACGACAAGGCGCTCGGCGCCGCGGCCTACGTCGCCCGCCGGCTCGACATCCTCGCCGAGGAATACGAGCGCGGCTGGCAGGGCCACGCCCGCGAGGACGGTACGCTGCTGTTCGAGCGCACCGTGCGCGGCGTCAAGGACGCGACCAGCATCGATCCGGCGCTGATCTCCTCGGCCGACGCCCGCAAGCTCGACGGCCACGCCCTGCATCTCCAGGAGATTTACGGCAAGGCCGCCACCCTGCGCCGCCGCGACACCGAGATTCCGATCCGCGGCCCGCGCGCCCTGCTCGACGCCATCTTCGCCCTCGGCCGCAAGGGCATCACCATGCAGCGCTACAAGGGTCTCGGCGAGATGAACGCCGAGCAGCTCTGGGAGACGACCCTCGACCCCTCGGTGCGCTCGCTGCTCCAGGTCAAGGTCTCCGAGGCGATCGAGGCCGACGACATCTTCATGCGTCTGATGGGCGACGAGGTCGAACCGCGCCGCGAATTCATCCAGGCCAACGCCCTGTCGGTGGCGAACCTCGACGTGTGACGGCCGCCGCCGCCGATGAGGCGTTCGGCGATGCGGCGATCACCACATCGCCGGCATGTATTCGTGTCGAGGCGCAGGGGCGGGCCTCGATGAAGAGGACGACACCCCACCGGCTGCAACCTCGTCGACATGCCGGACCGCGGTGCTGGTTCTCCGGCTTGGACGTTTGCGGCGATAGCGACTTTGAGGCACCCCGGTTCGGACCGCTCGTGGCGGCGTCGACAGCGATCCGGGAGCCGCAGTTCGTCATACGAAAAAGATGTCGGTTAGACCAATCTTAAGCCTTGCCGCCGATAACATCCGACCATGGTAAACAGTCGTCTGCGGAAGTCGGTCATGTCGGTTCAGGCCAAGATTTTTTCCATCGTCGCCGTACTCGGCGTCGCCGTGCTGGCGACCGCGGGCATCGGGCTCTGGTCGGTCGTCTCGATCGACGACAAGATGGTCGCCCTCGACCGCTACGCCCAGGAGGCCTACTGGGCCGAGCGTGTCAACGGCGCGATCACCGCCGTCAACGCCTCCAACCGCGGCATCACCTCCGCCCGCAACGCCGAGGAGAGCGCCGACTATCTCGCCGAGATCGGCAAGAACATCGACGCGCTGGAGCAGGCCGTGGCCGGATGGCGCGACTTCGTGCCGGCCGAGCGCCGGGAGAGCTTCGAGCGCATGGCCGCGGACGCCGCGGCCTATGCCGCCCTCCGCCGCGATCTCGCCGAGCATGGCGCGGCCGAGGGCGCCGCGGCGGGCATGGTTCGGCTCAAGGAGCCGGACGTCCGCGCCAACCGGCTGGCCCTGCAGAAGAGCCTGACCGAGACCATCGACGCCGTCCGCGCCGGGCTCGACCCGCTGCGCGCCGAGAAGGAGGCGACCAAGACGACGACCATCGCCGTCCTCTCCGCCTCCGCCGCGCTCGCCCTGCTCCTCGGCATCGCCGTCGCCGGCTACATCGGCACCGTCGCGCTGGCCCGTCCGCTGAAGCGGGTCACCGAGGCGCTCGCCCGCATGGCCGAGGGCGATCTCGCCGTCGATGCGCCCGCGCGCATCGGCGACGACGAGGTCGGCCGCCTCTGGCGCACCACCGCGCGGTTCCAGGCCGCGCTCGCCGAGGCCGCCCGCGTCAAGGCCGAGCAGGCCCGGGCCGAGGCCCAACTCGGCGCCGAGAAGCGCCGGCTGATGGACCGCATGGCCGCCGACTTCGAGGCCGCCGTCGGCGGTGTCATCCGCTCGGTGTCGACCGCCGCGACCCAGATGGAAGCGGCCGCCCGCGACCTCACCGTCGCCGCCGGCGACACGTCCGGCCGGCTGGTGACCATCGCCGGTGCCTCCGAACAGGCCTCCGCCAACGTCCAGACGGTTGCCTCCGCCGCCGAGGAACTGAGCGCCTCGGTCGACGAGATCGGCCGCCAGGTCTCCGACAGCGCCCGCATCGCCACCGCCGCGGTCGCGAGCGCCGGCGCCATGAAGGACAAGGTCGAGCGCCTGTCCGGCGCCGCCACCCGCATCGGCGACATCGTCGGCCTCATCACCACCATCGCCGAGCAGACCAACCTGCTCGCCCTCAACGCCACCATCGAGGCGGCGCGGGCCGGCGAGGCCGGCAAGGGCTTCGCGGTCGTCGCCAGCGAGGTCAAGAACCTCGCCACCCAGACCAGCAAGGCGACCAACGAGATCGCCGCCCAGGTCGGCGAGATCCAGATGTCGACCGCCGAATCGGCCAGCGCCATCGCCGGCATCGCCGAGGTCATCGAGGAGCTGAACGGCATCTCCACCTCGATCGCCGGCGCGGTCCGCCAGCAGGGCGCCGCGACGGTGGAGATCGCCCGCAACGTCCAGGAGGCCTCGCGCGGCACCGGCGAGGTGACCTCGAGCATCGAGGCCGTCAGCCGGGCCGCCGGGTCCTCCAGCACCGCCGCCGATCGCGTGCTCGCCTCCGCCCGCGATCTCGCCGGCCAGAGCCAGCTGCTCCAGGCCGAGATGGGCAAGGTGCTGCAGACCATCCGCGCCGCGTGATGCCACGCGCGCAAAGTCCCGACCCGTCGGAACTTCGCGCGTGCGGCAATCCGGAACGGGCGTCGGCCGAACAGGCCGTGACCTCGTGGATTTGCGACGCGTCGGAAATCCACGATCCGGGTATGGCGCGACCCGAAGCGGCTGGGAGCGTGCGAGTTAACTTGACTCGTTTACTCAAGTTTCGTATCGCCTGATCGGGCGCCGGTCGAAGCCGGCGCTCTCCAGGAGTGAACGGCCGTGTCCCGCCACGAACGCATCGCCTTTCCGCCCCCGCCGCCGCCGGATCTCGTCGACGCGATCGGACGCCTGCGCCCGACGCTGATGGCAATCGCCCGGCGCTACGTCAACTGCCCCTTCCTCGCCGAGGACGTCGTCCAGGACGCCGCCTTGAGGGTGCTGTCGGGCGACGCCGCCGACGAGGTCGGCACGCCCGACGCCTATCTCGCCCGCATGGTCCGCAACCTCGCCATCGACCGCGCCCGGCGCCGGGGCTTCGAGACCCGCCTCTTCGCCGACGAGGAGGAGGGCGCCGCTTGCCCGGCGGCCTGCGCCGCCTGTCCCGACAAAGTCGTGGAGGGCTGCGAGGCGCTGAAGGCGGTGGAGGCTGCGATCGCCGCCCTGCCGGAGGCGGCGCGAACCGCCTTCACCCTGCACCGGATCGAGGGCGTGCCGCAGAAGGAGATCGCCAGACGGCTCGGCCTGTCGCCGGCGCGGGTCTGCGGCCTCGTTCGCCAGGGCCACGAGGCGTGCGGCGCCGCCCTGACCCGGGCCGGCTGACCGCCCGCCGGTTCGTCCGCGGCGCACGGCGTCCGTCCGATGCGGAGAATGCGATCAGCTGTCGCCTTGGCGGCGGCTTCGGGCTAAGGAAGGGCGGCCTGCCGCTCCGAAGGGCGGGGCGGCGCTGCGACGAGACCTCCCGGACCACCCATGACCATCCGCTTGCACGCCGGCGACCTGCCCGACCTCGACCGCTACGGCGACCTCGTCGCCATCGACACCGAGACGCTCGGGCTCAACCCCCACCGCGACCGGCTCTGCGTCGTCCAGCTATCGCCCGGCGACGGCAGCGCGGACGTCGTCCAGATCGCACGCGGCCAGAGCGAGGCACCCAATCTCGTCCGCCTGCTCGCCGACCCGGCCCGCACCAAGATCTTCCATTTCGCGCGTTTCGACATCGCCGTGCTGTTCAAGGCCTTCGGCGTCGTCACCACGCCGGTGTTCTGCACCAAGATCGCCTCGAAGTTGACCCGCACCTACACCGACCGGCACGGCCTCAAGGACGTCACCCGCGAGCTGCTCGGCATCGAGCTCTCCAAGCAGCAGCAGAGCTCCGACTGGGCCTCCGAGACGCTGACCGACGCCCAGCTCGCCTATGCCGCCTCCGACGTGCTCAACCTTCACGCGCTCAAGGACCGGCTCGACGCCATGCTCGCCCGCGAGGGCCGCACCGACCTCGCCCGCGCCTGCTTCGACTTCCTGCCCGCCCGCGCCCGGCTCGACCTCGCCGGCTGGTCGGAGGTCGACATCTTCGCGCACACCTGACCAGAAGGCGGGCCGGATCGGCCTCCGCCTGCGGCATCCCCCGGGCGGAGGGCTGGATTCGCCGCCGATTCTGTCCATATTGGAAAGAGTTTCGAAAGCCGGGCCGGCGAGACTGCCGGCCCTGCCCTGGTCCGAACCCGTCTTTTCACGTGCCCCCCTGCGGCCTGTGGACGGAGTGGCGACCCGCCCACAGCTGAAAGGCTTCGCCGGACACCGATGACCGCAGCCGACCTCACGATCGATGCCCGACGGGGGGCTTTCGCCCGCGCGGAACGCGGCAGCCGGCGTGTGCGCCGGCTGCGCGTCCTGCTGCCCGCGGCGAGTCTCGCGGTGGCGCTGACAGTGGCCGGCATCGGCCTCGTCAACCGCCTCAGCTTCGACCTCGGCGTCGCCGGCCTCGCCCTTACCGCCGAAGGGCTGCGCATGGACGCGCCCAAGCTGTCCGGCAGCGACGGCAAGGGCCGCACCTACACCGTCACCGCCGCCGAGGCGGCCCAGAAGTTCGACGATCCCGGCGTGATCCGGCTGTTCGGCATCGCCGCCGAGATCCGCCAGGCCGACGGCACCTGGGCCACTTTCTCGGCCGCCACCGGGCGCTACGATTCCGGCGCCGAGCGGCTGCGGCTCGACGACGACATCCGGATCCGCACCAGCGACGGCTACGCCGCCGAGTTGCAGAAGGCGGAGATCGATCTGAAAACCGGCGCCGTCGACAGCGACGCGCCGGTGGCCTTCTCCTCGAAGCTCGGCGCGGTCGAGGCGCAGACGATGAAGGTGGACCAGAAGAGCGGGGCGGTGACCTTCGGCGACGGCGTCAGGATGACCGTCGATCCGAAGGCGGTCCGCGACCAGTCCGACGCCGCGGCGAAGGGCGATATCGACGACGGGGAAGGCGAGGCGAACGATGCGACACCATGACAAGGCGCGACTGCGCCGTGCGGCGACGGCGGCCATCGCCGGTGCCCTGCTGCTCGCCGGTCCGGCGATGGCGCAGGACCAGGCGGCCCGCGGCAGCGGCAAGCTGCCCGAGGCCTTCCAGGGCCTCGGCGTCGACAGCGGCGAGCCGATCCAGTTCGAGGCCGAATCGCTCGAGGTCCGCGAAGCGGAGAGCGTCGCCGTCTTCTCCGGCAAGGTCGTCGCCCGCCAGAACCAGACCGTGCTGAAATCCGAGAAACTGGTGGTCTACTATCTCGGCACTCCCGGCGAGGGCGCCCAGCAGGTCAAGCGCATCGAGGCGGTCGGCGACGTGCTGGTCACCAGCGGAGCCCAGACCGCCAGCGGCGACGCCGCCGTCTTCGACACCGCCGCCGAGACCATCGTCGTCACCGGCAACGTCGTCCTGACCCAGGGCGAGAACATCATCCGCGGCCCGAAGCTCCGCATCGACATCGCCTCCGGCCAGGCCCGCATGGAAGGCGGCCGGGTCCAGATGCTGATCGAGCCCAAGAGCCTGCAGAACAAGACGAACTGAATGCGCGCACATCGAGGGGAAGCGGCGGAGGCCCGACCGTGAGCAGGCCGTTCGCGCGCGGGACCGCGCCCGCGGAGAATCCCGCGGAGAGGGATGACGGGGAGCCAGCCGGCGATCTCGTCATCACCGGTCTCGCCAAGAGCTACCGCAAGCGCCGGGTGGTGCGCGACGTCGCCCTCACCGTCAACCGCGGCGAGGCGGTCGGCCTGCTCGGACCCAACGGCGCCGGCAAGACCACGGTCTTCTACATGATCACCGGGCTGATCGCGCCCGACGCCGGCCGCATCCGGCTCGACGGCCACGACATCACGCCCTATCCGATGTATCGCCGCGCCCGCCTCGGCATCGGCTATCTGCCGCAGGAGGCCTCGATCTTCCGTGGCCTGACGGTCGCGCAGAACATCATGGCGGTGCTCGAGATCGTCGAGCGCAGCGGCAAGCGCCGCCGCGCCGACCTCGACGAACTGCTCGGTGAATTCTCGCTGACCCATCTCGCCGACCAGCCGGCCATCGCGCTGTCTGGCGGTGAGCGGCGCCGGGTCGAGATCGCCCGGGCGCTGGCGAGCCGGCCGTCCTTCATGCTGCTCGACGAACCCTTCGCCGGCGTCGACCCGATCGCGGTCGGCGACATCAAGGCCCTCGTCCGCCATCTCACCGCCCGCGGCATCGGCGTGCTGATCACCGATCACAACGTCCGCGAAACCCTCGGACTGATCGACCGCGCCTACATCCTCTACGACGGGACCATGCTGGTCGAAGGCCGGCCGGAAGACATCGTCGCCGACGCCGGCGCCCGCCGCGTTTACCTCGGCGAAGAATTTTCCCTTTGAGCTTCGCGGCGATGGTGCGATAACAACGGGGATCTAGCAAGAAACGGACCAGACCGGGGAGTGATCGGGGAGACATGGCGCTTTCGGCTCGTCTCGAGTTCCGCCAGACCCAGTCTCTGGTGATGACACCGCAGCTGATGCAGGCGATCAAGCTGCTTCAGCTCTCCAACATGGATCTCCTCGCCTATGTCGACGGCGAGCTCGAGCGCAACCCGCTGCTGGAGCGCGGCGAGGCGGCCGAGGGCGGCCCGGCCGAGGCCGACGGCCCCTCCGACCATTCGACGGGGGCGGCGCCGGCCGAGAGCGCCGACTGGCTCGCGACCGACGGCGCGCCGAGCGGCGAAGCGGTCGCCGACGTGCTCGACACCGACGTCGGCGACGTCTTCACCGAGGACGGTCCGAGCGAGCGGGCCCGATCCGACGCCGGCACCGCGGGAGGCGACGGCTGGACCGCGACCTCTTCGCGTGGCGAGGACTACAACCTCGAGGCCTTCGTCGCCGGCGAGGTGACGCTCAAGGACCATCTCACCGAACAGCTGCTGATCGCCATCGACGATCCGGTCCGCCGTCTGATCGGCCACGAGCTGATCGACGCCGTCGACGAGGCCGGCTACCTCAGGATCGAGACGGGTCCGCTGGCCGAACGGCTCGGCGTCGATCCGGCCGAGATCGAGGCGGTGATCGCCGTTCTCCAGGGCTTCGAGCCGGCCGGGATCTGCGCCCGCTCGCTGGCCGAATGCCTCGCCCTCCAGCTCGCCGAGCGTGACCGGCTCGATCCGGCGATGCGGGCGATGGTCGACAATCTCGACCTGCTCGCCCGCCGCGACCTCGCCGCCCTGCGCCGGGTCTGCAAGGTCGACGACGAGGACATCGGCGACATGATCCGCGAGATCCTGGCGCTCAACCCCAAGCCCGGCAACGCCTTCGGCCACGTCGCGGTCCAGCCGGTCGTGCCCGACGTCATCGTCACGGCGGCGAGCGACGGCGGCTGGGCGATCGAACTCAACGCCGAGACCCTGCCGCGGGTGCTGGTCAACCAGACCTATTACGCCGCGGTGTCGAAGACGACCCGGGACGACGGAGAGAAGGCCTATCTCTCCGAATGCCTGCAGACCGCGAACTGGCTGGTGAAGAGCCTCGACCAGCGCGCCCGCACCATCCTCAAGGTCTCGACCGAGATCGTGCGCCAGCAGGACGCCTTCCTCGCCCACGGCGTCGCCCACCTGCGCCCGCTCAACCTGCGCATCATCGCCGAGGCGATCGGCATGCACGAATCGACCGTGAGCCGCGTCACCTCCAACAAGTACATGGCGACGCCGCGCGGCATCTTCGAACTGAAATACTTCTTCACCTCCTCGATCGCCTCGGCCGAGGGCGGCGACGCCCACAGCGCCGAGGCGGTCCGCTGGCGCATCAAGCAGATGATCGACGCGGAGGATTGCAACGATGTGCTGTCCGACGACGCCATCGTCAAGGCGCTGCGCGAATCCGGCATCGACATCGCCCGCCGCACGGTGGCGAAATACCGCGAGGCGATGCGGATCGCCTCCTCTGTGCAGCGCCGGCGCCAGAAGCTGGCGGCACTCACCTGAGCGGGCGGTTCCCCGGCCGCACCGGCGCCGGGTGTCGCAGGCCCCCGGAGTTCGGCGGATCGGCGAGGCGGCGAAAAGGGCGGCCGCCGTCGCGCCCGGTTGACAGGACCGGGCCGGCCCTCTAGAGCGGCGGTCGTCGCGACGCCCCCGGCGCCGGCCGGGACGGGCCGAGCCCGGCTCCCGGCGAGACGGTATGGCATATCCGGTCCGGGAGATTTATCTGTTGGAGAGGAGACGGCGAGGACACGCCGCTCCCGCGCAGCGGTCCGCCGCTTCGCCAACCAACAACCGAAGTCAGGGGTAAGCCATGACTCTTCGCATTTCCGGCAAGAACGTCGACATCGGCCAGGCGCTGCGGGTGCACATCGAGGCCCAGGTCTCCGAGGCGCTCGGCAAGTATTTCGATGGCGGCTACAACGGCCACTTCGTGGTCGAGCGCGAGGGCTCCGGATATGCGACGGATTGCACGATCCATCTCGACACCGGCATCGTGCTGCAGGCTCACGGCCGCTCTCACGAGATCTATGCGGCGTCGGACCAGACCGCCGAGCGGATCGGCAAGCGCCTGCGCCGCTACAAGCGCAAGCTGAAGAGCCACCACACCGGCGACGACAAGTCGGAGTTCCTCGAAGCCTCGTCCTACGTGCTCGCCTCGCCCGAGGAGGAGGAGGACATGCCGGAGGATTTCGCGCCGACGGTCGTGGCCGAGACCACCCAGAAGATCAAGACCGCCACGGTCGGCATGGCGGTCATGGAACTCGACCTCACCGGCCAGCCGGTCGTGGTTTTCAAGAACGCGGCCTCCGGGGCCATCAACGTGGTCTACCGGCGCCAGGACGGCAACATCGGCTGGGTCGACCCGTCTCTCAACGAACTGCAGGCTTCCGGTTGACCCCGGTTCATGCCTAGAATGAGTGCTGGCGATTTATTCGGCAGCCTTCGCGGTTCCAACGCCGGTCATCCGACGGGCGGGCCGGGGTGTCATCCCCGGTCCGGCCCTGAAACGGGAATGGAATGATGGATCTGAGTGACCTTCTGACGGTCGAGGGGGTGCTTCCGCATCTGAAGGCGAACTCGAAGAAGCAGGCGCTGCAGGAAATGGCGGCCAAGGCCGCCGCCGTCACCGGCAGGCCCGAGCGCGAGATCTTCGACACGCTGCTCCAGCGCGAGCGGCTCGGGTCGACCGGCGTCGGCCACGGCGTCGCCATTCCCCACGGCAAACTGGTCGGCCTCGACCGGCTGGTCGGGGTCTTCGCCCGCCTCGACAAGCCGATCGACTTCGACGCGCTCGACGACGAGCCGGTCGATCTGATGTTCCTGCTGCTCGCGCCGGAGTCGGCAGGCGCCGATCACCTGAAGGCGCTCGCCCGCATCGCGCGCGTCCTGCGCGACGTGCCCACGGCGACCAAGCTGCGCGCCACCACCGACGCCGCCAAGATCTACGCGCTGCTGACCCAGCCGCTCGCCTCCAACGCCGCCTGACACGGCGGGGAGGATCGGGAGGGCGGGCGGGCGGGCCCGGCGGCCGGCGGCGCGTCAGTGCACGCTCACCGTCACCAGTTCGTGCTGGATCGCGTTGGCGACCGCGGCCTCGCGGTTGTCGGCGATCAAAATCGGCGTGCCGTCGGCGCCGAGCAGCGCCCAGAGCGACAGGCCGGGGGCGAGCCGCGGCGTCTGCGGAAAGGCCGCGCGCAGCTCGTCCGAGGAAATCTCGCGCAGATAGGCGACCACGCCTTCGCCGAGGGCGGCGAAGGCCGCGTCGGGCATCCTGCGGAATCCGTGGGTGGTGGTGGTCTTCTCGGTGTGTTCGTCGCTGGTCATCGCTTTTCTCCTCGGGTTTTCCCGGCTCGGCGTCAGTCCGGCTGGAGGACCGGCGGCAAGCGTCGGGAAACCCTCGACGAAGGCCGTATCCCGGCTTCGCCTCGCACATCCTCGCGGATGCGATTGTGATTTCTGTTAAGAACGCCCGTCGACGGCCGCGGGTTTCCCGCCGCCGGGTCGGCACCGGGTCGATGCGGCGCCCCGCCTGCCGGCCGCTACCGGCCTAGCCGGTCACCGTGATGTCGATCCGCCGGGCCATCCGCTCGGGTTGCGGCCGGGCGAGGTCGATCGACAACAGGCCGTCCTTCAGGTCCGCTCCGAGGATCTCGATGCCCTCGGCCAGCACGAAACTGCGCTGGAACTGACGGGCGGCGATGCCGCGATGCAGAAACTCCCGCCCCTTGTCCTCGACCTGCCGGCCGCGGATCACGAGTTGGGCGTCCTCGACGCTCACCTCGAGCTGGTCGCGGGTGAAGCCGGCGACCGCGAGCGTGATGCGGATGACGTCGCTGGAGCGTCCGTCACCGGCGATGCGTTCGATGTTGTAGGGCGGATAGCCGTCGCTGGTGGTCTTCGTCACCCGGTCGAGCGCGCGCTCGATCTCGTCGAAGCCCAGCAGGAACGGACTGGAGAAACTCGTCATACGCGTCATCGTCGAGGCCCTTGATGGAAGCGACCTTGATGGGGAGCGAACCCTTGCGGCGTCCGCCGGACTGTCGTCACCGCCCGGATATGGCATCGGCGCCGGGGGGCTTCAAGGGCGGTCATCCGCGGGGCGCGCGGCCGGTTGCACCGCCACGCCACCCCCGCCGGTCCTCGCCATCGGCAAGGCTGCCGCCGTCGCCGACCCGGCATGGCGCGGGCCCGTCCGGCCGGCGCGGCGGACGGAGGAAAATTTTCCGCGATCGCCGGCGCCGGTGCAACGAACGTCTCCCGCGCCGGGGCGCTCCGACACCCGGCCACCCTTCCGCACCGGCCCGCTTGCGACTAGTCTTGCGCCGGACACGCGAGAAGCGGCGGCCGCGCGGCGGTGCGCCCGACAACGCTCACGGAGGAAGACATGGCTGAAACCCGCGGCCGCGGCCGGATCTACGATTCCATCGTCGACACCATCGGCGACACGCCGCTGGTGCGGCTCGACAAGATCGCCAAGGAGAAGGGCGTCGGGGCACGGCTCGTCGCCAAGCTCGAGTTCTTCAACCCGATCGCCAGCGTCAAGGACCGCATCGGCGTCGCCATGATCGACGCCCTCGAAGAGGCCGGCAGGATCCGGCCCGGCGAATCCACCCTCGTCGAGCCGACCTCCGGCAACACCGGCATCGCCCTCGCCTTCGCCGCCGCCGCCAAGGGCTACCGCATGATCCTGGTCATGCCGGAATCGATGTCGCTCGAACGGCGCAAGATGCTGAAGCTGCTCGGCGCGGAACTGGAGCTGACCCCGGCGGCCAAGGGCATGAAGGGCGCCATCGCGCGGGCCGAGGAGCTCGTCGCCGAAATCCCCGGCGCGGTGATCCCCCAGCAGTTCGAGAACCCGGCCAACCCGGAGATCCACCGCCAGACCACGGCCGAGGAGATCTGGAACGACACCGCCGGCGCGGTCGACGTCTTCATCTCGGGCATCGGCACCGGCGGCACCATCACCGGCGTCGGCCAGGTGCTGAAGGCGAGGAAGCCGGACGTGCGCGTCGTCGCCGTCGAGCCGGCCGACAGCCCGGTGCTCTCCGGCGGCTCGCCCTCGCCGCACAAGATCCAGGGCATCGGCGCCGGCTTCGTGCCGAAGATCCTCGACACCACGGTCTACGACGAGATCGTCACCGTCACCAACGACGAGGCCTTCGACTACGCCCGCCTCGCCGCCCGCCTCGAGGGCATCCCGGTCGGCATCTCGTCGGGCGGCGCCATCGCCGCGGCGGTCAAGATCGGCACCCGGCCGGAGATGACGGGCAAGACCATCGTCATCATCATCCCCTCCTTCGCCGAACGTTACATGTCGACGGCGCTGTTCGAAGGGCTGGAGTGACGGAAAGGGCGGCGACGAGAGGCGGGGCGGAGCCGGCTCCGCGCCGCCTCCTCCTCTCGGACGTTGGAAGTCCGCAGCGGATCGAACCTGGCACAACGACGGCGATCGCTCTTGAGTGACGTCGTGCCAGACGCTATATTGCGTCAGTCCATGTGGCGTAGAGACGTCGCATCGGAGGGATGTGATGACGGTGCTCGTGCGCTTTTCGGAAGACGGTCTCTTCGCTCCGCGCAGGATCGCGGAGGTGCTGCGCACGACCAGCGAAGACGTCGCCAGCTCCGCCGGCCTCGGACGTGACGCCGTGCAGCGCCGGGACCGACTTCGTTCCGGTCGGACCCAGCGCCGCCTTCGCGAGATGGTCGAGGTCCTCGCCAAGGTCGAACCCCGCTTCGGCTCCGCACTGATGGCCTACGCCTGGTATCGCGCACAGCCGCTTCCCGGCTTTTCCGGGCAGACGGCGATGCAGCTCGTCAAGGCCGGCCGCGTCAACGAGGTGCTGGACTACGTCGACGCGATCGACGCCGGCGTCTATTCCTGATGCGACGGGCGGCAGACGGCGTCGCCTCGTCGTCCCTTGCCCGCCGATGATGGTCGCGGGATTGCTCTACCAGGGGCTGCTCTACCGCGCGCTCAACCCCGTGTTCGCCCGCGAACCGCTGTCCGGCCACGGGGCGGCGCTCTACGGTGGCCGCTTCAATCCCAAAGGGGTTCCGGCGCTCTATTGCGCGCTTTCGCCGACGACGGCGCTGCGCGAGGCCAATCAGGTCGGTATGCTGCAGCCGACGACGCTGGTGGCCTATCGGGCGGACATCGCCGACGTCCTCGACGGACAGGACGTCGAGGCGCTGGCCCGCTTCGACATGGACCCGGCGGCGCTCGCCGCGAGCACGTGGCGTGACGAGATGAAGAGCGCCGGGATCGCCCGCAGTCAGCGCTTCGCGCAAGCGGCGATCGAGGCCGGATATTCCGGCCTGATGGTTCGCAGCTTCGCACCTGGCCTCGGTGACGACGACCTCAACCTCGTGCTCTGGCGGTGGGGGAATGCGCCGGCCACGCAGGTCGTCGTCATCGACGACGAGAACCGCCTGTCGCGCTGACGGCGCCCGCGCCGGCCCGAACCGGATAGCAGTGACTTCACCCGGTCCCGCCCGCCTTCACCCGCTCGATCAGCGCGTCGAGCTCCTCGCCCGTAAGCCTGCCGATCTTCTCGGCCAGCAGGTTGGCGAGTTCGGTCGCCCGCGGATCGAGGCCGGCGGTGTCGATGGTGATCTTCGGGTCGGAGTGTTCGGCGAGGCGCTGCAGCTCCTCCGCCTCGTCCCAGATCACGTTGAAGAAGGCGATGATGCGCTGGACCATGAACCAGGTCGGCTTGCCGCGCCGGCCGTGTTCGAGGGCGCTGAGATAGGCCGGCGATACGCCGAGGCTCTTCGCCATCGCGCTGAGGGTGACGCCCTTGCGCGTCCTCAGCTCGCGGATCCGGGCTCCGAACGGGGTCATGGCTGGCGGCGGTCGCGTTTCACGGGAAACCTCTCGGCTCTGGCGCGCCTGTCGTCAGCGCCGGCGCCGCAGCATCACGTAGAGCGCGCCCTCGCCGCCGTGGCCGACGTGGGCCCATTCGAAGCCGTGAACGTAGCGGCGCAGGTCCGGCAGCGCCAGCCACTGCGGCACCATCCGCCTGAGCACGCCGCGCTCGGGCAGGTGCAGGCCCTGGAAGCCGGGGGAGGGCGTGCCGCCCTTGCCGGTGATGACGAGGACGACGCGGTCGCCCCGCGCGTGGGCGGCGCCGAGGAAGCCGACGAGCCGGCCGTGGGCCTCGGCCTGGGTCAGGCCGTGCAGGTCGAGCCGCCCGTCGATCGGATGGGCGCCGCGGGCGATCTTCTGGCGGGTCTTGCGGGCGACCGGATGCAGCGCCGGCAAGGCCGGTGCCTTCGGCTTGTCGGGCATCTTCGGCGCGGCGAGCGGCATCGCCCCGCCGGCCGAACCCGGCACCGAGGGGAAAGGCGTGTCGGCCACCCCGGCGGGGGCGGGGGGTGGCGGCGGCTCCCGTTCGGGGCGCAGCGGCGTCACCGACCGCTTCACCGCCGACCACAGCTGCCGGTCTTCTTCCGAAAGCGCCCCGCGGCGCCGGTCACGGCCGGCCATGGCCCTTGCCCCGGGGACGCGTCGGCGTCTCGCGCGGGGCGAGCACGGTGAAGTCGGCGGCGTGGCGCACCGGCGCCGCCTGGCGCCAGGCGGTCTCGCCGGAGCCGAAGAAGATGTCGCCGCGCGCCGGCCCGACGATCGCCGAGCCGGTGTCCTGCGCCACCATCAGCCGGCGGGCCCGGTGGGCGGTGCCGAGGCCGTCGAGGGCGACGTCGAGGTCGATCCAGACCGGCATGTGGAAGGTCATCAGGGTTCGGTCGACGGCGAGCGAGCGGCCGGCCGTCAGTTGCACCCCCGCCGCCGCCACCGGCCCGAGATCGGGATCGCTCGCCGCGCTCTCCGCAAAGAAGATGAAGGAGCGGTTGCGCGCCAGAACCGCCGGAACCTCCTGCGGATGGGTTTCGAGCCACCGCCGCAGCACGTCGGCCGTCACCTCGCGCGGCTCGTGAAGCCCGCGTTCGACCAGCACCCGGCCGACGGGAAAATAGGGGTGGCCGGTCTTGCCGGCGAAGCCGACCCGCATCGAGCCGCCCTCCTCTAGGCGGATGCGGGCCGACCCCTGGACGTGGATGAAGAAGGCGTCGACGAGGTCGCGCAGGAAGACGAGTTCGAGGCCGCGGCCGTCGAGGGCGCCGGCCTGGATCGCGCCGCGGTCCGGCGCCTCGCGATAGCCTTCCGGCGTGGCGAGACCCCAGGTGACGTCGGCCGGCACGTCGCCGCGATCGGCCCCCGCCGGGATCTCGACGAGCCCCGCCGGTTTTCGCAGCAGCGGCACCGGGAAGCGGTCGCTTCGCCGGCGCGATCCTTCCACCTCCGGCTCGAAATAGCCGGTGACGAAACCGCGCCCCTCGGCGGGGCGGACCCTCAGCGGGCGGAACCAGGTCTCGAAGAAGCTGCGGGCCTCGTCGGCACCCGGCGGCGCCGTGACGTCCATCGCCGTCCGGGCGGCAGGCAGCAGGGCGAGGCCGGACAGGCCGAAGCCCTTGGTCGACGGCGGCTTCTCGACGATGGCCGCGGCGCTGACGCGAAAGGCGGCGAAAGCGGCGGCGTGATCGTCGGCGTCCCAGCCGGCGATGGCCGAAAACTCGGTCGCTTCGAGCGCGGCCGTCATCGTCCCGCCCCTCCGCGGCTGCCCCTGTCGAAACCTTCTCTCAGGCCTCGGCTTCGGTCGCGACCAGGCGCCAGTTGGGATCGCGCGAGCGCACGTCGCGGGCGAAGGTCCAGATGTCGGTGACCTCGACCACCTTGGCCGGGTCGCCGTCGATCACGCTGCCGTCCCTGGCGAAGGTCGCCGAGATCAGCTGGCTGACGAAGCGCACGGTGATCTGGGCCGATCCCTCGTGCAGTGCCGCCTCGACGATGTCGGCCCGGTCGACGCCGACGAAGGTGAATTCCATGCGCTGTCCGGCCTTCTCGCGCTCGGCGATGGCACCGGAGAAGCTCGCGAACACCTCCTGCGACAGCAGTCCCTGCAATTCGCGGCGGTCGCCGGCGGCGAAGGCGGTGACGATCATCTCGTAGGCGGCGCGGGCGCCGGTGACGAAATGGGTCGGGTCGAAGTCGCGGTCGACCGAAAGGATGGTGCGCAGCGCGCCGTTGAGGGCGCTGCCGGCGGGAGCCACCTTGTCGATGCGGGCGTCGGCGGCCTCTTCGGGATCCTCGCGCCGGCCCTGCGCCGTCGGCAGGGTGATGACGTTGTCGCCCGCCTCCGCCTGAACCCGCTCTTCCACCCGCCGTTCCTCGCGGGCGGCGTAAGGGTCGACCGGCGGCCGCTCGTTGCCGGTGCGCGTGCCGAGCACGCTGCGCAGGCGCCACAGCACGGCGACGGCGATCACCAGGAAGATCAGACTGAGAGGGTCCGTGAATGCGTTCATGTGGCGCCCGTGCCCGTGACGTCGAAAAGGTCGTTCGAAAAGCCGATACCCGTCTATGTAAGAAAGGTCCACCCGTGTTCCAATCGCCGCCGACGCATTTCCCGGTCGTGGCGGGCGGAAAGTCGGGCCCGGACCACTTTCTCGGCGCCGGCGACCCCCCCCTCGTGACCGTCTCCGGGCCCTCGGGACGGCGATTTCGACCAAAATTTTCAAATCTTGCCGCGGGAAAATTCGGTTCTTTCCCTTCGAAAGATGCTTGGATAGGGTGAAGGCGAGGTTTCGGGCCGGGCGGCCGTCCGCCACCACCTCCACGCCCAGATCAACCACCCGGATCCGACATGTCCGACGCCCGATCGCCGAAGAAGATCCGCAACATGGAGGAGTTCGCCCAGGCGAGTGGCATCTCGCGGCCGACGGTGTCGAAGTATTTCAACGATCCCGAAAGCGTCAAGCCGGTGACGCGGGAGCGGATCGAGAAGGCGCTCAAGGCCTTCGACTACCACCCCAACATGTTCGCCATCAATCTCAACCGCAAGCGGCCGAAGAACATCGGCATCGTGGTGCCGCACGTCGCCGACCCGTTCTACGCCGAGGTCGTGCGCCAGATCGAGATGCGCTGCCTCGACGCCGGCTACTGGGCGGTGATCCTGTCTTCCCACGGTGAACGGGCATTGGAGGCGCGGGCGATCCAGATCCTCCTGTCGATGAAGATCGCCGGCGCCATCGTCGCCCCGCTCGGCTTCAAGTCCGATCTCGCCCTCATCGACAGTCTCAGCGCAAACATCCCGCTGGTCTTCCTCGATTCGCGGGTCGACGGCGACGGCCCCTTCGTCGGCACCGACAACGTCCAGAGCGTGTCGCTGATGGTCGACTACCTGCACCGCACCGGCGAATCCCCCTGTTTCCTCGCCCTGCCGCGGGTCAACCGCAACGCCACCGAGCGCAGCTTCGCCTATGTCGCGGCGATGGAACGGCTCGGCCTCGAGCCGCATCTGATCGACGTGCCGGGGGAGGACTGGAACTTCGAGGAGGCCGGCTACAGGATCGCCCTCGACATGCTCGACGGCGGCGGTTTTCCGAGCCGTACCGTGATGTGCGCCAACGACCGCATCGCCTTCGGCGTCATCGCCGCCGCCTGCCGGCGCGGCCTCAGGGTCGGCCACGGGCCCGACGCCGACCTGCGCGTCGCCGGCCACGACGACCACCCGCTGTCGCGCTTCGCTTGTCCCGCGCTGACGACGGTCGCCCAGGATTTCGACGGCCTCGCCCGCCGCAGCGTCGACCAGCTGCTCGGCATGATCGAGGGCGGCCCCGCCGCCGGCGGCGGCCTGCTCGAGGCCCGGCTGGTCATGCGCGACAGCGCCTGACGGGGCCGGCCGATCACCGCGCCCGCCGTCGCTCGCAGGCCGTGTCCGAGCGGCCCGCCCTCTCCCCACCGTCGCGTCGATGACCGGACCGCCCAATGGCGCCCGCATAATTTAACGTGCGCAAAGAAATAATTTTATCGCATGTATATTTCTCGATTGACGCGGTCCCGGACGCGTCCTAGGCTTTCCATACCCGGCACGAGAGCGCCCCGGTCCGCCGGACGCGTTCCCCGCAAGATCGGGAAACCAAAAAAGTCCAGGAGAGGAAACCCATGACCCTCGTCACCAAGCTGCTCGCGGCTTGCGCGCTCGGCACCGCGCTTTTCGCCGGTGCCGCCGGAACCGCCTCCGCCGCCGACAAGCCGACCATCGCGCTGATCCCCGGCCTCACCACCGACGCCTTCTACATCTCGATGCGCAAGGGCGCGCAGGCCGCGGCCGACGCCCTCGGCGCCGAACTGGTGTTCCAGGGCGCGCCGGACTTCAACCCGGTGCTGCAGGTGCCGGTGCTCGACGCCGTCATCGCCCGCAAGCCCGACGCGATCCTGATCGCCCCGACCGACAAGGTCCAGCTGGTCGAGCCGCTGAAGAAGGCCGCCGAGGCCGGCATCCCCGTCGTCACCGTCGACACCTTCATCGGCACCGGCGTCTACCAGACCGGCGCCGGCGACGCCGACTTCCCGATCTCCTACGTCGCCTCCGACAACGTGCTCGGCGGCCGCATGGCGGCCCGGGCGCTGGCCAAGGCCGTCGGCGAGAAGGGCAAGGTCTACGTCTCCAACGTCAAGCCCGGCATCTCGACCACCGACCAGCGCGAGGAAGGCTTCAAGGACGAGATGAAGAGCTTCCCCGGCATTGAGGTGCTGGAGACCCAGTTCAACGACAACGACGCCAACAAGGCCGCCTCGCAGCTGCAGTCGGTGATCGCCCGCAACGGCGACCTCGTCGGCGTCTTCGGCGCCAACCTGTTCTCCGCCCTCGGCGCCGCCAACGGCGTCCAGCAGGCCGGCAAATCCGGCGAGGTCAAGGTCGTGGCCTTCGACGCGCCGACCTCGATCGTCGACAACATCAAGACCGGCCTCGTCGACATCGCCATCGCCCAGCACCCGGCCGAGATCGGCTACTACGGCGTCGTCACCGCCTACGCCCATCTCACCGGCCAGTCGGTCCCGACCGCCATCGGCACCGGCTTCACGGTGATGGACAAGGACAACATCGAAGATCCGGCCATCGCGAAGTTCGTCTACCAGGACTGATCGCGGCTTTCCGGCCCGGGACGGCGCGTCCGCCCCGGGTCCCGGCCTCCCAGGGCCCCGCCGCGGCGGGAGCCGAGACCGCCGACCGGAGCGGGCGGGCGCAGGGCGTCTCCCGCGCAAGGCACCCGTCCGCCCCGGTCCTCCCGGAACCCGCCGTTCCGACGCCCGATCCTTCTTCCCGCCGCCCGTCGCGCCTCCGCGGCCGGACGCGGCGGCCACCGGAGGTGGCGCATGTCCGCCGAGACCCCCATGACATCGACGAAATCCGCCGGCGGGTCCGGCACCGTTTCGAGCACCGGGCGCCTCGTCGCCCGCCTCGCCCGCCTGCGCGCCTGGCTGTTCCTCGCCATGCTGCTCGTCTTCTTCGAGAGCTGGGCCCAGGCCCGCTATGGCGCGACCTTCCTGTTCTCGGGCTACAACGCGGCCTCGATCGGCGTCTTCGCCGTCGCCCCGCTGTTCCTCGCCCTCGGCTCGACCTTCGTCATCATCTCCGGCGGCATCGATCTGTCGATCGGCTTCGTGATGGGGCTGTCCGCCGTCGTCGCCGCCCACGTCACCGGCCTCGCCGGTCATCACCTGCCGGTGCCGCTCGCCATGGCCGCCGGCATCCTGATCGGCGTCGCCGTCGCCATCGTCCCCGGGTCGGTCAACGGCTTCCTGATCTCGAAGCTGAAGGTGCCCCCCTTCATCGGCACCCTCGGCATGTTCGGCATCGCCCGCGGCACCGCCTTCCTGATCGCCGGCGGCACCACCGTGCCCTTCTCCAATTCCTGGATGTCGACGCTCGGCAACGGCCGCGTCCTCGGCGTGCCGATCATCGTGCTCGTCGCCGTCGTCTTCGTCGTCTTCATGCACTACCTGCTGTCGCAGACGCGCTTCGGCCAGCACACCTATGCGATCGGCGCCAGCGAGCAGGCCGCGGCCCGGGCCGGCATCAACGTCGCCCGCCACACCCGCCGGCTCTACCTGCTCTCCGCGCTCTGCGCCGGCATGGGCGGCGTGCTCTACGCCGCCCGCTTCTCGGCCGGCGCCGCCCAGGCCGGCGAGCCGCTGCTGCTCGATTCGATCGCGGCGGTGGTGATCGGCGG
>Ga0065721_10049807_pt1 | contig 26989 bp, 27 predicted proteins | sample Mesricmetagenome_FD_59108 | JGI IMG/M metagenome (GOLD analysis project Ga0065721, IMG submission 59108) | Mesophilic microbial community from rice straw/compost enrichment Sample: eDNA_1 v2 (version 2) | ecosystem: Engineered > Solid waste > Grass > Composting > Bioreactor | place: USA: Davis... | reverse complement strand
CGCCCGGCGCCCCCAGCGCCGGGCGGACCCTCTTTGTTAGACATGAGGCCTCAATGCGATCCTACGTCATTTACGTGGGCAAGCGTGTCCTGCAATTCGCGCTTGTCGTATTCGTCGGTATCAGCATCACGTTTCTGATCACCCATCTGACGCCGATCGATCCGGTCGAGCATGCCGTCGCACAAGTCGGTACATTCGGCTTTTCCAGCCCCGAATCCATCGAGCTTTTGCGGCAATCTCTTCGCGAGCTCTACGGAGTGGGCGATAATCTATGGGAAGAGTATCTCATCTTCTGGCTGCGACTTGCGACGCTCGACTTCGGCCCGTCGTTGTCGGCTTTTCCAACCCCCGTAAGTGAACTGATTGGAAGAGCCATTCCCTGGACGATAGGCCTCCTTACCGTCTCTACGGTCTTGAGCTGGTTCATTGGCAATATCATCGGCGGGTTGGCCGGCTACTACAGCCGCAATCGGATTCTCCGGATCATCGGGATGATCATGATGGGGCTTCATCCGGTCCCCTATTATATCGTCGCCTTCGTCCTACTGATCGTCTTTACGTTCATGCTGCCGATCCTGCCGAGCAGCGGCGGCTATGAGATGAACATGACGCCTGGATGGACGCTTCAGTTCGTCGGCAGTGTTCTGCAGCACTCCATCCTGCCCTCGTTTTCGCTCATCCTCGTTGGCGTCGGAACCTGGTTCATGGGCATGCGGGCGCTGGTATCCAACATCGTTACCGACGATTATGTCACCTACGCATCCCTCGCCGGCGTTCCCGAAAGACGACTTGTGACGTCCTACGTGATGCGCAACGCCTTCCTGCCGCAAATCACCGGCCTTGCGATGTCGATCGGAGCGATCTTCAACGGCGCGGTCATCACCGAACAGGTCTTCGGATATCCGGGCATCGGCCGTCTTTTGGTCGAGGCGGTACATGCGGCCGACTACTCACTTGTTCTCGGGATTACGTCGATCGCCATCATCGCGGTGTCGGCGGCCGTCTTCATCATCGACATCATCTACCCGTTGATCGATCCACGAGTCCAGGTGAGCCAATGATTGCCGTTTTCAGAGACCTGTTCCGCTACAATGGCGAGTTCGCCATCGGTTTCATGATCATGGCGATCATCCTCAGTATCGCCGCAGCGTCGTTCTTCTCGCCTTACGAGCCGATCGATTCCTATCTGGTTGCAATGGATGCGCCACCCTCGGCCGAGTACGTATTCGGTACGAACTCGCGTGGCCAGGACATCTTCTGGCAGCTGACTTTTGCACTCCGCAACACGCTCGCCTTTGGTTTCATCGTCGCATTCATCAGCCGTATCCTCTCCTTGGTGATCGGATTGGTCTCGGGTTATGTCGGAGGAGCCGTCGATCGTGTCCTGATGTCGATCAACGATACTTTCATTGTCATCCCGCTGTTTCCCCTTCTGGTGCTTCTCTACTTCGTGCTGCGGGACGACATGACCTGGTTCGTTCTCGCTCTCGTCATGGCGGGACTTGGCTGGGCTTACGATGCCCGACTGATCCGATCGGTGATGATCAGCCTGAGGACGAGAGAATTCACCAACACCAGTGTTTTTTCGGGCATGTCGATGCCGAAGATCGTCACTCAGGAACACCTGCCCTATGTTCTGCCGATCGTCTTTTCGACCTTTATGAACAACATGAACTGGTCGATCGGACTGGAAGTCACGCTTGCGGTCCTGGGTTTTACCGATGTCGACACGCCGACCATCGGCGGCATGATCTTCTGGGCTAACCAGCATAGCGCAATGGTGTCGGGAATCTGGTGGTGGTACTTCTTCCCTACCCTCTTCGTGACGCTGACGTTCATCGGCCTCTTCCTGCTGTCCATTTCCATGAACGAATATATCGATCCGCGAAGCCGGCTCGACCGGATGGGGAATTCGTGATGACGCAAAGTTCCGCCTCATCCGTACGGGATAGTTCGCACGTATTGGAAACGCATGATCTGCGTGCCTACTATCGGATGAAATATTTCGGCATCGACCGCGAGGTGCGCGCGGTCGACGGCATTTCGATGCATGTCCGCAAGAACGAGATCTACGGCATCGCCGGCGAATCCAGCTGCGGCAAGACCACATTTATCAAAGCCATTGCCGCAGCGATCAGGCCGCCGCTGGAAATCGTCGCCGGGCATGTGAACTACAGTTTCATCAAGAATGACCTGTATGCGTTGCCTGCGGCGGAACGCTCCGCCATCCGCTGGCGCCACCTGTCTTATATTCTCCAGGGGTCGATGAACGTTCTCAATCCCGTTCGGCGAATCCATAAAACGTTCCAGGATTTTGCATTCAGGCACATGCGTTTAGGTCGGCCCGAGTTCGATCAGGCAGTGAAACACCATCTCGAACGACTGCGTCTGCCTGCAGAAATCCTTCGCGCCTATCCGCACGAATTGTCGGGCGGCATGCGGCAGCGCGTCTGCATAGCACTCGCCACTCTCTGCAAGCCGGAATTCATCATCGCTGATGAGCCCACGACGGCACTCGACGTCGTCGTCCAGAAGGACGTCCTTGCAATGATCCGCGAGACGCAATCTGAGTTCGGATCATCCATGATCTTCGTAACCCACGACCTGACGGTTCACGCCAATGTCACCGACAGGCTGGGCATCATGTATGCCGGAAAGCTTGTCGAGGAAGGACGAACGGTGGATGTGTTTGCCAATCCGATGCATCCCTATACCGCCCATCTGATCGCAAGCCTGCCGAAAATCGGCGACACGCAGCCGCGGAGTGCTTTGAGCGGGTCACCGCCGAACCTGGCCGATCCTCCCAAGGGATGCCGTTTCCATCCCCGCTGTCCGGTGGCCATGGAAATCTGCCGGCATGAAAATCCGGCACTGACGACGCTTGCCGACGACCATCGGGTGGCATGTTTTGCCGCGAGCACAAAGGTGCAGCCGAGCAACGACGGGATGCAAGGTGAGGCGAAAACCCTGGAGGTTGCGCGATGACCACGCCCCTTCTCAACCTCGACAAGGTTTCGAAACTCTACAAGCGCGGTGGCCTTCTCGGGCGCGAGGAATTCCGCGCTGTCGAGGAGGTCACCTTTCACATCGACGACAATGATCAGCAGGTGTTCACGATCATCGGGGAATCGGGAAGCGGCAAGACGACGTTGGCCAGGATGATCCTCAACATGGTCCGCCCCACGACTGGGACGATTTTCTTCAAGGGGCAGGATCTGGCATCAATCCGCAGTGGGCGCGCGCGGCTGAAATTTATGTCGGAAGTCCAGCCGATCTTCCAAAACCCTTTCGAAGCGTTCAATCCCCTGAAGCGGGTCGACCGCTATTTATATATGACCGCCAAGAGCTTCACCGGCGCACGTTCGTCAGCGGAACTTGAGGCGGCGGCTGACCAGGCTTTGAACAAGGTTGGCCTTTCTATCGGAGAAGTCCGCGGCCGTTTTCCGCATGAGTTGTCCGGCGGACAGCTGCAGCGGGTTGCGATTGCCCGCGCACTCATTCCCGGCCCTTCGCTGATCGTCGCCGATGAGCCAGTCTCGATGGTCGATGCCTCGTTGAGAATGTCGATCGTCAACCTGTTCCGGACGCTCCGCGACGAGCTGAAAGTGTCGATCATCTACATCACACATGACCTCGCGACAGCCTATTACATCAGCGACAGGATCATCATCATGCGCAAGGGTGAGGTTGTCGAAAGCGGCCCCGCACGCATCGTTCTGGAAAATCCCCAGCACGAGTATTCCAGACTTTTGAAGTCCGCGGTCCTCTCTCCGGATCCGCATGGCCACGGCGTGCTGACCGGCGATAGCGCCGCATCGCAACAGGCGCGGGCATCGCCACACCTGCAGGTCAGCAGTTCGGAGCCGCAGGTAAGTTAGCGGCGACATATCCGGTTTTATTTTCATCAGAGCGAGATTTGAAATGATCAAGGCCCAAGTCCGGTTCGACCGGGATTTCATTATTGGTGAGACGGACAAACGTCTTTTCGGTGCGTTCATCGAGCACCTCGGCCGTTGCGTGTACGGCGGGATATTCGAACCTGGCCATCCTACGGCCGACGAGAAGGGTTTCCGGAAAGACGTTCTGGATCTCGTACGGGAGCTCAATCCCACCATCATGCGTTATCCCGGCGGTAACTTCGTCTCCGGCTACAATTGGGAAGATGGCGTAGGGCCGGTGGAGCAGCGTCCCCGTCGGCTCGATCTTGCGTGGAAATCGGTCGATACGAACCATTTCGGAACCAACGAGTTCATGGACTGGTGCCGCGCCGCAGACATCGAACCAATGTTGGCCGTCAACCTCGGCACCCGCGGGCCCGACGAAGCGCGTCACCTACTCGAATATTGCAACCACCCTTCTGGAACCCATCTTTCCGATCTTCGCCGCCAGCATGGCTGGGAGACGCCGCACGACATCAAGTTCTGGTGCCTGGGCAATGAGATGGACGGCGGCTGGCAGATGGGGGCCAAGACCGCCGAAGAGTACGGTCGCATCGCGACCGAAACCGCTAAGATGATGCGGATGACGGACCCGACAATCGAATTGGCCGCATGCGGATCCTCCGGGCGGAAAATGGCGACCTATGGCGATTGGGAAAGGATCGTGCTTGAGCATACTTTCGACCATGTCGAGTTTATTTCGCTTCATACGTATCTGAACAACTATGCCGATGACACACCGTCCTTCCTGGCAAGCCCCGACTTGATGGACAGCTTTATCGAGGAGGTTGTTGCGATCGCGGATGCCGTAGCCGCACGGCGGCGTTCGCACAAACGCATCATGCTAAGCTTCGACGAATGGAACGTTTGGTATCGCACAAGGCGAGGCGAGCATAACCGCGTCAAGGAAGGCTGGCCGGTTGCTCCACCCATTCTGGAGGAAGAATATAGCATGCAGGACGCGCTTGCCTTCGGCGGCGCATGCATCTCGCTCCTCAATCATGCCGATCGCGTCAAGGCAGGCTGCCTTGCCCAGCTGGTCAACGCGATAGCCCCGATCATGACGGAAACGGGTGGTCCGGCTTGGCGCCAGACGATTTTCTGGCCCTTCTCGGATTTCAGCAATCTTGGCAGAGGCCGGGTGCTGCGAGCAAAGATCGACACGACGACATATTCGACGCGTTATTACGACCCTACCCATACGGAAGATCTCTATGATAAGATCGACCCGGTGCCGTATCTGAAGTTTTCAGCCGTACATTCGGAAATCGATAAAACCGTTACGCTGTTCATCCTGAACCGGCATCTGTCCGACGAGATGCAGATCGACGTCGCCGCAACGGGTTTTGGAGCTCTGGGACTGCAACGTGCCCACACGCTCTGGCACAAGGATCTCAACGCCAGCAATACAAAGAACGAGCCAAACAAGATCGTTCCACGCAATTTTCAGGGCATTGAGGCACAAAGTTCCCGGACCACCGTGACCGTCCCGCCGGCTTCATGGAGCGTCGTTCGCTTCGACACGGCCGCATAGCTGGCATTGTCGCAAAGGCTTGGGCCTCAGGCGAGGTAAAGGCGCATGACGATGTCCTGGTCGTAATTGCCGAAACCGCGACCGAAAATGTTGATGCCTCCCGGATGGGGGGCATTTTCCTCGATCCCGATCTTCATTCGAATGGAGTGATGGTCAGCCAGGCCGACATCGTCGACGGTGACGTTCGAAATGGCGACTCCGTCAACAAACGATCCCTGCTTGGTAATACGGAAAGTTTTCAGCTTGCCATATTGCGAGCCTTCAAGCTTCCACCACTTGGGGGTATAGACCCCGCGCTTGTCACCGTAGTCACCGGGAGATGTCCATGTCCCTACCTTGTGATCGTTGACCCACAAAGTGATGTCGGACGGCCAGTTGACGTTCGTGCCGGGAACTTCGGACGAGAGCTCCATCGAAAACTCTACCGCCTCGATTGTGGAGTTGAGAAGCCTGGCATTGTTCGGAAACTTGTATTCTACATTCCCGCGTCCAAACCAGATAAGTGCCGCCTGAACACGCCCAGGATCCAGAAAGAAGTCCGGCACGTCGAGCAATCCAATCACACCATCGGGCGAGCAGAGTCCGCATGGCGCCAATACTTCACAGCTGGTGAAGAGACCAAGCGGCATCGCAACCTCGATCTGGTTGCTTTTCTGACTTTTCTCGGGAGTATCGAAGCGCACTACGATTTCATCATATTTTGCGCTGCAAACTTTCTGATGCCCTTTCGTCGCCTTGACGGAATAGGTATGGATCAGCCCCGCCTCTTCCAGCGTCAATATATTCACAGCCACAGTCGATTGAGGCAGCGACAATGCGGCGCTGATCTCGTTGACATTCATTTTGCCGCGATCATGGAGAAGTTGCAGAATATTGACCCTAATAGGCGACGCAAGTCCTCTAAGGACCGAACTGCCTGTATTCGCGGATATGGTGAGAAAGTTGGGCTTCATGCTCGAAACTGCTGTTGCCCATTCTCTGTATCAGGGTTTTTGATTTAATAAGAGCAAAATTTTGAGCACCAGCTGGTACGTCAAAGCCGTCGCGACGGTGGCTCACCCCTGCGAACCTTCTGGAGATCGCGGTCCGGTTCTGGCACGGCTTTCTTCAGAAAGACCTGCCTTCACCGGAGCTAGCAGTCAGTAGTCTCCACATCGATTGATGTGGGATTCCCTGGGGTCGAACTATCAATCCACATCCAGCGTCTCCGGCACTATCCCGCGATCGGTGCCGAGTTCGTAGACTACGCGCGTCAAACGCCCACCGAAAGCGCTTATCCCGGAAAGCTTGGGGGTCAGCGGAGGTTGCGTCGCGCTACCGATTGTCAAAGGGGCAAGTGAAGTACGCAGCAACACTCGAGGAATAGGCGCGGCCGCGACCTCCTCATCATTGAGGAATAATGATCCGTGCCCCGACAGCTTGCCGGTTTTCTTGAAAACGAACTTTACGCTGTGCCGACCCGGCTGAAGCGGCCGATCGGCCACCAGATAGGTATAATCCCCACAGTAATTATAGACATACTGCAGCCGCTTTCCTGCGACAAGGAGGCCATAACCGCCATGCAGGTTTCCTGCCGTCAGGATGGCGCCGTCAGGGCAGCCGTCGTCAATCTCGATATCCACCGAGATCGAATGGGACACATCCTGCGTCAGAGGCGCAGCTTCGGCTGGAATGGAGGAAATCGGCGGATAATAGACATAACGATTGCGGCCACGCACGGAGCCGGGCTTCGGATTCGGCTTGAAGAGATTATCGCTATCGTCGAGCGGCATGACATCGTATTTGCCTGCCTCGCCCCACCAGCGCTCCTTGAGTTCCTGGAGTTTTTCAGGCTCGTTCACCGCAAGGTCGCGAAGCTCCGCGAAGTCCCGGTCGAGGTGATAGAGTTCCCATTGCTCAGTCTCGAACGATGATCCTGGCACGTGGCGGGTCACAGCCTTCCAGCCCTTGTGCCAGATGCCGCGATGCCCGTACATCTCGAAATACTGCGTCTGCTTGCGGGTCGGCGTCTCGGCCGCATCAAAGCTGTAGGCGAAGCTAACGCCATGGATGGGCAGCTGCGAAAGACCTCGATAGGTTTCGGGAGCCGATACGCCGCAAACGTCCAAGACGGTTGGGGTAATGTCCGTGACGTGATGGAACTGATGGCGAATGCTGCCTTTGTCGGATATCCGCTTGGGCCATGACACGATGAGCGGATCGCGGACACCACCACCATGGGTGTAGCTCTTGTAAAGCTTCAGCGGCGTGTTGCTGGCCTGCGCCCATCCCCAAGGGTAGTTCGTATAGCTGTTCGGCCCGCCGATTTCATCGATCTGCGCGAGGTTGTCCGATGTCGATTCAGGCAGCTGGTTGAACCAGCGCAGCACGTTCGTAGTGCCTTCCGGTCCGCAATCAACCGACGCGCCGTTGTCGGAAATCAGCACGATCAAGGTGTTCTTACGTCGCCCGGTACGCTCGAGGAATTCCAAGAGGCGGCCGAATTGTGCATCCGTGTAGTCAAGAAAAGCCGCGTAGGTTTCCTGAAAGCGCAGTGCGACGGCCTTCTGATCGGCTCCTACTTCCTCCCACCTTGCGACGCCTGCATTGGACGGCGGAAGCTCGACATCAGCGCCGACCAATCCGGAGGCCTTCTGGTTTGCGAGCCGGCGAACACGCTCCTCATCCCAGCCATGATCGAAGCGCCCGCGATACTTCTCTATCATGTGCCGAGGCGCCTGGTGCGGAAAGTGGCCTGCTCCGAAGCATAGATGCATGAAAAACGGCTTATCGGGCGTCAGCGAGATCTGGTTCGACAGCATCTGGATCGCCCGGTCCACCAGATCGCCGGAGAGATGATAACCCTCTTCGGGTGTCTTGGGGGCGCTGATGAGCCGATTGTCCTCGACAAGTTCCGGATAGAAATGGTTCGTCCCGCCGTTCATGAAACCGTAGAAGCGTTCGAACCCACGACCGAGCGGCCACTGATCGAAAGGACCGGCGGCATTGGCATCCTCCGTCGGGGCCAGGTGCCATTTGCCGACGGCAAAGGTGCTATAGCCCTTCTCCTTCAGCATCTCGGCAATGGTCGCGGCATGCGGGGTGATCGCGCCGCGGCCGCTCGGCCAACCCATGTCGACATTCGCCAGATATCGCATGCCGACGGCATGATGATTGCGCCCAGTCAAAAGACATGCGCGCGTCGGTGAGCAAAGTGTTGTCGTATGGAAATTGCTATAGCGTAGCCCCTGTTCGGCCAGGCTGTCGAAATTCGGTGTTTCGATATCCGACCCGAAGCAGCGAAGATCGGAATATCCTACATCGTCCAGCACGACGTATATGACGTTCGGGCTACCCTCCGCCGGCAGTACTTTGGGCACATACCAGCGCGTGGATTCATGATGTGTGCGGCCGATGTTATGAACGTCTTGCGTGCGATCTTCCATGACATGCTCCGAAAATGCGAATGAAGAGAGCCCCCGGTCTGCCAAAGCGGAAAATAACAGCGGGAGACGAGGCGCGGCTCTGCTCCCGCGCCCCGACGGGTGCGCGATTCAATATTTGATCGTGTCGCGGAGGTAGCGCTTGAGAAGGTGCCGCCCGAAGATTTTCCAGCTCCGGTCGGTCAGGTAGCCCAGAAGCCCAAGTGCCACGATACCGGCAAACATCCAGTCGATCCGGAAATAGAGCCGCGACGTCCAGATGATGTAGCCGAGGCCGGATTCTGCCGCCAGCATTTCGGCCGCGACAATGACCAGGAAGGACGAGGCAAGCGCAAGCCGCATGCCGACATAGATGGAGGGAATGCTGGCAGGAATGACGATCTCGCGAAAAACCTGGGAAGGGCTAGCGCCGAGGCACCGCGCCGCATCGAGCTTATCGACGGGGATGGCGCTCACGCCGCTCGCTGTATTGACCATCACGATGAAGGCGGTGGCATAGGCGATCAGCAGGATCTTCGACATTTCGCCGACACCGAACCAGACGATGAATAGCGTCACGAGCGCTATCGCGGGAACGAAACGAAAGAAGTGGATGAACGGATCGACCACCGCTCGCGCCGTCTGCGAGATCCCCACCGTCAGCCCAAGTGGAATGGCGATGGCGCTACCGAGCAGCCAGCCGGCCAAAATGCGCATGAGGCTAATCAGGATAGAGGTGACGAGCGTGCCATCTGCGACGAGTTCCGACGAGCCCACGACGATGTCGGAAGGCGGCGGCAGGAAGAAAGGGTCGATAACGGTCGACGAGACGATCTGCCAAAGGATGACGAACGCAACGACACCCGAAATGGAAAGGCCGAGATTCAGATGTCTGCCCATTGGCCGGAAGCCTCCCTTTCGATGTCCGCCTCGAGCGAGCGAACGATATCGGCGAAGCGCGAATCCAGATCATCGCGCGGATAAGGTAGGTCGATGTCATAGACCTGACGGATATTGGCGCGTGGCCCCCGGGTCATGACGCCGATGCGCTGGCCGAGCAGCGCGGCCTCGCGGATGTCATGCGTGACGTAGACGAACGTGCAGCCGGTCTCGCTCCAGATACGAACCAGCTCTCGCTGCAGAACACGCCGGGTCAAGGCATCGAGAGCAGCAAACGGCTCGTCCATCAGAACTATTTTTGGATCCGCAGCCAGCGTACGTGCGATCTGCACACGCTGTTTCATGCCGCCGGACAATTCATGAGGAAACTTCTTCTCATGACCTTTAAGACCGACGAGTTCAATGTAGCGCGCTGCGATCTCGTTGCGGTCGGCCTTGCCAACTCCCGCCATTTTCGGCCCGAAGGCGACATTGTCCTGGACTGTCAGCCAATCAAATAGCGGCCCATCGATGGATTGGAAAACCATGCCGCGGCTTTGGGCCGGCCCAGTGATCGGCGCGTCGAAGGTCGTAACCGCCCCTTCCGTAGCAGAGGCAGTGCCGGCAACCAGCTTTAGCAATGTAGACTTGCCGGAACCACTCGGGCCAACAAGAACGAAGAACTCGCCTTCGGGAATTGAGAGCGAGACATCCGCGAGGATCAGTTCGCTGCCTGCCACCTGGCCGGGATAGGCCATACCGGCTTTGGCGAAATCCACAGCGCTTCCCGCGCGTGGCGAACCACGACCGGAATCCTGACTAGTCGATGACATGACCTTTTCCCGCTCTTCCGCTTACTTGGACAGCTTGACCTTTGTCGGATCGGCCATTGCCAGATAGCTGGAATCGACCGCGGTTTCGAAGCTGACCTTCGTCTTGAGGACCCCGGAAGCGAAATCCGCGATCGTCTTGAAGGACGTACGGTCGTCATCGGTCAGCTCAAGCTGAAAATCATTAAGTTTGAGGAGGTTGTAGGTCGTGTCCTTCGGCGCCTTGGTGTTGGATGCAATGATGGCCGCCGCTTCCTCCTTATGCTCATTGATGAAGACCGTCGCCTTCTCGATGGCTTTCAGAGCGTTGACAACGGCGTCGGGATGAGCCTTGGCGAATGCCGTGTTTGCGTTGATATAGGCGCGCTGATTGAGCTTTGCCTCGCTATCGTCGGCAAGGATCTTGTAACCGGAATCGGTCGCCTGCTTCGTTCCGTCGGCCCAGACGAAGGCGCCGTCCAGGCGGCCCGCCTTCAAGGAAGCGACGATCTCGATGAGGCTGGAGAACGGCGTCAGCGTCACCTTGTCCGCAGAGACACCATGATTTTCCAGGTATTTGACGGTGACCAGATGCTGCGCCGTTCCACTAGCAATACCATAGGTCTTTCCGGCCAGATCCTGCGGTCCCTTGATCTTGTCGCTGACCGCCAATTTGTGCCAGCCCGGATTGGACTTGAAGATGGAGGCCAGGATCGTCAGTTGGCGGCTTTGCATGCGCAGCGCGGTGGGAAAGTCGAGGCCGACGCCGATGTCCGTGCGACCGGTCAGGACGGCATCGAGGCTCTCGATCCCGGTCGCGTAGATCGAAACCTGCGGGTCGATGCCCTCCTCCTTGAAATAGCCCTTGTCCTTGGCAACCCAGATCTGCGCACCGGTTGTGTAGGCATCGGCACCGAGACGAACCGGGACCGGACTTTGAGCTGCAGCCTGGGAGACGGCAAGCCCGGCGACGAGGGCAGTCGATAAAGCGAGAAGCTTGGAAAATTCGCGGCGGCTGTGCATGGCTGTTCCTTTTTCGTTTTCTGTGCGCCTTCTGATTGGCGCCTTGTCTGGACTAGACGGAGGGATCGAACCGATCCTCCGCGAGAGGTTTGCGCTGGGTGATGGCGGTGTATTGGGGGTTGGACCAGTGCCGGGAAACAATCGGGATCGTCCCGTCGCCGGCATGGACTTTCGCAAGGCCATGAAGTACGGCCGCACCTTTGGGCATGTCCAGATAACGGGCCACATGAGCAGATGCGTTGACGGCTGTGTTCATCACTTCAAGCTCGGCATCGACCGGATTGATCTGGTCTCCAAGGGCAGTGAGAAGATTGTTGACCTTAGACCAATCGATATGATCGAGACGCATTGCCGGTGAAATCGCGTGCTGAATGAAGACGACCGGCACGTCATCAGCCAGAAATAGCCATTCGAGGCGCCTTGCTTTGTCCTGGACCGGCGGTACGAGATGCATCGCCATTTCGTCGTCGCGCGTCGAGAGACTATCGGAAATGATGCGCAGCGACGGCTGGAATCCAGCATTGTCGATCATCTGCCAAAATCCGCTGCGATGGGCGAAATCGTTCAGGATCTGGGGCCTCGCGAGAAACGTGCCAATGCCGTGCCGGCGCACGAGAACCCCACGCGCCGTGAGCTTGGCATAGGCTTCACGAACTGAGTTCCGGCTCATTCCAAGGGCTTTTGCAAGGTCAACCTCGGCCGGAAGTTGGTCGCCGATCTTGAGGTTCGCCTCATCGACATAGGCGAGAATCCGCTCGCTGGACTGAATAATCGACATCGATCTTTCCAAAGGTTGGACGTCCTACCTTTCCTATCTTTGAGGCATCTGTCAATATTGCTCAATTAGGCGACAAATGATTTTGCTGGGGAACGAGCCATGGCCGGAAACTGCTGCATGCCATCGTCGCAACGAGCGAATGCCGGAGAAGCTGTGTTTAGCCTCGCGCCTCGGCACACCACTGATCTGCGGGGTATGGTTCATATTCCAGCTGGAAGCTTCCGCATGGGCAGCGGTCATGACGGCTTTCCGGAGGATGGGGAGGGCCCTGTCCGGACCGTTGAACTCGACGAATTCCTGATCGACGTGACGGCCGTCACGAATGCCGAATTTGCGACATTCTGTTTCGACACTGGCTACGTGACCGACGCGGAACGGTTCGGATGGTCATATGTATTCGACGCCGCACTTCATCCTGATGCCGAGCATGAGGTCATCAACGCAACGGTGGATGGCGCCCCATGGTGGCTAGCCGTGCGGCACACTCATTGGCGGTGCCCCTATGGGCCGGGATCGGATTATATGGACGAGGCGGACCACCCGGTCGTTCATGTTTCATGGAACGACGCACAGGCTTACACCGCTTGGGCCGGCAAACGCCTGCCCACCGAGGCGGAATGGGAAAAGGCAGCACGCGGCGGCCTAGACCAGGCCACCTATCCCTGGGGTGATGACCTGACGCCGGATGGCCAGCACATGTGCAATATCTGGCAGGGAGAATTCCCGAGCTTCAACAGTGGAGGCGACGGATACCAGACCACCGCCCCCGCCAAAGCCTTTTCCCCCAACGGTTTCGGCCTCTATCAGGTCGCCGGCAACGTCTGGGAATGGTGCGCTGACAGTTTCAGCACTACATGGCACCAAACAGAACGCATCGAAACACGCCAGAATCCACAAGGCCCTCCGGCTAGCGAACTCAAGGTCATTCGTGGCGGCTCCTATCTCTGCCATGGGTCATACTGCAATCGCTACAGATTGGCAGCACGAAGCAGCAATTCACGGCAGTCGTCCACCGGGCACATGGGCTTCCGTTGCGCAAGTTCGGCGACAGGGCCGGCTCGCTAAGACAACTTGTCCCCGGTCTTGAAAGGATATTAACCGACGGCCCTGTTGTTACAGGAGCCCCCGTCTTAAAATTCTCGTTGCGGCTGTCGCTATCGGCTTAGTGCAATGGTAGTTTTGGGCCGAAGCTGACAACGGGTGTCAACTCCCTTGAAATCGGATCCTGCGCCTTAAAGGGATACGAACCAACGCCCTGTATTACAAAATTCGGACCGTGGGACGTAGGCGAGCCAAGAAGCTAAGCTGGAAAGTCTGATTTGGGGCCGGAAACGGACTAGTCGCCCGCACAGCCGTCGGCGACTTCCAGTCCATGATCCGCGCGAAGACCGCAGCGAGCTCGACGGATGGTTCGAAGATGCCAGGAATAGCTTGGTCGGATCATTTGCAGCTGGTGTTGAAAGGATATTGCCGCTGTCCGCAACGCAATCATCTTACCTTGGTCGAACGGGCAGACTGAGGGGCAGATCATGCGTCTGAAGCTCATCAAACGCCAGATGTATGAACGCGCAAAACTCGACTTGCCTGCAGGCCCGACGCAAAAGTGCGTCAGAGCCAATTCTCGTTGACAATCAACAATCGAGCGCGTTTTGCTGTACCCGATCTGCTCAGATCGGGTACAGTGTTTCGACGTAACCTTAGACCTGCCGCAAGCCGCCGTCGACGCACAGTTCGGCACCGGCGATGTAGCTCGCGTCGTCGCTCAACAAGAACAAGGCGGCCGCAGCCACTTCTGAAGGCCGCGCCATCCGCCCCATCGGGATCGGAGCGACAAGTGCCGCACGAGTGTCCTCCGGAACCGCAGCCATCATTTCCGTATCTGTTGGACCGGGCGCAACAACGTTGACGCGGATACCTTTGGGCGCGAGCTCTGCCGTCCAGGTTCGGGCATAAGAACGGACGGCTGCTTTGGTGGCGGCGTAGGTTCCATACGAAGAGTAGCCCGCGTTATCGGCGATGGATCCGACGAGGACGACCGCCCCACCTCCTGTCATTACGGGGAGAGCCGCCTGCAGGCCGAAAACCATCCCGCGGACGTTGACGCCGAAGTGGCGGTCGAAGTGGTCCGGCGTTATTTCGGCGATTTGCGCAGGCTCGGAGAGGCCCGCATTCAATACGAGCGCGTCAATGCGGCCGCATGCTTTTCGCACTTTTTCGACAACTTCCAGCATATCTTCGGGGACAGCGGCATCGGCGGCAATGCCGACCGCGTCATTGCCGATGTCCCTGGCCGCCTTTTCGGCATCTTCACCTCTGCGACTGGTCAGGATGACCCTTGCCCCTTCGGCCGAAAGCCGCTCTGCAATTGCCAAGCCGATACCCTTGGCGCCCCCGACGACCAGGGCAACCTTGTTACTCATTCGAGCCATCGTGAATCCTTTCAATTGATGGTCTCGTCATGATATACGTCCTATATCTGGTATCAATTACGCACCTTAAGTAGCCTAGATATGGACGAGTATACCGACCTGGAAGCACTTTCTCATCGCGCCTTGGTCGACATGGCGCTGGTTCGCCCGGTGCTCGACAAGATCGCTGACAAATGGACGATCCTGATACTGACGGTGATCTGTCCCAAACCCTCGCGCTTCAACGAGATCAAGCGGCGTCTCGATGGGATCACGCACAAGGCTCTGGCCGACGCTTTGAAGAGGCTTGAGCGGAACGGGCTTGTGACGAGAACCGTACTCCCAACGCAGCCGATTGGCGTGGAATACGCAATTACTCCACTAGGCCATTCACTGCGGGAGCCGTTTGAAGCACTGTGTTCATGGGCAGCGGCCAACGGCGACAAGGTCGAGGCGGCCACGCTACGCTATGACAACACGGGAAATCGTCGCTGACAATGTCGCTATGACCGCTTCTGGCGCTTTTGTGCCGTCAAAGCTTAACGTAATCGACGTCTGCTCTTCGGGAAGAGGTGACCGCCGACGCTACGGCCGGAAGCGGACAGAGACTAAAGTCCAGGCCAAAGTCCGCCATCCAGCCGCAGGTTGGCACCAGTGATGTAGCCGGCCCGCGGACTGACGAGGAAGGCGACGGCGTCGGCTATTTCCTCAAGCGTGCCGACCCGTCCCATCGGGACTGCGGCAAAGATGGGCAGTACCTTCTGCTCGATCTCCGACCATGACGCATCGGCCGCAAGTCCCCGGCCGGCGGCGGCCCTCCGAAAGGCCTCGTCGAGGCTGACGCTGTGAATCGTTCCGGGCGACACGGTGTTTGCCGTGACGCCGTCTTTTGCAACGGCCTTGGCGAGTGAAGCGGTCATGGCAATCATCGCCGCCTTAGCTGCAGCGTAATCAGGCCGGCCTGCCGGCGGCATCATTCCTGCCAAGCTAGAGATATTGACGATACGTCCCCATCCGGCCTCCCGCATGGCAGGCAGCAGCCGGGAGATAATCCTGACGGCGGCAAGGACGTTTCGGTCATAGCCGCCCGCCCAAGTCTCTGATTGCGTGGTCGCCCAGTCCTCTGTCCCACTCGAGCCACCCGCATTGTTGATGACAATCTCGACTGGAGGCAAGAGGGCTTCGGCGTCGTCGATCATGCGCTGCACCTCGTCCTCCTTCGTTAGATCGCCAAGCACCACATGCGCACGTCCACCTTTGGCAATGATGTCATGCGCGACTTGTTCGGTTTTCGCCCTGTCACGACCATGGACGATGACGACCACTCCCTCGCGCGCCAACCCGTGCGCGATCCCTTCGCCGATACCCTTGCTGCTGCCCGTCACCAGCGCAATCTTTCCTTCCAGTTTCAAATCCATCGTGGCATTCCCATGTTAAGACCGAGGCGGGATATGAGGACACTCCGATGAATGAGGCAATTACGCACTTAAAGGTACCTATCGAGTACGAGGAGCGGACTACCTGCTTGGGGCCGGACGGTTCTGTCGCACATGTTGGCCGAGTCTTGCAGGCGCTGAAGGGGCGATGGAAGCTGCAGATCCTATTTCGCCTCTTCGCGGAGCCATCGATGCGCAACTCGCAATTTCTGCGTGACATGCCCGGCATCACTCAGAAGGTGCTGACGCAGCAGCTTCGTGACCTCGAAGGTGATGGTCTTGTTGAAAGACAGGACTTTGGTGAGCAGCCTCCCCGTGTTGAGTATCGGCTGACAAGGGCCGGCCATGGACTCATGCCAGTGCTACTGGCAGTCAGAGAGTTTTCGCGCGAACATCTCAATCCGTAACGACCGCTTGGGGCGCTCTGCGCCATGACGGCAGTCGGCCCAAAGCGGCCCATTGCGGACAGGCTGCTCATCGAAGGCTATCTCCGAGGTGTCCCGCCAGTTCGTAGCGGGCCCGGCTCAGGCTGATCAGGCCGGCAGTTGCCGCGCAGCCGGCGGAAATGATCACCGCAGATTCCAGTGCTACAGAGAGCGGCAGCGTTGCGAAGATGATTGACATCGAGATTCCACCCAAGGTCTGGCCGAGAAGCCGCGCGGTGCCCTGCATAGCGCCGGCCGCGCCGTTTCTGGCTTTCGGTGCGGAGAGAAGCAGAATTCGGTTGTTCGGCGTCTGGAATAGTCCGAATCCGAGGCCGGCGATCACCGTGCCGACCAGAAATGCGATGCCTCTCGGATCGGGCGGGCTGAGAGCGGCAACAAGGAGGCCGACACTCAGCAGCATCCCGCCTGTGGCGCAAAGCCATGCGGTCTTGACGCGGTTTGCCAAACGTCCCGAAACCGGTGCGATGATCGCGGTCGCAATGGGCCAGGGCATCATGTAGAGCCCGGCCAGAACCGGTGTCATGTGCAATGTGTGCTGAAGATAAAAGGGGAGCGCGATGTAGCTCAGCATCTGGCCGCAGAAGCAGGATATCGAGGCGATGACCGCCACGCGGAATGCCGGTGCCGCCAGCAGATCCGTCGGAATGATCGGGGCGTCGCTGTTGCGTTCCAGGCGCAGCAGGATAAGAAGGCACGCGAGCGAGGCGGCGACGAGGACCGCGCCGCTGACCGGCGCAGTCGCTATCTGGTCCGTGCCGCAGAAGAACAGGATGAACATTAGCGTGTTGGCCAGCAAGGCCTTCGCGTTCAATTTTCGCTTTTTGCCCTCGACTTGCCCCAGTATGCCGCCGCCGATGAGAACGATGGCGCCGAGCGGTATATTGACCGCAAACAGCCAGGGCCAGGTCGTGACGGAAAGGATGGCGCCAGCAATGCCGGGTCCGGCCGCGGAAGAAATGGCGATGACCATGGCGTTGACGCCGATGATCGGACCCAGCATGTGCTGCGGCAGGGCCGAGCGCAGGTTCATCATGGCAAGTGCCATGATCGCGCCCGCGCCAAGACCCTGTACGAAACGAGCCAGGATCAGGACGGGAAGGTCGCCCGCGAAGGCGCAGGCCGCGGAAGCCGCGGTGAACAGCGCGACGCCGATCAAAAAGACCCGCCGCGCGCCGTAGATTTCGCCTAGCGCGCCACAGGGAAGAAGGGCGACCAGCACGGCCAGCTGATAGGCAGAGACGACCCATACGGTGCTGTCCGCCTGCGCATGCAGCGAGAGCGCGATCGACGGCAGGGCGACATTGGCAATGGCTCCGTCCAGGACGACGAGAACGGCTGCTGAAAGTATGAATGCGATGGCCAGGTACCGTCGAGGCGATGCCAGGCCGTCCTTTGAAATCGGTGCGGTGGAGGTAAGGGACATTGAGGAACTCCCAAATCATTTGCCGTATGTCCGACTAGTTAGTCCCTGCCGAATGCCCGCGCCAGACGCAAGGGAATCAACTGACTGTTGCGTGTGACGCCATGCTTGAGTAAAGGAGAATGATGTCCGATCTCGACCTCAATCTTTTGGTGGCGCTAGATGCGTTGCTGCAGGAAAAAAGCGTGTCTGCCGCCGCGCGCCGGCTTGGCCTCAGCACGTCCGCCATGAGCCGGACGCTGTCGCGGTTGAGGGCGAGGCTAGGCGATCCGATCCTTGTGCCGGCCGGGCGCGACATGGTCGCGACGCCGCATGCCTTGGCGATTGCCGCCGACGTGCATTCGTTGAGGGAAGCCGTGCAAACCGTGCTCAGCCCGCCGTCGGCCGTCGATATCCGGAACGTGCGGCGCCATTTCACCATCCGTGCCAATGAGGCATTCGTGCTTATCTTCGCCGCGGACCTGAGCGCCGCCGTGGCGAACGCGGCACCGGGGATAAGGCTTCGGTTTGCGCCGAGGTCGGACAAGGACGTTCAATCCTTGAGAGACGCGGCAGTGGATCTGGACATTGGCGTCCTGCCGCCGGAGAGCGGGGAACTGCGTTGCCAGACCCTTTTCGAAGACCGATACGTCGGTCTCGCAAGGACAGGTCACCCGATTTTCGAGGCCAAACAGATCACGGTCGAAAGCTATGCAGCCTGGGGGCACGTGGTCTTTTCACCGCAGGCGGATTTTGCCGGTCCGGTTGACAGGGCGCTCTCGGAACTCGGCGTTTACCGCGATGTCAGACTGATCGTGCCAAGCTTTCCAGGGGTGATCGCGGTTACGGCGGCATCCGATTTGATCGGCGCGATTCCGAAGTCGTATCGCAAATCCGCCGCGACAAGCCAGATCAGGACATTCGACCTGCCGGTCGCCGTGCCGGGTTTCGACATCGTACAGGCGTGGCACCCGCGGATGGATGCGGATCCTGTTCATCGTTGGCTGAGGGCGCTGATCTTTGAGACGTTCCGCTCGATGAACTGAGTACACCCGCGATCATGTCCTCTATTGGCGCAAACCTGCAGTTCCGCGGCATCCATGGATGTCGGCTTTCGGGATACCGTGCTCTGCTCAGTGTCCGACATGGGGGCGCAAAGCTGCCGTGCGCTCCCGGGAAAGCCATGCAAATGTACCAAGCTTATAGAGAGCGCGAATGCTTCTGGGTCGGCGCCGTTTGGTCGGCAACATATCTGAGCATGGCGCGAGGCGAGGTCTCTTCCGCTGCCAGTACCCGGCCAGGATGGAGCATCAGACATAGCTGAACGGCAAAGCCGAACCGATTATGCTCACGCCTTCGCAATTCGATCTCCAGATCATGAGCTTTGAGAAGCTTCCGTTTTGCCGTTGCCCGGCTCCCCACGGCCAATCTGCCGGGAGCGTTGTCGGATCGGACGGACGAAGAAACCAAAAACCGATGCCGGACGGCGCCAATCCACAGAGATCGGAGACCCAGCCTCCGAGATCCCATATAGTTTATGTTTCGTTCGCCCCTGGCGTACGATTTCGCACTGCTCTTGTTCTGACCCCTGATGGGAACAGTTGTCTACCGAACCGAAAGTCTAACTGCCCTGCTTGGGACAAAAGTTTTCGAAGGTGACGATGGCCCAGCGGTTCTGGCGCAGGGCCAGCTTTCGCATCCAACCGGTCCTCTCGCCGAACTTGGCGCGGCACCAAGCGCCGTCGGTCGCCATCAAGCACAGTTCGGTCGTGACGCAGGTTTGCGTCGGCACCACGCCGACCACCTCGGCGTCGTCGCGCGCCTCGGCACGGACGTTCAGGTTGACTAGGACCTGCACGCTGGCGCGTTCCCGCGCGGGAGGCGCGGCTTGTGCCGCATCCACACACTTGCTGGTGAAGCCCGAATAGAAGCAGCCGCCGGCCCGCCTGGCAGCCTCGAGCATGGCCGCAGTGCCGGCGACACCTACCTTCTCGAAGATCAACGGAGAGCCCGATGCACTTGTGCCGCTAATCCGCCGCTGACTACCGCCAAGACGGGCGATCACCGCGCCGGCGGCATCGAACAGGGTCATCTGACCCTCGCTGATGCCCCAGGATTTGACCAGAGCGGCCTCGCCGCGGCAGCCCTGTCCCTCGACAGCGAAGCGGCCGTCTGCATCAGCTTTCGAGCCAAGCACCATATTGCAGGTCGACGGAGGGTTGGAGTAGCGGGCATCGACGAGTTGCCAGCTGCCATTGAATGCCTGGACGAACTGGTCCACAGTCTGCGCCCGGGCCATCGTAGCCAGCGAAAACGCGCCGGCCGCGGCCAACATGACCGTCAAAAATCTCGCTACTTTCATGGCTCCCCTCCGTTTAGAATAATCGCAGATCTCACAAATAAAAGGCGCAGCAAATCGGGAGTATGAACGGGAACTCGAGACCTAGGGTTTGCCTTAGGGCTCGCCCGCGGAAACCTCGGCCTTGCCGACGACCCTGCCGTCCTGCCGGAGAACCACCCTGATGGAAATGCGGTCGCCCTTGGCAAGAGACAGGGCGGTCCTGGCTATGTCCTGGGATTGACCGGCGGAGAGCTTCAGCGTGCGGTTCTGGCGCGTGGTCACTGTGCCCGAGCCGCCGGTACGGTCGATCTCAACCGAGCCCTCGATCTCGGCAACGCCAAAGCCGACTACCGATGCGGTGATCTGGACACCGGCCTCCGTGGGCACGATGGCGATGGAGGGGACCGCAACGGCACCTCCATCCTGCGCCACCGCGTCGGCGGCACCGCAGGCGGCGGCAAGACCCACAATGAGTGCGGCTGCGTGGCGCATCGACGCGTCGCTAGAAACTGGTCTGGGTGATCGAAACCGTTCCCGGCGCCGTCGAGAACACCTGCATGCCTGTCACGCCGGCCGGGCTCAGATTGTTGCCGTTCTGCGTGATGGTCACGGAGGTGTTGGCGGCCACCGACGTGGAGAAGGTGTTGCCGTTGCCGTTCTGAATTATCTCGCCGCTGCCACCAGAACCCACGGTCAGTGAGTTGGCATTGCCGCTGCCGTTCTGCACGATCAGACCGGTCGCGCCACCGCCGACAGTCAGCGATGCATCGTTGCCATCGCCGATCTGCAGGACGGCGCCAAGGGAATCGGCTCCAAATGCGCTCAACTGAGCCGAATTGCCCAATGTCCCGCCAGCCGAATTGTCCTGGAGAAGAAGCAACTGACCACCATCGCCTTCGATGGTCAGCGTTGCGGTGTTGCCCTGCCCTGTCTGAAGCGCGGACGGCGCAGTCGCCTGGTCCATCCGGTATAGGTCACCGACATGAAGCGTGCCGGCGAGCGCGTCATCGATCATCTGCTGCGTCGGGCCGGCGACAAGCGAGTCGGTGGCCAGCGACTGGTCCGACGACAGGACGTTGCCCTCAAGCGCGCCAGGAGGGCTGGTCTGGATGATCTTCAGGACGTTATTGTCGCCCGCAAAGGCCGGAAAGGCACAGAAGAAGAGAATGCATGTCGATATAGCCTTATATTTTCCCACCATTCGAACATCTCCTCTCCTGTAAAACGTCACCAGGACGTCTGCGAAATACTAATCATATTGCCGATTCCGGACTGTGAAAGCCCCACGACGTTATTGAATCCGGTCTGCGAGACAGCGGCCTGATTGGCAATGCCTGAAATCGAGGCTGTAAGCCGGTTGCCGCCGCCGTCCTGCGCGAAAGCGAAGAGATTGCGGCTCCCGGTTACGCTGGCTGTGATGTGGTTGTCGAATCCGCTCTGTGTGATCGAACCGGACGTCAGGCCAACCGAGGGGGCCGCTCCGGTAAAGGACGTCCCAAGCGGGCCCCCGTTGAAATCGCCCTCGATGCTGACGTCGATCACGTTCGCCGCGCCGGGACCCTGGTGGGGCTGAAGAACGGACACCGCATTGAGGCTGCCGCTCATGTCGAGCATGAGAGAATTGGAAAACTCGGGCTGGGGCAGGATAACCAGTTCGTTGTTGGCCTGGGCAGGCGCCGATGCCAGGACGACGCCGGCAACAAGGACAGAATGCAGATTCATTGTGACGGTCCCCTTGTAATGTGGGGAGATCATCGCAAGTGCTGCTTAATATTCGGACCTCGGGATCGATCAAAGTTGAAGCAACGTCGCCTTCTCCGATCCGACCGAAGACAAGGTCATTGCTGGAGCACGACGGCGCTCTGCCAGGGCCTGCCTGAGACGCTAGCAATATCTTTGCTGCACCGGTCTCGACGCCACCGAACTGGTTGCTGTCCCTGTTCACCGACGTCAAGAGGGTAAGCACCGCGCCTCCCTGCGAGTTGGAAAACGGATTGAGAGGGCCCAGGAGCATCGTCAACGCGTCCACGCTATCGAGGCAACATAGTCACGTTGCTCAACCGCCTTCGGTGTCGCGGCAAGGTCTGGCGCCGTCGCTGCGCCGGCGACCGCAGGCGAAGCCTCGGCATCGGACTCATTCACGCCTTGCTTGAGCGAGCCGACCGTTTCGTCCGGCGCTGCGGGAGGCGGAGCCACCGGTGCGGGCGCCGCAACCGGAGCCGGGCGACGCGGCGCAGCGGTCGTGCGCGGCCATGCGGCCGTCGTCTCGACGACATCCGCGGCGTTGCGAGTCTTGGGCGGCGGCACGATTTCAGCGGCCGCGGTCAGCTTGGCGCCGTACTTCTCGTTGCGATAGTCGGCGATCACCTCGCGTCCCGCATCCCGATCCTCGAACGACCAGACACCGAGTTCGGCCCCCTCGATGATCATACCCATCACTGCCTTCTCGATGGCCTGCTGCACGGCGATCTGCTTGGGCTCGTTCTGGGTGACGCCAGCCTCGGCTTCGAGGATCTTGTCGAGGGCTATGTAGCGGAACGTACCGCCCTGCAGCGAATAGGAAGCGATCATCTTGTGGACAGCGACGCTGGACAGAACCTCGCCCGTGTTCGTCGAGACGGCCCTCAGAGTGACGGTCACGGTGTCCTGCTGCCATTTCGCATCGCCGCCGATGCCCAGATAGCGCGCACCGATGCCGCCCGTCATGGTGTTGGTGTCGTAACCGGTAATTCCGCCCTGGAGAATGATGCCCGCGTGATCGAGCGGCGGCAGGATGCGCGCGTCGATACGCTGCTCGTTGCGGTAGAGCCGCCGCATCTCGGTGACGATCTGCCGTTCCTTGAGCAGGTCGTCGAGGCGAGCACGGTCGAGCACCGTGAACCAGCGCTTCTCGCCAGCATCCTGCAACGCCTTGATCAGCATCGGAGCGCCTCCCTGGGTGACAGCCCGCGACAGGGTCTGGACGTTTTCGCGTTCCTTGTACTGGCCGGTCAGATCGGGGAAATCGTAGACGGCAACGGTAATCCGCTTCGACGGCGCCGGTATGGTGCGCAGGCTGTGGCTCTGTTTCGTCACAGGCGTGTAAACGGGCTGGAGTATGCCTTCCGTTGGAACCGCCTGGCATCCGCCAAGCACAAACACCAGTGCGCCTACCACGGCGACCTTGATTATTGCCTCAAAGCGCATGCCTTTCGGCATGTCGCCCTCCCGTGATGCCGCTGCCCGCACTTGCACTGATCCGTCCCGCGTCGAAATCAATTGAGCCCCGGGGCGAGCGACGTGCTCGTCGTGAGGTCGCCGCTCAGGGCGCCGGTGTTCAATCCCCCGGAAAGACCGTTGCTCGACCCGAGGGCGCCTGTGTTCTGCATCAGGGAATTCATAGTATTATTGGTCGCAACCAGCAGGGGCACCACGATCTCGGTGACGCCTGTCGGGTCAGTGATGACCAGCCGAATCGAATCGATGGTCCGCTCGTAAGTGACGGTCGTGTCGCCGAAACGGACAGTACCCGATTCCTGCGGATTCTCACCGAAGATCGCCTCTGTAACCTGACTCGCGAGCGCCGAAAGCAGGCGGCTCTGGAGCTGGCGGACGAAGAGGTCCGCGTCGGAGGAGCCCGAGCCCGGATCGGTCGGATCCGTGCCTGAGGGGGGCTTGCGCGCCGTGGCTGTACGCTGGGCATTGGCCAGGCCCAAAAGGTGAGACGAGTTCAGCGGGTTGCCGCCGAAAGAGGGATTGATCGGGGTGTAGACCATATCCTGAGCGGCCGAACCACCCGCGACGACCAGGAAAACGCTACCGGCCAGAAGCGCCGCGCAAGTATTCTTCATTATCCAATCCCCCCGTTACCTTGTGAATGAGAAACGCCTTAACGGCGTTTCTTACAAATACTTCCGGGCATTGTTTCCGCCACCCTGCCGTTTTTACCGGAACGACCTGCCAGGATCGCTAATGTGCCCGCTCCCGTCCCCACTGCGTTTTTACAGGCAGTGGGAACGGGCCACCCGGCAGCTCTACTGCGAGACGCCAATGCTGTTTGAGTTTCCGATCTGACTGAACGATGCGTAGTTGCTGTTCCCGGCCTGGACGATCGCAACCTCGTTGCCGATTCCCATGATCGATCCGTCGATCATGTTGCCGTCGCCGTGCTGCGCGAAAGCGAACTGGTTGTCATTGGAATTCGGCGACAGCGCCGACCCGACCTGCAGTGCGATGGAATTCCCGGTTCCCAGCTGGACGAGATCGCCCGGCGCCAGCAGGCCGCCGGCCACTGCGGCTGACGACCACCCTGTCGAAAAGGCCGCAGCGGAGTTGTTGCTGTTGCCGTGAATGTCGACCGTGATCGAGTTCAGCGCCGCCCCGAACGCCCCCGAGTTCGTCTGTGACACGTTGAGGACGTTGCTGCTTCCGTCGATCGTGGCCGCGAGACTGTTCACGCCGACGCTGCCAAGTTGCAGCGCCGTTACGGCGTTGAGGTTTCCGGTGACGGACACGGCGCCCTCATTCCTGCCGACCTGATCGACTGTCACGTCGTTCTCGTCGCCGGAGATGTCGACGAGAACGTTGTTGCCGTAATCGCCGCCGATTACGCCGAGCTGGTCGACGGAAATCGTGTTGGCGTTTCCACCGACATAGATCTCGCCGACATTGCCGAACGAGGCGGAGCTGTCCTGGCTCAGGACCACCACATTATCGTCGCTGCTGCCTGGGGTCGAGCTTCCGATCATGATGAAGCCGGTATTCACGTCTCCTGTCTGGCTCAGCGTGACCTCGTTTGCATTACCGTTCGCCTGCGCCACCGCATCGTTGAAGGTGCCATTCTGATCGACGTCGAAGTCGTTGCCGTCCCCGTACATCTCGATCAGGGCGCTGTTGATGGCGCCCTCCTGGTCGAGCGTTGCGGCGTTGCCGGCTCCGATGACGAACACGTCGCCCTGGTTGCTGCCGTTCTGGTCGACCGCCACGTCGTTTGCGTCGCCCTGGATATCGACGGCCGCCTCATTCGAGCCGGTCGCGCCGAGCTGGTCGACGGACACCGTGTTGCCGTTTCCATCGACGAGGATCCCAGCTTCATTGCCGAACGGTGCGAGGCTGTTCTGGTCGAGCGAAACGACGTTGAGGTTTCCGGTGACGAACACCTGGCCCTCATTGCTGCCCTCCTGGTCGACCGCCACGCCGTTCTCATCGCCGAGGATTTCGACGGTCCCGTAGTTGCTACCGATCACGCCCAGCTGGTCGAGCGAAACCGTGTTGGCGTTCCCATCAACGTAGATCTCGCCAACATTGCCAAACGAGGCGAGGCTGTCCTGGTTCAGGACCACCACGTTGTCGCCGCTGCCGGGGATCCGGTATCCGATCCGGATCTCGCCGAGATTGGCGATTCCGATCTGGCTCAGCGCAAGCTCGTTGGCGTTGCCGTTCGCAGACACCAGCGCCTCGTTCCCCTCGCCAATCTGGGCAATGCCGAACTGGTTGCTGTCTCCGAGGATCTCGAGTTCGGCGCTGTTGACGTCGCCTTCCTGCGATACCGCGACCTGATTGACGCTTCCGTCCACAGTGCCGACGATCCAGTTACCCAGCCCGTCCTGGACGAAGCCGAACAGGTTGTCGTCGCCGGTCGCGACATAGCTCAGGTCGTTGCCTTCCCCGGTCTGGCGAATGCGCGACTGAAGCACACCTACTCCGAGCGCAGGCCCCGTCAGGACACCGGAGACCGCACCATTGCCGTTCCCGGAGAACGTCAGCGTCGCGGTGTTGTCCGCCGCGCCCGTGTTGACCTGGTTCAGCTCGCGGATCTGGTTGCCATTGCCGCCGCCCTGGGTCACCGACGCGACGTTCGTGCCGCCGCTCGAGGCGCTGTTGGTCTGCGTCGCCGTGTAGACGAGCTGGGAATTGCCGGTCTGATTGATGGTCAGCTGGTTGCCGAAGCCGGTCTGATGCGCGCCACTGCCGTCATTGCGTGGGCCGCTGCTGGTGTTGCCCACGCGTGAGGACTGGCCGGTCTGGTTGATGGTGACGTCGTTGGAACCGTCCGCGGCGCCGCCGGTGAAGGTCTGCCGCAGATTGGAGACGCGCGCCGACCAGCCGCCGTTCTGGGTGATCGTTGCGTTGTTGGAAGAGGTCGTCGCAGAGGTGCCGCCATTCTGCTGCACCTCGAAAACGGCCTGGTTGGCGCCGGTCTGGTCGATGCGCAGATAGTTGGCGTTTCCGATCTGGTCGATGCCAAGGCCCGCCTGGTCGCCCGGTGCTCCTGCCCGGTTGATCTGGTTGCGCGGCGGGCTGTTGACGCTCGAATTATGCGTCTGGTTAATGATCAGCTCGTTGTTGGTACCGTCCTGCCGGATCCGTTGGGTCGTATAACCGGCCCTGTTGCCAACGGCCGAGCCGTTGGACTGGCCCTGGACGATGGAGGCGGAGTTGCCGCTGCCGATCTGGTCGATATAGGCCTCGTTCTCGTTGCCTGCGAGTGCCGTCCCGATGAGAAGCCCGACCGCCGTGGTGGTCGCTAATGTCAGCTTGAATGTCATCCCGTAACTCCTGTCACGCGGTTGAATGTCGCTCGGAGAGGTGGGCCGGCCGGTTTCGCGACCGGCCGGT